>Ga0209475_10005223_pt1 | contig 10747 bp, 8 predicted proteins | sample tdDd471_FD_187128 | JGI IMG/M metagenome (GOLD analysis project Ga0209475, IMG submission 187128) | Marine sediment microbial communities from the Atlantic coast under amendment with organic carbon and nitrate - tdDd47.1 (SPAdes)... | ecosystem: Environmental > Aquatic > Marine > Coastal >...
GGAATCGTCTCCCAAACTGCGACCTGGAACGAAGATTTAATTGATAAGATTAGCAGCGAGCTGGAGAACAGCATGGATGAGAAAGCTCATGCCATTGCGCTCAGGAACCTATCAAAAGTGTTGGGGTGGGCCGGTAAGGAAGATGAAGCCGAACGTCTTATCAGCCTTGCTGGAGAAATGATTCCTGAAGACAGTGAAACCCATGTTCAAAAAGGAACTCTGCTTTGGCGGGCAGGTGACAGGGAAGCAGCAATGGTCCATTTTAGGGAGGCCGCACGCCTCAACCCACAGAACGCCAGTGTACACCGCAGCATGGGCATAATCCTGTCTGAGCTCAACCGTAAGGAGGAAGCACGTGTTGAACTGGAAACGGCCATCAGCCTGAATCCAATACTGCCCTTCGCGCATTTCGATCTGGGTATTGTGCTGCAAGCCCTTGGGAAGACGAAGCAAGCAGAAGCCGCCTATCGGACTGCCCAAAAACTGAATCCAAACCATGCCGAGGCATACAATAACCTGGGTATCATACTCGCCCAGAGCGGAAATCTCACAGCTGCCGCTGAGCAGTTTGCCAAGGCTGTAGAGATTGATCCGGATAACAAGAGTGCAGCCAATAATCTCGCGCGTGCACGCAAAGCCCTGGGCCAATAAGTAAATCGAAAATAAAAACCACAAGAGAGCCTTTGTGAGTCTTTTTGCGTGGGCAACACGCAGAATTATAACTTGTTCTTTCTATTATCTTTTTTATAATTCTTAATCATTTTACCAAAATCTTTGTCTTTTTTACGCTTTTCGGCAACCGTCGATTCAAAATGATCTTTTTCTCGTTCCATTTTTAAATAATTCTCATAGGACGAATCATCAAGCTCGCCACAGTCAACGGCTTCTATAACTGCACATCCAGTTTCTGTCGTATGAGTGCAATCTTTAAATTTGCAATCTTTGGATAGTTCTACTATTGTTTCAAATGTAATTTCTAATCCATCTGTTGAATCTGCAATCCCCACTTCTCTCATTCCTGGATTGTCAATTAATATCCCACCATTTTCCAGAACTAACAATTCACGGTGACTTGTAACGTGTCGTCCTTTGTTTGTACTTGTACTAATTGTGTTTGTTTTCATAAATTGTTTACCTGATAGATTGTTCAAAAGAGTTGATTTCCCTACTCCAGATGAGCCTAACAAGCAGTAGGTTTTACCTTTTATGATACTTTCTTTTAGTCTATCGATTCCAATGAGGGTTTCATTACTTATCGTAAGTACAGGTACTTGCTTAATTCTATCTTGTACTTTAGCAATCAACTTTGTTAATTCTGTGTCTTCTATCAGGTCAATTTTATTAAGAATGATAATTGGTATTACATTAGATGTATTGCAAATTGTCAGGTATCTTTCTATTCGGTTGATGTTAAAATCCCTGTCAACTGCTTGTACAATAAAAGCATAATCAATATTTGTTGCTATAATTTGTTTTTCGCCATGCTTTCCTACTGATTGTCTTTCTATGATAGTATTTCTTGGAAAGATTGAATGAATAAGTACTTTATCATTATCATATTCAGAAATTGCAACCCAGTCACCAACAGCCGGAAAATCAGATCTATTGTGTGCCGAAAATCTTAGATTTCCAATTATTTCTGCATCGTATTCATTTTCGGTGGTTTTTACAACGTATCTTTCCTTATGTTCGGAAATCACTCGTCCCACTCCGAATGAATCAAGGTTTTGGTCTTTTCGGTAGTTTTCAAAATCTATATTATATCCTAAATTCTCAAGTGTCATTATTTTCTTTTCTGTATTAATTTCAACGGCCGTGCTTGTGGCGTGCATTTTTTCGTTAGCATAAAATTACAATAATATCGGATGCGCTGTAGCAAGTATTATGAAAGCATATGGACGCCCACGCAAGATGCGCCCGGGGAGAAAATACAAGGTGGGGCGGGATTCTGACAGAAAGCGTATGCGACGTGCCGAGGCTAGGAGGTATGAACAACTTGCGTAATGTTAGCTACTGGCACTCTTTTTTAGTCTAAACATTTTTAAGATAATTCATCTAGTTCTGTTTCATAATCATACTGTAGATCTTCATGAAGTTTAGATACTGTTTTTCTTATACTTTCAATCTGTTGCAAATATAGTTTTTGTAATACCTTGTTTTTATTTATCGAAGGTTGAAAATTGTTTAGTTTATAGCAAAAATAAATCAACAGTTCTACTTCAGTTTCTTTTTTTTGTGAATAACGAATATACTTTTTTATAATCCGCAAAATTTTACGAACACTCTTTTTTATGAAGTAATAACTATTCTTATTGATCTGTTCAAACTGAATATCAATTTCATTTTTCACATTTTGGATGTAAGCCATTTCATTTTTTGACTCATATAAGAGATAAGTTAAAAGCTCTTTATTTTCTTTTTTGAATTTTGCTAATCTAAGACAAATAGCCAAAATTTCTTTTTGAGAATATTTTGCTAGTTCATCTTTCAATTCTTTTACAGATGCGGCTTTCATTGATAGATTGTTAATAAAAACTTCGACTTTTTTTAATGTCCTTAAAGTTAATAATTCTAATCATCAATTACATAATTCATATGTAGGGTTTCTTATTTTCCAGACAGCTAGCAGCTAAGGTTTCAGCAATATGGCCAATTGGCTATGATTGCGTGTTCTGTGCTGTTAGGGACTTAACCCAAATTATTCAAGGAGTTCACCTTGAGTTGACTCCGCATTTCTAACCAGTATCGTAGATTTAAAACCAACTACAAGTTTATCTAAGTTTTCTGCGAATTCTTCTTCGCTATTCTTTTCAGGAAGTGCTAATCCTATGAAAACAATATCAGCATCTTTACTTGAATTATGCATTAAGTCTATCACATCCTCATTGATCTTCTTTAAAAAAACATCACATTTAGCTGTGATTCTTGATTCAGCAATCAAAGATTTTAGTTTTTCATTCATTGGATTTTGTTCATCCTCAGAAGAAACAATGGTTCTCAAACGCACTTTTGCTTGTCGCCACTCTGTATTTAGATTTAACAAATGAGCCAGCAGAAGCATCATATCACCATTTTTTTGCATCCCTCTCCACCAAACATCAATGCAATTATGAGTCGACAACATTTCTGTATCAGGAACATAGGCTAAAATGCTATTTTGTTTCATTGATGAAACAATTCTAACAATTCTTAATAATCTCTGAATTCGATCAGTCCCATTTGTCCAACCAAACATTACAGTATTTGATTGCATTCCTGCTAATCCGTTTGCTTGAATAATTCCAATAATGCCTTCTTCAAAATTAGGAACAATGTAAGCTTCAGGAAATGCGGTGATTTTCTTTTTGGCAAATTCTACTTCCATTGCTCTCTGTATTTCCTGAGTATCTACGTCCATATCTCTGATATCACCGATTAAGGTCCTGCAAACGGTTACGATACCTTTATTTTGACTGAACCAATTTGCAATACGGGTTAATTTCATCAATCTGGAAGGATTGGATGAAAACAACAGGATATTTGGACGCCAATTTCTGGCAGTGGAATGTTTTTCTTTAAGTTTTATCAAAGCTATTCTGGCTATTGAACTCCATAGACCTGCCCTTACATCTCCCCAACTGCTTTTTAAAGCTTTTCTTTTGAGGTACCAATATATTGCTAACTCAACAGATATGGCAATTACACATGCTATTGGGTTAATGAGAAACATAACAACACCTGCTCCGATACATCCAAAGAGAGAAATGATCCAATGAACTTTTATGGTTGGCCTGTATGAAAGATCCCCAACCAGTCTTTCAATTACTGCTGCTAAATTAATAGCTATATATAAGGTTAGGAAAAATACCGTTACCCACCGACCTACAGCATTAAGATCACCAAGGGCTACTGCCAGAAGTGCAATTCCTCCAGTTACCCAGGTAGCAATTGTTGGCTGACCAGTCTTGCTTGTTCGTCCTAATATCTTAGGTGCGATTTTATCCAGAGATAATGCCTGTAAAACTCTTGGTCCTCCAAGTATACTTCCAAATGCGGAGGATAATATGGCTCCCCAAAGGCCTGGATAGACTAATACCATGCCTAAAAAAGCAATCTTCGACCAGATAGGAAGTGCGGTAGTATCTATTCTCGCCATTGAAGCCCCATCTACTTTTGAGGTTACTGACAATGCTATTAAAATTAAAACATAAATAAGGGTTCCTGTTACAATAGCTAATATTGTTCCTCTGGGAATTGATTTCTTCGAATCTTTTAAATCTCCACTCATTCCAATTCCAGCACTAAAGCCTGTTACTGCAGGGAAAAACACGGCGAAAACAAACCAGAATCCTTCAGGCGCAGAACGATGATAATTCGGAACCATTTCAGGTGCTTGAAAACCGCCTGATAATACTCCGGCGAATAAAGCAATCACACTTAATCCAACGGCTATCATAATTGGAATCTGCATTTTCAAGCTTAGGTTTGCACTTTTGCCAGCAACGGCAGTAGCAAAAATAATAATCAAAGCAGCCATTAATTGAACAGGAGGAACTCCCCACTCTACCGGCCAAAATGGAGCAATTGATTCAGCTAATCCAAAGGCATACAATGTCAGGCTGAAAGTTCTGCACAGAAACAGTGGTATTCCGATCGCTCCACCAAGTTGAATACCCAGACTTCGGGATATCATATAATATTCACCGCCAATACCTACCTTCATATTAGTGGATATTGCAGAGGCACTAAGACCGGTAATAAATGTAATAGTACTGGCAAGTAAAACAGTAAGTAGTGTTAAAGGTAAACCAAGATTGCCCAATACCCATCCAAACCTGAGATACATCATTACACCGAGTATCGTTAGTACGCTTGGTGTAAATACGCCTAAGAAGGTGCCGAATTTTATTGGTTGGGGTGCAATCGTATTTGACATATATAAAGTGAATTTCTGAATGGAAATTAGATATGCTAAATAGTTGTTAGAAGACGAAAGTAGGGATTAATTCTAATTGTTGTGTAAGATTCTCAAAATCTCTGATGCGTTATAGCTTGTATTATGGAAGCGTGGGACCGCCTGCAGGCCATGCGACAATGCCGGGTAGAATGACTTCTCGGAGGACACTAGGTAAAAATTGTCATCCCGAACGAGCGGAGTGAGGAGGGACCCCCTTCACTTTGGCTACGGGCCTTTAAATGCCACCGGCCAGCTATCAGCATAAAGCTGTTTTTTTTTAACTCCTTTCATAAAACGAAAAGGATAGTTGGTGTGGGACTATGTTTTACAACGGTATAAATATGGTGCGTGTCGCACTTCATTCAATAAGTTTCTTTGGTTTCTACATCTTTAAATTTACTAATTCAATTTCTAAGTAGTAATAACTGCCAAATGCACTATACTTATTGTTAGCGGCTGCTCTTCTTTATGTTGTCATGGTTTGAATCTTTCAAATGAATTGCCATTGAATTTATATGCTCCTGCTTCATGTGAGCCAATCCATAGGTCTCCTTGTTTGTCTTTGTAAATAGAGTACAGAGTAATCTCTTTAGAACCATCTTTGACAGAATAATGGGTGATGGTTTTCCCATCATATCGCCAAACTCCCTGACTATAAGTCACCATCCACAGGTCTCCTATATTATCTTCGATTGCGGACATGAAGTAAATCATGTCCTTACCTTCAGGGGCTTTTAAATTGTCAATTCCTTTTTCTCTTTTGTAATCAATTAAGATTTTGCCTTGCCCAACTGAACTGGTAGGAAGTATATAGTAACGGTAGCTGGAATTACAGAACCAAAATTTCTCAGCTTTATCTTCAATGATTGAGCGGATGCCAAAAGAACCACCACCCTTTATTGATGTCAAATGTTCTTCATACATCCAACTTAGTGATTTTCCATCATACCTACATATACCAAAGTTTGAAGTGCCAAACCAAATAACTCCTCTCCTGTCTTCATAAATAGTATAAACTTCATAGGGACTATATGGAGGATTTGGAATCATTGCATAAAACTCGTCTTCCATATAGTGCTTAGGAAATTCCAAATGGTAAAGAGATTCGCCATCATATCGATAAGGCCCGTTTTTTCCTGGTTCGCCCATGAACCACAAATCATCAGTATCCAACTTCCATTCATTACCTTCTGCAACTGCTAATGTGGTAAACTTTTGTCCGTCAAATTTACTTATGCCATCCAATGTGGTAAAGAAGGTGTTACCAGATTTGTCTTCCTGGATTTCCCGAATCCGATTATTACTCAACCCGTCTTTGGTTGAAAAATGGATGGTAGTATTTCCATCATAACGATAAACTCCTTGCCCATCGCTTCCGAACCAATAGTTATTATTCTTGTCTTGAAAAACGATGAGTATGGACTTATCAAGTTCAGAAACGGTGTCGCCTATTGCAATGCTTGAATCTTGTTCATTTCTGGTGCTGTTAGAAACTGATGAGGCATTTTGTCCGCTGCACGAAGTGAGTATAGTCATTATGCTGAAAAGTATAATCGTATTCAGTTTCATTCTCTGTTTGTTCAATGTTTGCACTGTTGTTATAGAGTTGCCGCTAACGGTTTGTATAAGAATAGTAGCCGATTGTGGAAATAGAAACTTTCAGGTTGTTACTAGATTTTAAGCTGGCTATAATGTTCATATTTAATAATGTTTCGGCTATTATTTTTATATATTGTTACCAGAAGTGTTTTCTTTAGTTAATTGGTTTATTTTTTTCTGCACGAACATTCGTGATGCTCGTTAATGTATTTAATTGATTCTAAACTGAGTTCTTGTAAAGCCGTAATGCTTATGTCAGAAAGTTTTTTTACATAAATGCAGGCTTTACCCATTTTGAATTTACCGAGGTCAGTTAACAATAATTTACTTCTTTCTGTATCAGAATAAACATAGAGCGAGAACGCTGCTTTTCTCGGAGAAAATCCAAGAACAGGTGCATCGCCTTCGTGTCCGCTAGCATATTTGTAATGGTAGTTGCCGAACCCTATAATGGTCGGTCCCCACATTTTGGGTTCAGAGCCAGACCATTTTTGCATTAATTCTATTAGTCGAAAACTGTCAGCTTTTTTCTGTTCGTTGTCAATGTATGAATTTATAAAATCTATTACGTTTTCCCCTGTGTAAGTTGTCTTTGTTTTTGCCATAGTTCCGATTTTGATTATTGCCTTAAAATCTTTTCCATCTTTCTACCTTTCGCCAATTCGTCCACTAACTTGTCTAAATATCTTGTTTGTTTTGTTAATGGATTTTCAATTTCTTCTATCCGATAACCACAAATTACTCCTTTTATTAATTGTGCATTGGGGTTTAATTTTGCTCTCTTAAAAAATGTTTCAAAAGTTACTTTCTCATCGATAAGTTCACGCAGTTTTTTGTCGTCAAATCCCGTCAGCCATTCGATTACCTGATGCAATTCTCCCTTTGTCCTGCCTTTGCTCTCAACCTTGGTAATGTAGTGTGGATAGACCGATGAAAATCTCATTTTTGCTATTCGTTCATTGTGTTCAGGAGTTGTTTTCATAATGCAAGTTTTAATATATTCTGCTAACTGTTGTCTGTGAGATTGCGTGTTCGCCTAACATTGTAGGTAACGGTTTAAATATGGTGCGTTTGGGGTTAGCAACGCACCATATTCTTACCATGACTAATGTTATTTGGTTTACATATTTTCATTTTACCACTTAGTGCCAAATGCACTATATTTTTTGTTATAAACAGGGCTTTGTGACTTTTTCAATTCCAACCATTTTTTCGCATTTGAAGTTTGTCGATACTTTCCATAACAATCATTCTCGGAATGTTGAAATATTTATTAATGACTGTAGCTAATTGTTCAATAGAGTCTAATGAATGCCTTTTTGAAACTTTTCCGGATGATTCAATTATTGACATGTTGTGGATTACGATAAAATTTCCAGAATCAAAACGAGCAAGCAATAATGCATTCATAAATGTAGAACTCTTTTTAAAGGAATCTTTGATAACTTGTCTAAACTCACTAATATTTCTTGACTGGGGATTTACTTTATATCCATGTATTAATTCTCCATTACGATATAATTCAATCTGAGGTCGGTTATTGTTATTATGAGATTTTAAAATATATTGGTCATTTCCGCTACTAATAGAATAATCATTTAGCAAATCTAGTGGAAGAGGTTCAAAAAATGGTGCTGCATAACCTGTATCAACAAGAAATTCACGATTTTCAATGCTTACAATATTGACAATATGAACGTCAGGTTTTTTCATATCAGCCCCACAGAGTCTTACGTCATAACCCAACCAATTGAGAAGTTGGTTTAAATAGAAGTTATTAGAATAACAAGTGCCTCCAAATCTATATTTTTCAATGCCATCAAGATAGAGTTCAAAGTCAATTAATTGTTTTAGGTTTAATCGCTTTTTGAAAAATAGCTTAGAGATGTTTTCAAAAGGAATCTTTGATACTTGAGCTAGTACAATTTCTTTCAAGTATTCAAAACTTGGACTTTGTTTACGAATCCCGAGTAATCTAAGATACCTTAGAAAAAGTCTTTCTGCAAAATCTGATTCTGTCACTCTGCGTTTTTTTAATTGCCTTGTGTATAACTTGTTTATAGAGTGATATTTATTAACTATATACACCCCAAATGGGAGTATATGGTTATATGTTGTGCTCCTTTATAAGTCAAAGTCCTCTATCGGATTTTTAATGTTTTTAAGACTCTTGGTACTTACATGGGTATATATTTCTGTGGTCTTGCTCGACTTATGACCCAACATTTCCTGTATATACCTTAAATCAGTGCCCCCTTCCAGCAAGTGAGTCGCAAAACTATGCCTTAAGCAAGGTAAAGGTAAGTTTTTTCCTGTTCTTTCTTTATAAGAAAGAACCAAAGAATCAGAAGTCTTCAAAGGCAATTTTTGTCCTCGAATCCTCGGTCAAAACCGCTGACATTTTTTCGCTTCATGCGCCTTCCCCCGAGTACTCGGGGGACGCAATTCTCGCTCAAAATGCAGTTATTGCTGCTGAAGACTTTCAAGAAATAATGTAGGGCCTTATAAAGATTTTTCTAAAACCCTGTTCCAATGCGGGTAGTTTATATTCTCCAAGGCTCATAGATAAAAATTGTCATCGTGAGCGCAGTCGAACGACCCCATCACTTTAGCTGTTGGCCTGCAGGAACTACCTGCCAGATTTTAGCACAATGCCATTTGTTCAATACTCTTAAATATTGATTAGGAATGTTAAGGTGGTCTATATTACATAACGGTAAAGCTAAAGTGCGTTTTAATGCACTTTGAGCTATTGTTATGCAAAGTTTATTTGATAATTGAATCTTGTTTAGCTTCTAAATAAAGTTGAGTCATGAAATCAAAAATATTCTGATTGTTTTGAGACTTTTGTTTTCGAAATTCTAAAATTTCTTCCAATTGCATTCCGTGAAGAAATACATCTTTGTCGATCTTTAATATGTCAGGTTTCCTGAAACATACTTCTGTTTCAATTATCCTCAGTAGATTTTCATAATCGGTTTTCATAATCTTGGCAGATTTCTCTCTCAAGGCAAATTCATCAAAGGGAAAATATCTTACGCCACTCTCATGAACAATTGAATGTTGAAGATAATCTTTATAGTGTATAGCACCAAATACAATTTTTTCAGGTCCCAGACTGCTTGCCAAAGTATTATTCTCAGGACAGATACAAACAATGAATTTTTCGTATGGATATTGAATCCCCATAACAGAATCCCATTGAAGGAGTATTGTTGAATTTTTATAATGTGCATTAATGCTGTCGAAAGGAAACCCTTCTATATTATTTTTATATATGGGCAAATATTGATCCCAGATTAATTTAATGTAATCCTTCCATATTTCTAATGTTTTAATGACATCTTGTTTGTTTCCTCCTATTTCATTAAAAATTAGGTCTATGTATATAGGATTATACCATTTTTCTATATATTTAGTTTCCTCGGCCCAGTCTGCTTTTAACTTTGCTATTGATTCGGTCTGAATAAATTCGATACAACCCTCAATAATTTTTTCAAAATCATCTGCATTTTCGGGCCCAACATAACCGGGAATCTGAAAAATGAAATTAAACAGAGGTCCACCTGCAACCGGAGCTTTAAACCGAATATCTTTACCGACCTCTGATAATTTATTACTCCAGCTTAAATATTCAGGATTGGGATCGTTTCCAAGAAATCCCAATTGCTCTAGTCCCCACCAGCTAAGTGAAACGTAATAATTGGATTCAATTAGTATCTCATATTCCTTATCTAAACTTGATTTATCAGCTATGTTACAGCTGATAATGTTTAAAAGGATTATTAGGTATATAAACTTTTTTATCATCTTGTCTCTATATTAAAATTTTGCACAACGTTTTGGCTAAACTGCGTTTTAATGCAGTTTAGGTTTTGTTATAAGCTTTTTACTATTTCCTCCAAAGTATCATTTGCTTTTTCATATGAAATGTGAAATGGACTCATTTTGGTAGAAGCAATTAATCCTCTATTTTTATATACAATGATATAATCTATTTTAGTAATTCGAAGTTTTTATTAGGCAAAGTTTTCGCTACCACAAAATGTTCGAGTTTGAAAATTTGATCTTCAGAAAGGGTTCTACCGACAGGAGTAAAGTATACAGAGTTGAGATCAGCCAACGTTTTATTTTCGATTAATGAAAACCCATTTTGAGAAAGCATACCTTCAATTTCTTCAGCCGTGTAGAATGATACCCAGGGTTCCCCAA
>Ga0209475_10005227_pt1 | contig 10742 bp, 6 predicted proteins | sample tdDd471_FD_187128 | JGI IMG/M metagenome (GOLD analysis project Ga0209475, IMG submission 187128) | Marine sediment microbial communities from the Atlantic coast under amendment with organic carbon and nitrate - tdDd47.1 (SPAdes)... | ecosystem: Environmental > Aquatic > Marine > Coastal >...
ATGCTCACCATGTCGGCATTGCGCACCACGGGCTCCACATCTTCCATGCTCTCCCTGACGTTGCCAAGACGATATATGTCGAAGAAAAGCTTGCTCATCAGAGTGATGGCCTCTTTATCTACAAAATAGCTTTGATAACCGACATTGGTATAGTTGAAAAGGTAGTTGGGCTGGTGCAGTATGATCTTGCTGAGGTAAGAGCGTGAATCCAGTTCACTGCTGTCCTTTCCAAGGTCAAACATGGGATCTACAGATACAATGTTAATGATCTGCCCCAGGTGTTCGTAAGCACGGTACACGGCATAGTTGAGGTCTTGCCCCCCGCCAATGATCACCGGAATAATATTGTTGGCAGCAAGGCCGGCCACTACGTTGGTCACGGCAAAATAGGTGTCGTCAACTGTATGTCCCTGTATGATATTACCAAGGTCGGCGATCTTTACATGCTCTGTGCCGGCAAAGAGGGTGTAGAGGTGTTTGCGCACCACATTGGCCCCCATGGCACATCCTTCATTGTTGACCGCGTGACGGTCTTCTGACACACCAAAAATGGCGATGTCAACATCCGAAAGGTCAGGGAAAGATCCCTCCCTGTCGTGAATGTCCATGATGTCAGCGTAGCATTTGCCGGGGAGGTCGGTATCCGGCACCAATGAAGGGGTGTCAACAGCCTTAAAATAGATTGCAATGTCCATGTTCTGCTTTTAGGATGCCCAAAGATAGCAGAAAAAAACTTGGAAAATTGAAATTCTGAGTTTGAAGTTTATGCTGAACTAGGATTTTTTTCCTCGGCCACGGCCACGTTTCTTTGGCTCGTTTTTAGGGTCCTTCGATATGGCGATGCAGTCTTCCAGCGTCAGTGTTTCCGGATCCCTGTCCTTTGGGATCTTGAAGTTTTTCTTGGCGATTGAGATATAGGGACCGTAACGTCCGCGCAACACCTTCACCTCTGTGTTTTCTTCATACTCCCTGATGATGCGGTTCTTTTCTTCTTCTCTTTTGGCAAGAATGAGCTCTATAGCCCGCTCCTGTGATACCTGGGCCGGGTTGTCAGTTTTTTCAAGTGCAAAGAAGGCATTGTTGTGCCTGATATAGGGGCCATACTTACCAAGGGCCACTATGATCTCCCCTTCCTCATATTCCCCAATATGTTTCGGGAAGCTGAACAGTGCCAGGGCATCTTCAAGGTTGATATCATTGATACTCTGGTCTTTGTTGAGGCCGGCAAAGCGTGGCTTGTCTGTATTGCTGGTATCACCAAGCTGAACCATGGCCCCGTACTTGCCTATCTTCACATACACATTACGTCCGCTTTCAGGATCCTGTCCCAACAGCTTTTCTCCACTAAATTTCTTTGATTTTTCCTGCGTATCGGTGATCTTATTATGGAAGGGGCCATAAAAGGTCTCTAACATATCATTCCAAACCTTATTACCATCAGCAATCTGGTCAAACTCTTTTTCTACCTCTGCAGTAAAGTTATAGTCGATGATGTCTTTGAAATACTGCATCAGGAAGCTGTTAACCACTGTGCCCAGATCAGTTGGGATCAGCTTGCTTTTGTCGCCACCAACTTTTTCGGTAGCAGTTTTTTCTTTAACCGACCCTCCTTCGAGTATCAGCTGCGTAAATTCGCGCTCAAGGGCAGGCTTGTCGTTTTTCTTGATATATTCTCTCTTCTGAATGGTTGATATGGTTGGGGCATATGTTGATGGCCTTCCAATACCAAGTTCTTCCATTTTCTTCACCAGGCTGGCCTCAGTATAACGTAAGGGGTGCATGGTGAATCGCTGTGTGGCTAATATTTTTTCCGGGATCAGGATATCGCCTTTGCTGAGTGGAGGCAGGGTAGATCCATTCTCCTCCTGTTTCAGGTCATCTGTTCCTTCAATATATACCTTGAGGAAACCATCAAAAGTGATTACCTCACCTTTGGCCACGAACTTTTCTGTGGCGGTAGAGACGTCAATGGTCACATTGGTCTTCTCCAGCTTAGCATCAGCCATTTGTGATGCTACTGTACGCTTCCAGATGAGGTCATAAAGCTTTTTCCCCGGCTTGTCGGCATTGACGGTTTCATTTTTGATAAAGGTTGGCCTGATGGCTTCATGCGCTTCCTGGGCACCTTTACTCTTGGTCTTGAACTTTCTTGTTTTTACGTATTCTTCTCCCCAGTTTTCAATAATTGTTTCTTTTGCCATGGCGATGGCCATGTTTGAAAGATTTAAAGAGTCGGTCCTCATATAGGTGATATGACCGGCTTCGTAAAGTTGCTGTGCTATCCTCATGGTGTATGCTACCGGGAACCCCAGCTTTCTACTGGCTTCCTGCTGCAGGGTGGAGGTCGTGAAGGGAGGTGCAGGTGACTTCTTGGCAGGCTTTTTTTCTATTCCTGAAACAGAAAAATCAGCTCCTATACATCCATTTAAACATTTCTCAGCCTCTTCACGTTTCGCATAACGTTTGGGCAGTTCGGCAGACACGACATAGTTACTGTCACTTTCTTTCAGGGTGAATTTAGCCGTGATCCTGTATGAAGAGGTGGTCTCAAAGTTCTTGATCTCCTCTTCCCTTTCCACGATCAGGCGTACCGCCACCGACTGTACCCTTCCGGCAGAAAGTGCCGGCTTAACTTTTTTCCATAGCAATGGAGAAAGCTCATATCCTACCAGCCTGTCAAGAACACGCCTGGCAGTTTGAGCATTAACAAGATTGGTATCAATATGTCGTGGAGCAGAGATCGCTTCCGAAATAGCAGTCTTGGTAATCTCGTGGAACACAATACGTTTCACCTCATCAACATTCAGTTCGAGTGCATTTACCAGGTGCCACGAGATGGCCTCCCCCTCGCGGTCCTCATCAGTCGCAAGCCAGATGGTCTCGGCCTCTGCTGCTAACTTTTTAAGATCGGTAACAATCTTTTTCTTGTCGGGCGCCACCCGATACTGAGGCGTAAACCCATTTTCAACATCAACACCAAGGTCGCTTTCTGAAAGATCCATAACATGTCCGAAGCTGGATTTAACCAGAAAATCTTTACCAAGAAAGCGTTCTATCGTTCTTGCTTTTGCGGGTGATTCAACGATCACTAAATTTTTTGTTGCCATACTTATTAATACCTGAAATCTAAAAATGTACCCAAAAAAATCGGGACAAATGTAATACAATTAAAATGTTACGGGCATGAGTGAAACAAATTTTACCTAAAATTGTTTTTATTGAAGCTGCTATTTTTCCTTATTTTTGCAGCCTTTGAGGGTGTTTTTAAGGTGTTGAAAAATAATTATTTGCGACAATAATTTTATCGATTTGAAAGAAGTAAAAAAAGTATATATAGAAACTTACGGTTGTCAGATGAATTTTTCTGACAGCGAAATTGTGGCCTCTCTCATGCAGGATGACGGATATGAGGTTTGTGATGAGAGCACCGAAGCAGATATCATTTTTGTGAATACCTGCTCTATCCGCGACAACGCTGAGCAGCGTGTCCGTAAGCGTTTGAGGGAGTTGAAATCACTTAAAAAGAAAAATCCTTTCTTAAAGATTGGTGTGCTGGGGTGTATGGCTGAGAGGCTGAAACAGCAGCTGCTTGAAGAAGAAAAGTCTGTCGACCTCATTGTAGGCCCTGATGCTTACCGCGACCTGCCGGGGCTACTCGAACAGGTGGAAGATGGGCAAAAGGCCATCAATGTGATCCTCTCCACAAAAGAAACCTATGCTGATGTCACACCTGTGAGGCTTGACAAAAATGGGATTACCGCATTTATCTCTATCATGAGGGGTTGTGAGAACTTCTGTGCCTATTGTGTGGTACCATTTACCCGTGGCAAGGAGCGAAGCCGTGATCCGCAGACCATCATCACAGAGGCCCGGGATCTTGTAGAAAAAGGATACCGGGAGGTCACCCTCCTGGGGCAAAATGTAAATTCATATCATTGGGAAGAAAATGATAAAATCACCACCTTTAATGAATTACTGGAACAGGTAGCAGAAGTTAACTCAAAGCTCAGGGTGCGCTTTGCCACTTCCCATCCGAAGGATATTTCTGATGAACTCTTGAAAACAATAGCAAGGAACCACAACATCTGCAACGCCATCCACCTTCCCGTTCAATCAGGAAGCAACAATATGCTTAAGCTGATGAACAGGAAATATACCCGCGAGTGGTATCTCGACAGGATTGCCGCCATCAACAAGTATATTCCTGAATGTGCCATCTCAACAGATGTTATTGCGGGCTTCTGCTCTGAATCAGATGAGGATCATAATGACACTATATCTCTGATGAAAGAAGTTGCTTTCGACTATGCGTTTATGTTCAAGTATTCTGAAAGGCCCAATACTATTGCCCAAAAGAAACTGGATGATGACGTTCCTGAAGAGGTAAAATCAGCACGCCTGCAAGAGATCATCGACCTGCAGCAACACCTATCTCATGAAAGCAATAAAAGGGATGTTGGTCAGACCTTTGAGGTCCTGGTAGAGGGGATTTCAAAAAAATCAGAAGATTTTTTGATGGGTAGAAACAGTCAGAATAAAGTTGTGGTATTTCCCCGTAAGGATTTTGGCAAGGGTGAGTATGTAAATGTGAAGGTTACGGAGTGTACAACCGCAACATTAATTGGTGAAAGCGTAGATTGAAACCAGGACTATACGTCGGATAAGGCCGAATCCAGCCTTTCAAATTTGTCACTATAGTCATCCATAGATTTGCGGATGATCTCATGGGCATCATCTACTCCGAAAGTATGTGTGATCTCAACGTCCCTTTCTTTTCCGGGGAGATCCTTATAAGTGAGGAAATAATGCTTGAGCCTGTCGATAACCAATTCGGGGCAATCTGCGATGTCTTTATAGTTGCCGTAAACAGCATCATTATTCAGCACTGCAATAATCTTGTCGTCAGACTCATTCCCATCGAGCATACGAAAACCACCTATTGGCCGGGCACGCACCAGGATATCACCGTGAACGATTTCTTTTTCTGTCAGGATACAAATGTCGATAGGGTCACTGTCACCGGAAATCCCTTTACGTCCGGTCCTTTCCATACAAAAATCGGCCACCCTTTGCCCGCTATATGTTTGAGGGATAAATCCGTAGAGGGCAGGCACTACATTGGAATATTTCTGTGGTCTGTCGAGACGCAAATATCCAGAAACCTTATCTACCTCATACTTCACGGTATCAGTAGAGACCATTTCAATAAAAGAGATGATCACATCGGGTGCTTCATTCCCAATATCTACACCATGCCAGGGATGTGATTTATATCGCAGACCCATAAGGCGGCCTATGGGATCCATCAGTTTGTTTACCATTTTGTAGGGATTAAAGGTTTTGGGCAAAGTTAATGAATTTAGTATTTGTAAACATTTTCAGCATTCTTTCGTATAAGCATTTTAGCTTAGTTATGTATATGCTAAAGACAGTGTTTATAAATATTTTAGCGAAAATCATATACTTTTGCACACAAAGAAAAGATCATTTTAGAGCCAAGAATATGAGATATAGAAAGTATTTTTTCTTTCTGCTTGTCGTAGGGATCATGATGGCCTCCTGTGTTCCGCAGAAAAAAATAAAATACCTGCAGGATATGCCGGAGGAAGACACAGCAGTTTCCTTCATTAATGAAAGATCACTTAACTATAGGATTCAGCCTGGTGATAATCTGTATATTAAGATCAATAGCATGGAGGAAAAGTCCACCACCTATTTTAACGAGGTGAGTGGCTCAAATGAAAGCAACAATACGGGAAATAACCTCTATTTGAACAGCTACCTGGTTAACGATACAGGATATTTCCATTTTCCTTCCCTCGGATACCTTTATGTGAAGGACATGACTGCCGATGAAATCCAGATCGACATAGAAGAACGGCTGGCGGATTACCTCGTGGGCCCGGTTGTTATTGTGAGGCTGGCAAGTTTTCGCATCACGCTGCTGGGAGAGTTTAACAACCCGGGTAAGTATGATGTATTTCAAAGTAACATCAACATTTTTGAAGCCGTTTCCATGGGTGGCGACCTGACAGATTTTGCCAAGAGGAATAGCATAGCCATTATAAGACAGACAACGGATGGGTCTAAAATTGTCAGGATCGACCTGAATAATAAAAGAATACTGGAATCAGACTACTATTTTTTATTGCCAAACGATATTGTTTATGCTGAACCTATTAAGGCCAAGCAATTTGTTTCCAGTAATTTCCCTTATGGATTGGTTTTCTCTATCCTTTCAGCGATATTGTTGTTATACGTATTCTTTACCAATTAATGAACCCAATGAACGAACAGGAAAACCTATATAATCCGGACATAAAAGAAGAATCGGTCGATTACAAAATGATCTTCCTTAAGTTTTTCAGGTACTGGTATATTTTTGTCTTCTCTATTGTCATAGCACTAACCATTGCCTATCTGTTTAACAGGTTTACCCCACCGGTATATGAAGTCTCATCAACCATGATGATCAATGACCCGGAGAGCATGGACCCTCAGACAATGATAGGCATTGGAACATACAGCAGGGCACGAAGCAACACGGAAAATGAAATAGTTGCCCTTAAATCATATACTGTTGTGAACAGGACCATCAAAAAGCTTGATTTCGATGTATCATATTTCGCAGAGGAAAGCTTTAAAACAACGGAACTATATATGAGCAATCCATTCCGGATTATTTTTGATTCTATACGACCTCAACCAGTAGGACTTGAGTTTTTTATAAAACCGATAAGCGACACTACATACGAATTAAGTACCACAGGAGAAAATGTGAGCTATTATAATTATTTCGATCATACTGTAAATAGCGAACTGTCGGTTCCTTTACTTGATTATTCGGAGACACATGTTTTTGGAGAACTGATAGAAACACCCTATTTTTCCTTTACAATAGTTAAGACAAAGCATTTTGAACCCGACATTGATATTGAAAACGAATACCGTTTTCTGTTCAACAATATCGATTTTCAGACAAGATATTACAGAAGTTTACTGGTAGAGCCTATCGCACAAAACTCCTCTATCGTTAAGCTTTCTATGAGGGGAAGCAATATCAATAAAATGGTTGACTTCCTGAATATGATTATGGCGGAATACCTCATTATTGAGCTCGAGGACAAGACCAAGACTTCTGAAAATACCATCAGCTTCATTAACCGTGAGCTTGAGAAGCTGGAGGATTCCCTGGTTGGATCGGAAACGGAGATGAAAAATTTTATGACCGATAACCAGGTAATGAGCCTGGAGTCAAAATCGGATTACCTCTTCACATCACTTTATGAACTTCAAAATCAAAAGGCTGCCCTGTTGGTGAAGGCAAAATACTATGACCACCTGAAGGAATATGTTGACAGGGATGATCAGGATATGCTCATCCCTCCCACCATGGGGGTAGATGATGAAGTAATTACAGGTCAAATTCAGGCATTGATCTTGCTATATGATGAAAAGGTTGAGCTTCTCACTACATCAACTGAAAAGAACCCTTACCTGGCGATTGTAAATGAAAAGATAAGCCTTGCAAAGCAAACACTCATTGCAAGCATTTCCAATGTGATCAGCACTTCAAACATAACCATCGCCGACATAGATGAAAGAATAGATATATTATATGAAGATATCGCTGACCTGCCTGCCCTCGACAGGGAATTTTTTAATATCCAGAGGCAGTTTGGGATCAAAAACTCATTATATACTTATTTACTCCAAAAGAAGTCAGAGGCACAGATCCAGCTGGCATCAACCTTCCCTGACTCAAAGATCGTAGACCTTGCCATGAACATTGGGCAAAGTCCTGTGGCCCCCAAGAAGAGCTTTAATAATATGATTGCCCTTTTCTTTGGTTTTATCATTCCATTTCTGTTCATCTTTCTCAAAGATTATTTGAACGATAAAATTATTGATAAGAAAGATGTTGAAAAGGTAACCAACTATCCAATCATTGGCCATATTATACATAATACCAAGATATCAAATGCGGTAGTATCCTCCTCGCCTAAATCGTCAATAGCAGAGTCGTTCAGGTCTATCCGGACCAACCTCCAGTTTATGGTCAAAGGAAAGGACAAACAAACAGTGCTTGTAACGTCAGATATGGTGAGTGCCGGGAAAACCTTTGTTTCTATAAACCTGGCCACCATCTTCGCCATGTATGGGAAAAAGGTGCTGCTCATGGGTTTTGACCTCAGGAAACCTAAAATATACCAGGATTTTGGCCTTACAAATACGGAAGGAATTAGCTCATACCTGATCAATAAAAACAGTTTGGAGGAGATCATTCAGACTTCCCCGGTAGATAATCTTGATGTGATCATGGCGGGCCCTGTGCCCCCGAATCCATCTGAGCTGATAGCATCTGATAAGACCGATGAGATGTTTGCCAGGCTGAAAGAGATTTATGACTTTATCATCATAGACACCCCACCCCTGGGACTTGTTACCGATGCATTCCTGCTTATGAAGTATACTGACAACAACCTCTTTGTTGTACGGCAGGGGCATACCAACAAAAAAGTATTTGCTTCAATTATTAAAGATATTGAAAAACGGGATATTCCCAATATCTCTATCCTGATTAACGATGTTAAGTTAGGCAAAACTTCTTATGGTTATGGCTACGGTTACGGCTATGGTTATGGCTACGGTTATGGCTATGGTTATGGCTATGGCTATTATACTGATGACCGTGATTTTGAGAAGCCTGGAATGATCAAGAGAATACTGAAAAGTTAAAATTTCAATTCCCCATTATCTAATATTTGCCTTTTGCCTTCTGGCCTTTGCCTTCTGCCTTTCTTTTAGGCCAGATAGTATAAGTACAATACAGCCACCGTTACTACCATATAAATTACGGTAAGTGGAAGGCCTATCTTCATGAAGTCCTTAAAATTATAACCTCCGGGGCCATACACCATCAAATTTGTTTGATAACCAATGGGGGTTATAAAGTTGGCTGCCGCAGCAAATGCAACAATCAGAACAAAAGGTATGGGGTTCAGAGAAAGGTCAAAGGCCATGGTCAGTGAAATAGGGAAGATTAGAGCCACCGCAGCCTTGTTTGTTATATATGAGGCGAGCAGGTTGGTGATGATAAATATTCCTGCCAGCAAGCCAATACTACCTCCTCCGAGGAATTGAAACGCCAGAATGAAATAATCAGCAATCATATGTGCTACACCTGTCTTCACCATGGCTATACCCAATGCCAGCGAGAGAGCAATGATAATGGCCAGATTCAGATCAAGGCTTTTATGAACATCCTTCGGTGAGGAGACTTTTAACAGCATTACGATAATGAGGAGTACCACCAGGCCCAGGAATAAATTCAAGATTCCTGTTGCATGAAGAATAATGGCCAGGGCTGTGCCTCCAAGGAGAGCAAGCACCTTATACCATTCAAGCTTCCTGAAATCCTTGATCTTGGAGATCAGATAAAAATCAAGTGTTTCAGAAGAAAGATTATTGAAATCATCCCCCACAAGCAATAACAATACATCACCAGCATTGAGCTTAACCTCTCCGATCTTACCACTTATCTTTTCTCCATTACGGTGGATGGCGATGATAGCAGCATCATATTTACCCCGGAAATTTGATTCTTTTACTGTTTTTGATATCAGGGTTGAGTTATGAGATATTACAATCTCTAATACTTCAGTGTGCTGTTTTTTAACAAACATCCCCACCTGTTTTAATTGCAGGCCGGAATTTCCATCGATCATTTCAACAATGGTTTGGGTGTCTCCTGCGAAGAGCAAGATATCCCCTTCACGAATATAGGTAGAAGGAGAAACCGGCCTGATTACCTCTGACTCCCTGATGATCTCAGCAAGGAATAATCCTTTAAGGTTCCTAAGTCCTGCCTCTCCAACACTTTTCCCAACAATATCTGAATTCTTCCTTACGATCACCTCAACCATGTATTCCCGTGATTTTGCAGAGAAATCTTCCATGGCATCTTTCCTTTCCGGAAGAAGCTTTTTGGAAAAGAAGATCAGGTATATAAGCCCGATGAAAATCATAGGGACCCCTACGATAGAAAAATCAAATATACTTAACGAAAGATCCTGGTCAAAGATGATTTGCTCTTCAGCGTACCCATTTACAATAAGGTTTGTTGAGGTTCCGATAAGTGTGGCACATCCACCCAATATAGCTGCGTAAGAAAGCGGGATCAATAACTTGGAAACAGAAATATTATTTTTTTTACCCCATCGATACAGATAAGGCATCATAATGGCCACAATAGGGGTATTGTTAAGGAAAGCTGAAAAGCCGGCCACTAGTATCCCCATCCGCCAGATAAATCCTTTATATGATCTTGACTTCCTGAACATCCGGTCGAACAAAATAGCTACCACAGAGGTCTTTCGGATCATATCACCAATGATCAGCAATAGCAGAATGATAGCTATCTGTACATTGGCAAATCCAGCCATAATTTCTTTTGGAGTCAGTATTCCGAAAAGACCCAGAATGATGACTGCAGTTGCAAAAGTAAAGCCCGGCCCCATGATGCCACGATACAGCGATACTATGATAAACAACAGTACCGTAATTACAATTATGGTGTGTAAGACATTCATAAACTTACTTTTCTGATACAGTTAAGTGCCAGCCGTTACTTTTATAATTGGGAAGTTTCCTTTACTTTTGCAAAAAATTCAGTTGATTACAAATATAATGGAAAAAGCAGATAAACATATTTTTCCCGTATTTAATAAAATCCTCCAGCG
>Ga0209475_10005231_pt1 | contig 10739 bp, 7 predicted proteins | sample tdDd471_FD_187128 | JGI IMG/M metagenome (GOLD analysis project Ga0209475, IMG submission 187128) | Marine sediment microbial communities from the Atlantic coast under amendment with organic carbon and nitrate - tdDd47.1 (SPAdes)... | ecosystem: Environmental > Aquatic > Marine > Coastal >...
TCAGCTACGCTCTTGTGATGGAGGCCGTATCAGAAATGCGCGTTATGGATCCCGTGGTTAATCCCTGACAGGAAACCACATCAGGATGCCAAAACGGCGCGCAGGTTTTAACCGGCGCGCCGTTTTCTTTTGCCCTGCGGGCGCACGTTGATTTGAACTTCGGGGCATGGGAATGACATGTCCAACGAGTCCTGGCTCGCGCTAACTCTGGCAACCGGAATTGGCCCAACTGCTGTTCAGCAACTACTGGACCTGTTCGGTAATGCCGAAAACGTCGTCGCGGCACAGCGCTCAGAATTGATGCAGGCAGGTCTCACTGCTGATGCGGTAGCGGCTTTAAAATCGCCCGAGGATTCCAGGTTAGGCCCCGCCCAGGACTGGCTCGCGCTGGAATCTCATCATCTGCTGCACTGGTTAGACGAACGCTATCCGCCTCTATTAAAAGAAACCGGGCAAAGCCCGCCAGTGCTGTTCGTGGATGGGAACCCTGAACTGTTAGGAATGCCACAAATAGCCATCGTTGGAAGCCGCACAGCAACGGCGGGCGGCCGCGAAACAGCTCAGGAGTTTGCCGCACACCTGGGCAAAGCCGGCCTGATCATCACCAGCGGGCTCGCGGCCGGTATAGATGCAGCGGCCCACGAAGGCGCGATCCGCGGAGGCGGCCAGACCATTGCGGTATTAGGAACCGGTCCTGACATTATCTATCCGCGCCAAAACCAGCGGCTCGCGGACCAGATTCGCCATAACGGCGCCCTGGTATCCGAGTTCCTACCGGGTATGCCGGCACGCCGGGACCATTTTCCGCGCCGCAACCGGATTATCAGCGGCCTTAGCCTGGGCACCCTCGTCGTCGAGGCCGGGGTGCATAGTGGCTCCCTGATAACCGCCAGATTTTCAGGCGATTACGGGCGCGAGGTATTCGCCATACCCGGGTCGATACATAGCCCGCTCGCCAAAGGGTGCCACCGCCTGATCAAACAGGGCGCAAAACTGATAGAGAACAGCGCCGATATAATAGATGAGCTGACATCCCTCACCGGCACACTTGAGCCACCTCTTGTGGGCACTGCAACAACGCAGGAACCCAAGGCCCACAGCGATCCTGACTATGTAAGATTGCTTAGCAGCATAGGTTTCGAGCCCGTCAGTATCGAGACGCTGGCGAAGCGCAGCGGATTGACGACAGCGGAGCTTTCCTCCATGCTCCTGATCCTAGAACTGGAAGGTCGGGTAGAGTCCTTGCCCGGAGGCCGCTTCCAGCAACTAACCGGGTGGAATAAAGCAGATGAATGAAACCGTACTCGACGTACTTATGTATCTGTTCGAGAACTTTTCTGAGCAGGATTACGAACACTCGCCAAGCCAGGTGGTTTTGCGTGATGAATTGTTACAGGCCGGTTTTGGTGAGCCTGAAGTCGACCGCGCCCTGGACTGGCTCGAGGAACTAGCCGCTACCGAAGCTCAGCCCTTTGCCAACAAGCCGGCAAAACGCTCAATACGGCTTTTCAGTATTCGCGAGCTGGCTCGCCTCGACACACAGTGTCGCGGCTATATCATTTATCTGGAGCAGATCGGCATACTTTCGCCCGTACAGCGCGAACTGGTGCTTGACCGGCTCATGGCGCTGGATTCACCGGATGTCGACGTCGACCAGGTTAAATGGGTGGTATTGATGGTTCTGTTCAGCCAGCCAGGACAGGAATCAGCCTTTGCCCGTATGGAAGACCTTGTTTTCGAAGAAGACGCGGGTATAGTGCACTGATAACCTATTGATTTAACAATTAATTTTTCACTCAGCCGCGGCAATGCCGCGGTTTGTCTGTTATAGACACCTAAAAGATTGCGATGAGCCAATGAGCAGCGTTGTAGTAGTTGAATCGCCGGCAAAAGCGAAGACCATCGAGAAGTATCTTGGCCCGGGCTTCAAGGTGCTCGCGTCCTATGGCCATGTGCGCGACCTGATTCCCAAAGAAGGCGCCGTAGATCCCGAAAACGCGTACGCGATGCGCTATGACGTCATTGAACGCAATGAAAAGCACGTTAAAGCGATCAAAAGTGCGCTGAAAAAAGCCGACACCCTGTATCTCGCAACTGACCCTGACCGCGAAGGGGAAGCCATTTCGTGGCATCTGTACGAATTGCTGAAAGATCAGGGCGCGTTGAAAGGGAAGGACGTGCAGCGCGTCGTTTTCTACGAAATTACCAAACGCTCTATTCAGGAAGCCATGGATTCGCCACGCGAACTGGCGACAAACCTGATCGATGCTCAGCTGGCTCGCCGGGCACTCGACTATCTTTATGGCTTCAATCTTTCACCGTTGCTGTGGAAGAAGATCATGCCGAAGCTCTCAGCCGGCCGTGTCCAGAGCCCGGCGCTGCGCATGATTGCGGAGCGTGAGGATGAAATAGAGGCCTTCATACCGCAAGAGTACTGGACGCTGGAAGGTGACATCAGGAGCGGCGCTGCGGAGATCAACGGACGCCTGGTTGAGTATCAGGGCGCGAGGGTGGAGCAGTTCACCTTTACCAACGAGGAACAGGCGCACGGTGCGCGCGATGCAGTCATTGCTGCCGCTGGCGGCAAAGTACGCATCAGCAAGATCGACAAGAAACAGCGTCGTCGCAATCCAACGGCTCCGTTTACGACTTCTACTCTGCAACAGGAAGCTTCACGCAAGCTCGGTTTCAATACGCAGCGCACGATGCGTACCGCGCAGAAACTCTATGAAGGCATAGAAACGGATGAGGGCACTGTTGGACTCATAACCTACATGCGTACCGACTCGGTTTCGCTGGCTGGCGAAGCGGTCGCAGAAATTCGCGAACTGATTACAAACCGTTACGGCGCAGAAAACGTGCCGGACGAACCGCCGGTGTACAAGACAAAAGCAAAAAATGCACAGGAAGCGCACGAAGGCATTCGTCCTACCAGTGCGCTGCGCACACCTGAAAACCTTAAGGACTGGTTCCTTAAAGACACCAGAGATGGCACCGACAAGTACAAGTTGTACTCGCTTATCTGGAAACGCACGGTTGCAAGCCAAATGGTAGCTGCCGTCTTCGATACTGTTGCGATCGACATGAACCCCGAAAATGCACCTGCGACTGCGCGCTTAAGAGCAAATGGATCGACTCTGGTGAAACCCGGTTTTATCGCGGTATACCAGGAAGGCAGTGACGACGTTAAAGATGAAGAAGCGGATCGCACATTGCCTCCGCTTGAAGAAAATGAATTGCTGGATCTGGCCGAGTTCAAGGCCGACCAGCATTTTACCGATCCGCCGCCACGCTATACAGAAGCCAGCCTCGTTAAAACGCTCGAAGAATATGGAATCGGGCGGCCATCAACATACGCCAGCATCATTTCCACCCTGAAAAATCGCGAATACGTCGAGATGGACGGTAAACGATTCCTGCCAACCGACATCGGGCGGATTGTTGCCAAGTTCCTGACCAATCACTTCACCCAGTATGTCGACTACGACTTCACGGCCAACCTCGAGGATGAGCTCGACGAAATATCCCGTGGCGAACGTGAGTGGGTGCCGTTACTTGATAACTTCTGGCAACCCTTTCACAAGCTGGTCGTGGACAAAGAAGCCACGGTCACGCGTGAAGAGGCAGCGCAAGCTCGCCAGCTGGGAACAGACCCCAAAAGTGGCAAACCGGTATCGGTGCGCGTGGGTCGTTTCGGTGCTTTCGTGCAAATAGGCACCAAGGACGACGAAGACAAGCCTAAGTTTGCCGGCTTACATCCAGGTCAAAAGCTGGCCAGCATTACGTTTGATGAGGCGATGAAGCTGTTCAGCCTGCCGCGTGAACTCGGCAATTCTCCGGAGGGTGACCTGCTGATCGCCAAGATGGGGCCTTGGGGTCCGTACGTTACTTACGGTAAAAAGAGTGACGGCAAGGATCTGAATGTGTCCATTAAGGGCGAGAACCCCTTCGACATCACACTTGAGCAGGCAGCCGAGTACGTCAAACAGAAGAAGATCGATGATGCCAACAAACTCATTCTCGATTTCCCCGATGATGGCATCCAGGTACTAAATGGTCGCTATGGACCCTACATTACCAATAGCGAAAAGAATGCCCGCATTCCCAAGGATCGCGAACCCACTACGCTGACCCTGGAAGAGTGCAAGGATCTGCTTGAGAAGGCACCATTTAAGGGCAGACGCGGCAAAAAGAAAGTCACAAAAAAGGCAGCGGCGAAAAAGAAAACTACCAAGAAAAAAACCAAAAAGAAGGCTAAGAAAAAAGCCCGGAAGAAAACCAAAAAGAAAGCTGCAAAAAAAGCGGTGAATAAGGCAGCAACCGGCGCTGAAAACGCGCAGGTTACCGAAGAATAGGGCGCTCGCCAAAGCTGCGCTGCTACTCGAAGCGGCTCTTAACCAAACGACTCTGTTGATCCGAGCGAATCTCGCGTGACCTGCTCTGGCCGTAATGCGATCGGGGTCTGACTGGCAGCTCGTTGAAGCAGCGCTGCTGCGTGAACTGGCTCTCAATCGAACAAATCTGTCGCTTGAACCGAATCTCGCCTGACCTGCTTGGGCCGAAATACCCTTGGTGTCTGACCCCCGCTTACGCTGGTCGGTGAATTCAGGCTTTGGCAATAGAGGGTCAGACACCCGCGCCGCCTTAATTCAGCTACACGTTCCGTGCTCGGCTCTTCCAATCATGAGGAGGTACCACTTGGGGTTGGCGCGCCTGTGGGCCGGGGGTGTTGTACGCAGCGAATTAAGCGGACCGCAGGGAGCCATCGCGGAGTGCAACACCCCCGGGCCAAATGCGCGTTGCCCAAAGAACTGTGTAGCGGTTATCCCCCACCTACTACCCCGGCCCCAGTTGCGGTAAAGTAGCGCGGTTGTTGCGGGTTGCTGATATTTGTCGCTCAATTGAATAGGGGTCTGCTATGCCTTGGTGGGGTTGGATTGCGCTTGGCACACTTCTGCTTGGCGCTGAAATGGCGCTTATCGATGCTGAGTTTTATCTTGTATTCATAGGTGTCTCCGCGTTACTCGTTGGCATCGCAGACCTTCTCGGCCTCGCCGTGCCGGCATGGGGCGAATTTCTGATTTTTGCGGCACTCGCAGGCGCATCAATGGTCTTTTTCCGGCGTCAGGTCTATAAACTGGTCAAGGGCAACGCCAAGGAAATAGAAAGCATCCCCATCGGAGAGACACTTCCTGTTGATGTCGATATTCCGGCTGGCGGCAGAGGCCGGGTGGATTACCGGGGAAGCACCTGGAGTGTCGTCAACATCGGCACGAAAACAATTGCAGCAGGAACAATGGCATCCATCCAGCAGATCGATGGGACCGTTCTTAAAATTTCCAACATAGCCTGATACTGGCTGAAGGCAGAAGAATATGGAGAATGTCACAGTTGTTGTAACGATCGCGATCGCAATTCTGGTGATCATCGTCATTGCAAAAACAGCGGTGGTGGTTCCGCAACAGAACGCTTTTGTTGTTGAGAATCTGGGCAAATACAGCCGAACGCTCCGCGCCGGTTTTCACATACTTATTCCCTTCATCGAAAGGGCCGCGTATCGACACAGCCTGAAAGAACTTGCGATCGATATCCCGGAGCAAATCTGTATTACCCGGGACAACGTACAGGTAGGCGTTGATGGCGTACTGTATTTACAGATTCTTGACCCGCAACGCGCCTCATACGGCATCACCGACTATGTATTTGCAATATCTCAGCTGGCGCAAACGACCCTGCGTAGCGAAATAGGCAAGATTGATCTTGATCGCACCTTTGAAGAGCGCTCAGTGATCAACTCCAACATCGTCGCGGAACTCGACAAAGCCTCGGATGCATGGGGCGTTAAGGTTTTGCGCTATGAGATCAAGAACATTAATCCGCCCGCTGACGTACTCGGCGCAATGGAAAAACAAATGCGTGCCGAACGTGAGAAACGGGCGGTAGTGCTAACGTCTGAAGGTGAACGTGACGCCAAAGTAAACGAGGCCGAAGGTGAGAAACAGCGCGTCATCAAGGAATCCGAGGCCAGCAAGCTACAACAGATTAACGAGGCCCAGGGTGAGGCGCAGGCAATACTCGCAATTGCGACCGCGACAGCCGAGGGCCTGAAACGGGTGGCCGAGGCGGTGTCCGTTGGGGGTGGCGCGGAAGCCATGCGCCTGCGTATAGCCGAAGACTATGTGAAGCAATTCGGCAAACTGGCGCAAACGTCCAACACACTTGTAGTGCCTGCCAACCTGACCGAGATATCGTCAATGGTTGCGCTGGCCACCAGTATTTTTGATGGCACCAATCAGGCAGGCAGCAGCCATCAGCCACCCGCCGGCCAGAATCAGGGTTAAACGTCGTTACCGGGTAATCCGGCTGACTAGCAGCGCGGATATTTGAAGCCAACCAGTGGCCACTAAAATCGCTATTCAGCACGCCGCTCGCATCCTCCATGCTGGCGGCGTTATTGCCTACCCAACTGAGGGAGTCTTCGGGTTGGGCTGCTTGCCCGATGATTTCGCAGCGGTAGAACGCCTGCTGGCGATCAAGGGCCGAACCCGGCAGGCGGGGCTAATTCTCATTGCCGCGGACATTGAACTGCTCGCAAAATGGATTGCCCCCAACCCGGCTGAGCGAAAACGTCTGGCCCAGCACACTAAAGTGCCAACCACGTGGATAGTCACAGCAGCGTCCGCAACACCCGAATGGCTCACGGGTGGTCGGGATACCCTGGCGGTGAGGATTTCCACCCACCCTTTAGTAGCTGAATTGAGCCGCGCGGCCGACTCAGCGCTGGTATCGACGAGTGCCAACCGCTCGGGTCACCGGCCCGCAAAATCAACGCTGCAAGCCCGTCACTGGCTGGGAAAACAGCTGGATTATGTTGTATCCGGTGCGACCGGAGGGGCCAGTGGCCCCTCTGAAATCGTTGTAGCGCTTAGCGGGCAGGTAATTCGACCTAAAAAGACCACGAAACCGGGCCAGATTCTGTAAAATAGCTATATCGCATTAACAATCACCGGCAAGGCTCTGCTAACAAAAGAATAATAGGCTTATCGCGCGGCAGAAAGCGGACCCTGCAACGCAGACAGGCCAGCTGACAAACAAAGACACAAGAGCTGGGCACAACCTGGCCGAAAAAGGTTACCCCGACACATGCGCCACCATGCAACATTCCATTGTTTAATGCTCTTGCTCGGCAGCGCCACCTGCGTTCCGGCAGCAGTCGCCGAGGTAAAAGAAGCCCCGGTGCCATCGGTTGTCGTTGCAGACACGTCGACAGTACTGCGCGAGCAGCGCCTTTATATTGTCCAGTTTACCGATCCGCCTGCCGTCGCAATGCACAATTCAGGCGCCGATACGCGCCTGACTGAAAACCGGCACGGGGCGCGTTACGACCGATTTGATCCTGATGCCGATCATGTCAGAGGGTATCTGAGTCGGCTGCAGGCAGCACAGAATGCAGCACTCCTGGAGATGAACCTCCTGCATGACCGTATCTACAGTTACAGTTACACATTCAATGGTGTGGCCGTGCGAATGACCGCAGCTGACGCCGATAGACTGCGACTGCGGCGTGATGTTGCTAATGTCTGGGAGGATTTCCGGCGCTCGGTCGCCACAAGTGACAGCCCGGCGTTTCTCGGCTTGCTCGATACCCAGGGTGGCCTGCGATCAGACCTTAAGCTTACCGGCGAGGATGTCATCATCGGCATCATCGACACCGGCATTTCACCGGGGCACCCAAGTTTTTCCGGTCTTTTCGAACAAACCCAGCCGCGCAAAATGCCGCGCCTGTGCAATGCTCTGGAAGGGACCCTGCTGGGACTATGGTTGTGCCGCCGGTTCGAAAATGAAAATGAAGTCGTCGCAATACCCTACCCGGCGCCACCGAGCGACTGGCGCGGAATCTGCGAAACGGGTCCGGGTTTCACTACTGCCGACTGCAACAACAAGGTGATTGGCGCGCGCTTCTATCGCAAAGGCTTCGATGAAAATTACGCCAACCCTGACCCCAACGATTTCGATTCTCCTGCAGATGCTGACGGTCATGGCACGCACGTCGCTTCGATTGCTGCCGGCAACGCTGTAAACGCGAGCGTTTTTGGTAAATCGGTCGGTCGGATCAGCGGCATGGCACCGCTCGCCCGGGTCGCTGTGTATAAAGCGTGCTGGCTGGAGGAAGGTCTATCGCGGGCCAGTTGCAGTATCGCCGACCTGCAAAAAGCCATAGAGGACGCCGTCGCCGATGGCGTCGATATTATTAACTATTCCATTGGCGACGAGAATGCCAGCATGGCGGATCCGGATGATCTCGAACTACTTGCAGCCGTGGAGGCGGGCATCGTAAGTGTCGTATCTGCGGGCAACAAGGATGCTGATAAAAGCGCTTACACCATTGAATCGCCGGCAACGACCCCATGGGTTATCAGCGTCGGTGCTACCAGCCGTGCGGGCAAACGGGTGGCCGAGGCGATTCGCATCAGCCAGCCGGAATCGCTGGCAAATCTCTACGAGAGCAGGGAAGCCGGCATTACGCCGCCGCTGGCGACGCATGGCCCTTTGACTGCAAGACTGATACTCGCCAACGACGGCAGCACAGTCGTACCGGATGATGAAAATGAAATCGGTACAATTTTTGATGGCTGTACGACCCTCGAAAATATCACTGAGATTCGTGGCAACGTCGCACTGGTGCAGCGCGGCTACTGTAATTTCGATCAGAAGATCGCCATCGCCGAAGACGCCGGTGCAATCGCGGTGGTTGTGTTCTCGAATGACATGGAACTGCTGGTTATGACCGGCGACGCTTCGCTGGTCAACATACCGGCCGTGATGATCGATCAGGCAAACGGACAACTACTGCGCGACTCGCTGTTAGCGGGCGACGCCATTGAGATCACTCTCGATAAATCGCAGTTCGTCACTTTCGAAGACGACGGCAATACTATGGGCACATTTTCCGGTCGCGGGCCGAGTTTTGGCGATTCTGATTTCTTAAAACCTGACCTCGTCGCACCGGGCACGGCCATTCTTGGCGGCCAGACACCGGATGTGGCTAATGGATTCAGGGGTGAATCCTTTCAATACCTCTCTGGTACCTCTCAGTCGGCACCGCATGTAGCCGGCATCGCAGCACTTATCAAGCAGGCGCGGCCTGACTGGGGTCCGGCGGAAATCAAATCAGCCCTGATGACGACCAGCCGCCAGAATATTCGCAAGGAGAACAATCGCGGGCCCGCTAACCCATTCGATATGGGGGCAGGCCATATCGTCCCCAACAGCGCGATCGACCCGGGACTGCTCTACCCGGTTGATACGCAGGAATATGATGAATACCTGTGCACCATCGGTGTCGAACGATTACCACTGGAACAATGTCAGCAGCTTGCTCTCACGGGCTATTCGCATATCGCGCGCAATATTAATCTGCCGTCTGTAGCAATCACCGAGCTGGCCGGTAGTGTCGAAGTCAAACGGCGCGTAACCAACGCGGGACCACCTGCGCAGTTTACTGTCGAGACGAATGTGCCGGAGGGCATCAGCCTGGAAGTCGTCCCAGCGAGCCTGTCGCTCACGACCGGCGAGTCCGCTGATTTCACGCTGACGTTCAGGAGCGACGGCACGGGCCTGGACCAATGGTTTCATGGAAATTTCAGCTGGGTAAACAACGCCCATCGTGTCTACAGCCCGTTCGTAGTGAAGCCAACTGCTTTCAGCGCACCTGAATACGGGCTGGGTGAAGGCGCCTCGGGCAGCCTGACAATCCCCGTTGGCATCAGTTACAGCGGCGAATATTCGGCGGGTGTTAACGGGTTATTCCTGCCCTGCGTACTGCCGGCAACCGTCCAGCCGGACAATGGCTGCATCAATACGGGCAGCGCCAGCGTTGCCGCGGACACCAGCCCCGGCAAAACATACAGTTATCAGAATGACCCGCCGGCCTGGGTAAAGCGTTTCATAATTAATACTGAAGACACTGACAACGAATTGTTGCGAGTAGCGCTGTTTAGTGCCGACGCAATGACCGATGGCGATGCTGATCTTGATCTGTATCTCTATTATTGCGGCGTGAGCAGCGGGCCCTGCGTGATCTTTGATCAGGAGCCGTATGCGAGCGCAACCGCCGAGACCACGGATGAATTGATTGATGTTCCAAAGCCGCTGACAGGGACGTGGTTGATCGATGTCCACGGGTACAGCACGGCTGATGGCAACCCTGCTGATTTCCGTCTATATGCGTGGGCTTTCGGAAGCGATATAGCTGCTGACAATCTGACATTGTCGAATATTCCTGCATCGGCGGAACCCGGTGGAACCACCGATATCACTGCGGGCTGGAACAATCTGGCGGAAGGCTTGTGGCTCGGTGGAATTACGCACTACGGCGACAATGGCACTCCGCTGGCGACAACCGTAATCGAAGTTGATAACAACGCCTTCCCTGATTGAGCAGAGTTATTTATCCGCAACACAGCGCGATCTGGCAATAGCTTAGCGCGGCGCCAACGCCTTGCATTCCGCGTGACGATAGCAACTGAGAACATGGTCATTCACCATGCCCGTCGCCTGCATGTGAGCATAGATAATCGTGCTACCGACAAAACGAAACCCGCGTTTTTTAAGGTCTTTACTGAGCGCGTCCGATATTTTCGATGTCGCGGGCACGGCTTTCTGAGTGCGCCATTTATTCTGCACAGGCTGTCCGTCGACGAAGCCCCAGATGTAATCGCAAAAGCTGCCAAATTCCG
>Ga0209475_10005237_pt1 | contig 10728 bp, 6 predicted proteins | sample tdDd471_FD_187128 | JGI IMG/M metagenome (GOLD analysis project Ga0209475, IMG submission 187128) | Marine sediment microbial communities from the Atlantic coast under amendment with organic carbon and nitrate - tdDd47.1 (SPAdes)... | ecosystem: Environmental > Aquatic > Marine > Coastal >...
TAATGCGCCAGGCGGATGGAGGTGGCTCCCAGCTCAGCAATAAGTTCCATGTCGCGGTAATGATGCTCAGGAAGCAATGCATTGCCCAGATCCTGCCATTCCTGGTGCCGGCATACACCATGGAGTCGATAAGGTTCCCCATTCAGGATAAACCCTTGCTCTGGATCAATATCATAGTACCGGATACCATATTCATGTACCAGCTCATCAACAGTATTTCCATCCACACTTACCTCTGTCTTGAGCGTGTACATAAAAGGATCTTTCTTAGCGTTCCACAAACGTGCTTGCTCTATTTCTAGTGCCGAATACACAGAAATCATCCCACCGGGATACAATAGTTCTTCATCTCCCGACGACGCAATTACCTTATTGCTATTAGCATATAACTTATGATTCACATGCACTACCTGCTTGCTATTACCATCATTCTTGAGCATGCTTTGTATCTTCAGCACAGCCCTTTCATCAGATACCTCCTTAGGGTGGATATATACTCCTGAAGAAGCATAATCGGTAACTCCAATATGAATGTCACCGGTGATAATGAGAGATACATCACGGTAGATCCCACCATAAATCCCGAAAAGAAAATTGTCTTTCGGATAAGAATCATTCAATTCATTATTAACCTTTACATGAATCGTGTTGACAGTGTCAGCCAGGAGGAAATCGGTGATGTTGAAAGCAAAGGCGGAATAACTACCCAGGTGCTCACCAACATATTTGCTGTTTATGAACAGTTTAGCATATTGCCCGACACCTTCAAAACGAAGAAAATATTGCTTATCCTCAAGCCCTTGCTCCGGGATGAAAGTCCTTCGGTACCAGGCTGTGGTGTAGTTTACTTTTTCCCCTGATTGTATATCCTTGTTGTTCCAGGTGTGGGGGATATTTACCTTCTCCCAGCCTAAAGAAGGATCCACAGTTCCGTCAATATTTACTTTTGACAAGGAGAAATCCCATACGCCTCCTAAATCATATACATGTCTGCTTTGAGAATGTGCAGGATGTACCAAGAGAATGCAAAAAAATATGATCACAAGTATCCGTATTCTTCCAGTAAATTTTGATGACATTGTATTTTCTCCTGTTGGTTAATGTGCCTGACTAATAAATCAGTTACACCTTAATCCAAATTATCTGTATCAGCCTGTAGTTGCAGCGACACCTGTTCAAAGTATTCATCACCTGTGATCAGGTATAGGCTATGTAATTGCCCAATATGAATATTATGATAATCAAGGTTTTTGAGTTTGTGTTTAAGGCAATAATAGCTGATATCGCCTTCATTTCTATATAAGTGGATATTTTTTTTTATTGTTGTGATTGAGGCTTGAAGGATACTTAATGCGTATTTATCTCCCGTTATACGGTAATAGTCATATACTCCGAAGATTGCGAATATCATTCCGTTTAATGTATATGCTGGCGGGTCAATGGGGTACTCTTCAAACCACAGATGGCCCGTTGAGTCAATACAACTCACCCAGGGATCTTTACCATCTCCTTTGAAGTTAATAAGAGATTGAAATACCATGGTACTGTTGTCAAGCAAGCTACTGTCGGCTGTAATTTCAAACAATCTGCAGAACAGGCTTAACACCTGGCCCTGAGCCATTCCTGAATACCAGGGACTGTAGAGGGTCTCATCAGGACACTTGTGCAAAGTGAAATCAAAATTATAGGGAAAGTAAAGTGCTGAATGATGCATGTTTGCTTCATCAAGAAGCCTATTAACCTGGGTTTGAAGGTGGCTTAAATGGTTCCGCTGTTCATCTTTGTAATACAAATTTAAGATCTCAAAAGAGTATTGGGCGATCAAGATCGGATGAAAATAAGCTTCCTCCTTGAAAAAAAACATTGGGACTGAATCACTATCGTAGAATTCCCTGGGTGAATATTCTCTTGCATGAGCAATATAAGGGAGTTGCTCTGCAGGAAGAATATTGATCGTTAAATTGTCAGAAATATACGTAGTGTTATTACATGGATCAAGTGATTTTGGATCCCATTCATTGAAACAGTCTACATCAGGAGAATTATTACAAGAAGGAATAATTAGCCCTCCTATGGCAAGGACTGCGACTATCGTAAATTCTTTGATTCCGAAATGACTCATGTGCCTTTATTCTTTTTAACAAAGATACAAATTGCGAATGATTCAGCCATGCTTATCCTTGCCAGGGAAGAAATAATGGAGTTCCGGGCTTTATCTGATTATCAGTTTTCTGCTTGCCTGTGCCTCTCCGTTTGATAGTGAGGTGATATACACGCCTGGAGAAAGGCTTTCCAGTGAAAGATCAATGACCTGACTATTATTAACTCTTATTTCCTTTGCATGGACCAGTTCTCCCTTCTGGCTATGGATGCAAAGGTGAAAATCACTGTTTTTAAGCTTGCTTTCGATGGTGAGCCATGCTTTTCCATTACATGGATTAGGATATATGTCAAACTTTAGGTTCCCATTCATCCCTGAGTCATTGATCCCTGTGTGATCAATATGGATAAACCATACAGTATCCTGATCAAAGCTGGGTATGGCCAGGATATTGTCCTGCTGGTTATAATTCAGGCCTGTAGGCTCACCAAGGCCATAAGCGATGGCGGTATATTCGCTGAAGTCACCGGGGTATTTATGAATCCTTCCACCACCTACATGGGTTGAGAAATAGAAATTCCCATACTGGTCGATGGTGATCCCATCATATCTGCCTACACTATTCGTTGTCAGGGTCGTGATCTCACCACTTTCAGGGTCAACACTTACGATAGGTGCTGATGCCTCATAACAGGCCACTACTATGCGGTTATTGATTGGATCAAAAACACAATCCTGTGGCCAGTCGGGGAGACCCGAACTCACCAGTTCTTCATAGGTCTCTGCTGCCAGATCCACCTTTAATAACCTGCCCCAGGTATCTATCACATAGAGAAATCCGTTTCCGTCGGTGGTCATCCCATCCAGGTTATTGTAATTAATGATCTTCATCGACATAACTTCAGCCCCACTTGCCAGGTGAAAACCAAAAAGGGTATCACCATCTGAAGTGTAAAGGATGCCATCATCGATGCACATACCATACAATATTTCATAGCCACTTACCCAGTAAGATGCATTGTTAGTTGAATCGGTCTGCACCAGACTCCCATTTCCAATATTTGCTACGATGTATCTATCTAAGATCTGGTCATAGACCACACATTCGGGCATGGTATACAGGTTAGGTTGAATCAGTTGATTGTCAAACCAGGCTATTTCATTGCTTGAAAATCCTACGGCTACCAGGTCGGTATCGTTGTCGTTGTTGAGGTCAGCATGGACCACTGAGAATGTTTGTGTGAAGCTTCCCTGGATATTATATCTTGAAAAGTTCTGGTTTCCATCATTCTCCCACCAGACCAGATTGGAGGCACCCTGACCACCACCATAGAGGTCGCGATCGCCATCATTGTCGAGGTCAACAGCATCAAACCAAAGGGCTCCGGCAAGCGTTCCCATGGAATGTTTGATGAAGTTCTCACTGCCATCGTTTTCCCACCAGGCGACCTTGCTGCTCATACAGGCTGCACCGATAATATCAAAATCCCCATCCAGGTCGATATCCCTGGCAAAGACCGTATGCGCCATGCTGAACGAACCATCGATCTCGTGTTCAGTCCAGTTCTGGCTTCCGTCATTTTCCCACCAGTAAACCTCTCCGTTTACTTCTCCACATGCGAGGATGTCCATATCGCCATCCCCGTCAATATCTTCTCCATAGATAAATGGGCTTTGCTGAAAACGTGTAGAGATCACATGTTTTGTCCAATTAGTGTCGGGCATGTTCTCCCACCAGGCGATCTCGCTAAATGCTGAGGTGTTGTCGAAACTTGAACAGAGTACATCAGGGCGGCCATCAGCATTCACATCTTTGATATCCACAGTGTGTGCTCCTGTATAATTATCGTCAACAAAATGTTTTGTCCAGCCCTCATCACCGTCGTTTTCATACCAGCGTATCATATCTCCACCATAGGCGGCCACTACAATGTCGATCTCTCCGTCATCGTTCAGATCGCCGGCACGCACTGATCGTGCCCAATCAAGATCGGCATCAATAATATGCTTTGTAAACTCATGGTAGCCAGTGTTCTCCCACCAGGCCACCTGACCACCACCTGTATTTCCGGTGGCCACAAAATCCATCAGGTCATCTTTGTTTATATCACAAGCAAAAACCTCCGTCCCCTGTGTGAAACTTGTAGAGACGGTTTGCTTTTCAAATGATGTGCTTTGTGAATATGCCTCCTTGAGCAGTGTCATAAAGGCCATGATGATCATCACTATTACGAAAATGAAGAACTTGAAACTCATAATTGTAAATTTTTAGTTGTTAAAGGGTAAGACGAAATTACCTCCTGTAATACAATTTATTACAGCTGATTTTACCAATGGCAATTGTGGCGATACCGTCAACTGTCAACTGCCAACTGTCAACCTCATTTTATCAACAATCTGTAACAACTTTTTGCTTCATCAGTCTTTATAGAAATCAACCGGAATTATCATGATCAAAAATTACCTACTTACTGCATTTCGCAGCTTATTGCGATACAAAGGATATTCATTCATAAACATAGCCGGACTGGCAATCGGAATGGCGTGTTCGATATTGATCATGGTGTGGGTGGCGCACGAGCTGAGTTACGACCGGTTCAATGAAAATTCGGATCGGATGTACCGGCTCGTGCAAACCCAGTATTACTCATCAGGGCCGCTCACTACTACCTGTATGCCGGCACCAATTGCAAAAGATCTTGTAGATCAATACCCCGAGATCGAAGATGCATTTATGTTCTATTATGCTCCCGGGACTGTTGTTAGCTATGGTGAAAATAATTTTAATGAAAACATCCGCCTGGCAGACCCCGGCCTTTTCAGAATGTTTGACTTTGAATTCATTGCCGGTGATCCTGAGACCGCATTGGATGAAATGCTTTCGATTGTGATTACGGAGGAGATGGCAGAAAAGTATTTTGCTGGAGAAGATCCCATAGGTAAGTTACTTCGTCTGAATGACGAGCATAGCTTTAAGGTGACAGGGATTATCAAAGATCCTCCACTCAACTCTTCCTTCCGATTTGATTTTTGTGTGCCATTCATATTTCTTGAAGAGCTCGGTCGGGACCTGAACCGCTATGGATGGAATTCTTTTTATTCATACATATTGCTTGCAGATGGTTCGACAGAACCAGCTGTGGAAGAGAAGATCGTAAAGCATATTGAAGATCAGGGTGATGAAGAGAGTGACTCCAACATAGATCTCTGGCTTCATCCGCTCAATAAAATTCACCTCCATAGTGTACGTGGGGGAGGCCTGATCGAACAGGTATATATCCTTTCTGCTATAGCAATATTTATATTATTGATTGCCTGTATCAACTTTATGAACCTGGCAACGGCTCGCTCATCCAAGCGTGCGAGGGAGATAGGCCTGCGCAAGGTTGTGGGTGCCAGCAGGGGAAAGATAATCTTCCAGTTTCTGATTGATTCGTCAATGCTTTCGTTGATATCAATAGTCTTCTCGGCCATATTAGTGTTGCTGGCCATGCCTGTATTTAATGAACTGGCTGATAGCGAGCTCACATTTAACCTTTTGAACCCTGTAAACATGATGATCTTACTGGGCGTCGGACTCTTTACAGGCTTGCTGGCAGGAAGCTACCCGGCATTGGTACTATCGTCTTTTAACCCTATCAAAGTGATTAAAATATCAAATGCTGGCACAAAGGGTTCTGCATTATTCAGAAAGGTTCTGGTTGTATTCCAGTTCACCCTATCTGTGATCCTCATCATCGCAACCATAGTTGTTGTCAGACAGCACAGTTACATGGAGGATAAGGATTTAGGGATGACCATGGAAAACGTTATCTGTATTGAGATGGAAGGTAATGTGAGGGATAATTATCAGGCTATGAAGAATGAGTTTTTGCAAAATCCATCCATCATGAGTGTCACCAGGGCCAACAGTCTTCCTTTCTGGATGGGGAGTAATGGAGGAGGATGGGACTGGCAGGACCGTGATGTGGATAATGATGTCCTGGTAGGCTTCGCCTATGCAGGCTATGATTATGATGATGTGCTAAATATTGAGTTCACCGAAGGCCGTTTTTATGATCGGGACTACCCAACTGATACTTCGGATGGTACCGTGATCAACGAAAGCATGCTGGAGATGATGAATATGAAGGATCCCATTGGAAAGTGGATGACCAATGGCGACCAGCGATGGACAATCATTGGGGTCATGAGCGACTTCCATTTTCTACCACTTACTTATGAGATCTCTCCCTTTGTACTGGGATTTTCACCTGACTGGACTGGTATGCTTATGATAAAAATTTCCGGGAATGATTCTAAGGGCACCATCGCGTATGTGGAGGAAGCCTGGGAAAGGATCAACCCTTCTTTCCCGTTTAATTTTGACTTTCTCGACAAGGAATATCAGCAGGTATATGAGGCAGAGAACCGCCTTGGTAAAATATTCACTTATTTTGCTTTCCTGGCCATTTTTATCAGCTGCCTGGGCTTGTTGGGACTGGCTTCTTTCATGGCTGAGCAGAGGACAAGAGAGATCGGCATTCGTAAAACTTTTGGAGCTCCCGTAACTTCTATCATCAGGATGATGTCGAAAGAATTTGCAAGGCTGGTGATCATTGCCAATGTCATCGCTATTCCTGTTGCATGGTATCTACTGAAAGAATGGTTGACAAATTATTCTTATACCACCAGGTTAAGTGCTGATATCTTTATCTATGCGTTTCTGATATCGATTTTAATTGCTCTTATCACAGTAAGCTATCAGGCGGTGAAGTCCGCTTTGAAGAATCCTGTGGACGCGATTAAATATGAATAGAAATTTGAAACTTGATACTAGTTATTGTCAACTGTCAACCGCTTACTGCTTTATCTCTTTATCAAACTCCTTGGCCTTATCTATCATCTGATCCCTTATAAAAGGATATTCTTCGGATACATCATTTTTCTCCCCGGGGTCTTCTGCGAGATTAAATAGTTCATAGTGATCGAGGGCTCCTACACCATATACTGCTTTGGTAGGAATGGTCAAGACCCATGGTCCTTCGCGATAGCTCATTTGCAGTCCACGTGCTTCATAGCCGGCAAAGTCCCTGTGTGGTGGAGGTCCGTCAGCATTATTTGTCATTAATGGGTAGAGGTCGCGTCCGTCGATGACTCTGTCTGTTGGTATCTCCGCTCCTGCGATGGCGGCAAAGGTTGTAAAGAGGTCGAAGCCGGCAGTAATATTTGAACAAATGCTTCCTTCCGGGATCACCCCGGGCCACATCATGATGCAGGCAACCTTGGTCCCTCCTTCGTATCGCGACTGGTATTTACCGCCACGTAAAAGGTGTTGACGGTTGGTGTCAACTTCTGCAAAGTGGCCATAGCAATCTTCCAACTCTGGATAGGGTACGATAAGGGGGCCATTGTCTGAACTGAACACGATCAGTGTATTTTCTGCTATACCTGCTTGTTTTACAGCACGAAGTATGGCACCCACCGAGCGGTCGAGATATTCGACGGCATCACCGAAGGGTCCGGCCTCACTATATCCTTCAAAACCTTTAGGAACAAACCATGGTGTGTGAGTCTCAATATTGGAGTACTGAAGATAAAATGTCTGTTCCTGTGAAGCCATCTCACGGATATAATCACAGGCAATCTGTGTGAAGAGTGCTGGCATTTCAGCCAGTAAAAAGTTGTCGAGTTCATCAATTGTTTCATTATTCTCGATCAGGGGGATCATTGGAAACTCTCTGGAACCCGTATTGGCGAGACGCTCTGGACCATGATCGTTAGGGTAGGGGATCCCGAGGAAATACTCGAACCCATGGTTTGATGGAAGAAATTCCGGTAGATGTCCCAGGTGCCATTTCCCTATGAGGGCAGTGGCATAGCCTTGATCCTGAAGGAGCTCTGTTATGGTGACCTCAAGCCTGGTGTCAAGGCCTATATCCGAATCAGGAAAGAGGACCGGTAATCCTGTTCCATTGTTTACCCTTGGTGCATAACGACCGGTGAGTATGGCTGCCCTTGTAGGAGTGCATGTTCCGTGAGGAGCGTAGAAGTCAGTGAACTTCATGCCCATGGAGGCCATCCTGTCGAGGTTAGGAGTCTTTATATCAGCAGATCCGAAACATCCTATATCGTCGTAGCCAACATCATCAGCGAGGATGTGGATGATATTAGGCTTCTTTGATGCATCCTGCCCAAATGAAATCCCGGAAAATAATGATAAGATTATTATAACTGATATGTACTTCATAGGTGTTTGATGTTAGGTGTTAGATGGTTTGCGGACAGAGTAGATAGCGGCCGTGCCTCCGAGCATGGGTTGATGCTGAAAATCTTTGAATCCATTTTCTTCAAGCAGCCCTTGCACTTCTTCGGGATTGAAATAATTTCTTGCAGAGACTGCCAGGTAGCGATATGCTTTTCTTTGTCCTGACAGCAGTCCGCCAAGACCTTGCACCCAGACGCGTAAGTATATCCTGAATCCAAATAGTAAGAAGGGATTTTTTGGCTGGCTCGACTCGGCAATCACAAATATTCCTCCAGGCTTCAATGTCCTTCGAATCTCAGCGAGGTATTGAGCTGCAAACTTGTTCCTATAGGTAAGGTTTCTGAAGGCGAAGCCGATGGTGGTTACGTCAAAATTACCTTCTTCAAAGGGCAGGTCGGCAGTGTCGGCCAGGACAAATTCTACTTTCTGGCCATTTTGTTTTTTGGCCTTTTGTGCAGCTACATCCAGCATGGGTTGACTAAAATCACTGGCAGTAATATCTATCTCCTGTGGAGTGGACCTGGCAATGCGCAAGGCGAGATCGGCTGTACCCGTACAAATGTCCAGTACTTTTTCAGGATCCTCCTCAAGGCATATGTTAACAGCCTTTTTCCTCCATCTTTCATCCTGCCCAAGCGTCAGGATGCGATTCATGATGTCGTATTTCTCAGGCACCTCATTAAACATCCTGAACAGTGGCCGCCTGGCAGCCGCATCTTTATCCATCCTGGCTCAAATTTTTAATTCTATATTCTTATTCCTTGTTCTCTATTCTCTATTCTATATAGCCTCTCACCCCAACAACAAATGAAACGACATTAGAATTAGCATTAATATTGCTGGTCTCATAGTATCCTGCCTGCCTGATGTGGTCAGTAAATCCGTAATTGTATCTCAGACCGAAAAAGGTGGCTCCCTTGTTATCTGCAAATGGTATTTCTGCGCCAAGGCCAACCTTAAGCCCGATGTCGGTACTATTATGACTGTCTGACACCTTATTGTTAATGTCATATTTCTCACCATTGACAGTCCTCTCGCCTTTTATCTTACCGCCAACCAGGAAAGCAAAGCTTGGCCCTGCCAATGCATACATTGCAAAATTTTCATTGTTGATGAAGGCATACCGAAATAGCATGGGGATCTCAATATAGGGTGCCTTCACGGTCACATCTACTGAACTGCTTTCGCTTGTTTCTTTGTAGGAGAATCCCCGCTGGTCGATATTAAAGCCTATCTGGAAGAACATCCTTTCATTAAAACCGTATTCACCAAAGAGCCCGGCAGTGTATGAGAAGCGTGTACCAAAATCCCCCGGGAGAGGGTCGCCAGTCACGACCTCCGCCTTCACCCAGGAAAGGTTAAAACCTCCGTTCAAACCAAAATTCCAGGTTTTCTGAGCGCTTGTTTCCACCTGAAAAATGAAGATCAGGATGAGCAGTGGTAATAATATTTTTATATGTGTTTTCATAGTCATAGGTTTATGCAAATATACTTTTTTTAAGTTTTGGATGTTGGGTGTTGAATTTTGAATGAATTTTGCTTCGGCTCCGCTCGGCATGACAAATTGTAATTCAGACATGTGAAAGTATTTATCAAGAGCAAGGTCGAATGATCTCCCCAAAACTCAACACCCAACACCCAACATCAATTAGTTCTATCTTTGCAGCAATGCTTAAAACCAATATTTGCATTATCGGTGCCGGTCCGGCGGGGACCATGGCTGCCCTGAGGCTGGGTAAAGAAGGGATTCCATGTGTGATCATTGACAAGGATGATTTTCCTCGAGAAAAGATATGTGGCGATGGCCTGAGTGGGAAAGTCCCGCATATTCTTCGGCGTCTATCACCTGATATTCTTCAGCGATTTGAAGAGATCTGTGAGCCACTGCCATCCTTTGGTATGCGCTTTGTCGCTCCCGGCGACTACACCTTTGACGTTCCATTTATTTTTAACTACAACCCTAAAATCCATCCGGTACCCGGATATACTGTTGAACGGGCACAGCTGGATGCCTTTATGGTTGATGAGGTTAAAAAGCTAGAGAATATCAAGCTGATGACAGCCTGTACTGTGTCAGCCATTGAAAGAGTCGATGATGGTTTTATAATTGAGACGTCAGAAGGAAAGATACAAACCCAATTGCTCCTCGACGCATCAGGGACCGCGTCAAAATTTCCTGTGCCTTATCATAAGCCCGAACCCAGGGCGAAGAAGACGGCTATTGCAGTCCGCTCTTACTATCAGGGGGTGAGTAGCATGCACCCACAAAACTATATTGAATTATATTTTCTGAAGGATGTCTTGCCTGGCTACTTCTGGATCTTCCCCTTAAAGGATGGAAAAGCCAATGTGGGACTTGGATTGAGAAAGGATGTTGTTC
>Ga0209475_10005241_pt1 | contig 10726 bp, 4 predicted proteins | sample tdDd471_FD_187128 | JGI IMG/M metagenome (GOLD analysis project Ga0209475, IMG submission 187128) | Marine sediment microbial communities from the Atlantic coast under amendment with organic carbon and nitrate - tdDd47.1 (SPAdes)... | ecosystem: Environmental > Aquatic > Marine > Coastal >...
TGGTCAAGGAAGCCTGGGATTTGCTCTGCTCCAATCCGTTTAGCTAGAATGTTTTTGTTCTTATCTAGGATGTAAACTACAGGCGTGCTGTAGATATCGTAGTTGTTTCTGAAATTACTACGGTTATAGGGGTCGTATAAATGTATCCATTCTCCTAAGTTGTGGTTATGGATAAATTCTACCCAAGGATCTTTCTCCCACTGTGTGTAAACCGCAACAATTTGAATACTTTGGTTTGAATATTTCTTCCAAACTTCTTCATTTAACATGGGAATTTCTTTTTCGCAATGACCACACTCAGGCTCCCAAAATACTAATATTGTAATGTCAGCTCGTATCTCGCTCAACCGAAAAAATTCTTCGGTGTAAGATTGCATCTTAAAGTCGGGAGCCATTTTACCCAGTAGGTTAGGCTTGAGTTTAGTTATTCGTTCTTGCAGGTTCTTAATAAACTCTTCATCCACCCAATCTGCGTGCCCACTGAGGTAATATGTTTCACCGATAGCCACCATAACGGCATCCATTCCCATAATTTTACTTTCATTAGCCATGTTAAAAAAGTGCTGTATCAGGTATTTCTCCATCTCATAATTACCATTCGTCATGGCTATTACTCGATGCGATTCTTTAATGATGGTATCTGGTATCTGAAGTAATACTTTTGAAAAATAGGCTTCAAGCTTATTGGTAAATAATGGAGTACGTAAAATTCTAGGATCATCCATTTTGAAATTATCAAAGTAATGAGCCTTGTAATAATCGTATCGCATGCGCTGAGCAACAGAATCAGGATTTGAACACCCTTCTGGCGGATTCATCTGAGGCACACTAACTTCTTGTGTTGCATTTAAAAAGATGCTGATGAAACTATCTGGATGTTTGTTAGTCAATTTTTCGTATTGGCTTTTAACATCGGTTGATAGTGTCATCATTTTATCTTGTAAGGCTTGTTTGGCATTGGCATCAGAAGCAGCTTTAAGTTGTTCCTGAATTTGACCTGCCTCCTTTTGCTTGCTTACCAGGTACTGTTGGTACTTTAAAAAATCAGCACTCTCTTCGCTACCCACAATACTCATATTTTGAAGCAAATTATCTTTGGAAGTGCTCACTGAAAATGATTGATCCTTGCCTATGAGGAGGTCAAAGTAGCTCTTGTCTTCAAGATATACGACATAAAGTCCTTCTTCAAGTGCTTTATTGCCTTTAAACGAATAGCCTCCATTTGGATTGATGTAAGTCGTGTCTTGTACAAATATTTTTTTGTTAAAGTAATACCCTAATATTAAAGAAGAGTCATTAATATTCTTAATATCAATATCTATTTTGTGAGATTGTGCATTGGACAATGCTCCAAAAGAAAGAAATAGAATTAGTAAAAATGAAATCTTGTTATGCATAGTAAAGCAAGTTATTCTAAATCGCATGTTTGTATTTGTAATTTAACATGCCTTAAGTACACTAATAATTTATCTTTTAATGCTGTGATTATTGAATGGCTTGTGTTCGTATTTTCAACCATTGCTTCACGTCATCTTTAAGAAGTGGTGAGATTTGCTTAAACACCTTTTTATGGTAAGTGTTTAGCCAGGTTTTCTCCTCTTCATTAAGCATGCTTTCATTAATAGCTCTGGTGTCAAACGGACAAAGCGTAAGCGTCTCAAACTTCAAGAACTCACCAAACTCTGTTTCCTGATCTTTACATGTCAGGATAAGGTTCTCGAGGCGAATGCCGTGTTTACCCGATTTGTAAATGCCTGGTTCATTAGATGAAATCATACCCTCAGTAATTTCCACTCCATTATCTTGCTGGCGGATGCTCTGAGGCCCTTCGTGTACACATAAAAAGTGCCCAATGCCGTGCCCTGTGCCATGGCCATAGTTAATACCGTGTTTCCACATGGCTTGTCGGGCTAGTATATCCAGATGAACACCTCTTGTACCTACCGGGAATACCGCTCTGTCTAGGCCAATATGACCTATAAGTACCAGGGTGAAATCTGTTTTTTCTTCATCGCTCAACTCACCTAAAACAACGGTTCTGGTTATGTCGGTTGTTCCTTCGTTATACTGACCGCCAGAATCCACTAGATATAAACCGCGCGGCTCAAGTGTTGCAGCTGTTTCTTCTTCAACAGCATAATGCACAATAGCACCATTCCCGGCATATCCGCTTATGGTGTTAAATGAATTACCGTGATAATTCTCTTGTTCTGCTCTAAAAGTAGTTAGTTTTTGTGCAGCTGAATATTCTGTAATGGTTTCTTGTCCAATCGTAGTGTCTAACCAATGGAGGAAATTCACCATCGCTACACCATCTTTTACCATTGCTTTTCTGAAGTTCTCAGTTTCAACAGTATTTTTGTTTGCTTTAAGGTTAGTGATAATACTGGTGCCTTCTATTTTTGTTGATTGGCTTGGTAAGAAACTATATATAATACTGTTGCATCGGGCAGGATCAATCAAAACCTTAGCCAATGGAGGCATGTCTTTTACGAAACTATAGAAATCATCGTAAAGGAATATTTTTACATCTTCTTTTGATAATTGCTGACCAATAGCAGAAGTGAGTTTATGCGGATCAATAAATAAGCTGACTTGATTGTGCGATATGATAATGTAGGCATGAAAGACAGGGTTGTATTCTACATCTTGTCCTCTGGAATTGAGAAACCACGCCACTTCATCAAGGGTTGTGACAATATAATGGGTCGCCCCTTGCTTTTTCATTTCTTTACGAATGGTTTCTACCTTATCGGCACGAGATAAACCGGTGTATTCCATTCCTAATTCAAAAATTCCATCCTCTGGTATCATAGGGCGTCCTTCCCATATATCTTCCTCAATAAACAACCGGGTATCAAGTCTGATATCAGCACTTTTAAGGCTCTTGCTCAGAAGGCGCAGTTCGGCCAGTGTCATCGTTTTTCCATTAAGCCCAACTACACTACCTGAAGATAAATTTTTAGCCAACCAATCTTTGTAATCTAAAACATTTGGTTCTCCCGAGCGATAAAGGTCAATACCCGAATCTTCCAATTCATGTTCTGCCTGAAGAAAGTAACGTGAGTCGGTCCATAAACCGGCTTCTTCATAGGTTACAACTACCGTACCTGCAGAACCTGTAAAGCCCGAAATCCATGATCTGAATTTCCAATGGTCGGCAGGGTATTCGCTTAAATGAGGATCGGCACTTGTTATAATACAGGCATCTACTCCTAGCGAAGCCATTTGGCTTCTTAGTTTAAATAAACGATCGGTTATTGACATATCTATCTTAGTTTTTTATGGTAATTGAAGAATCTTTATTAAATAAAATCAGGTTAGCTTTGGGTTCACTATCACTACCTATTTTTCCCGAGAATGTTACAGTATGATCTTCTTTAAAGAGCTGAAGGTTTTGAGGTGTAGGGTGTGTAAATGTACCATTATAAACTTCACCATTTAATACGTATGATATCGCATGTGGAATAACAATAGTGGTTTCTACCTTATTGTTTGAGATAGTGAGTTCTTTAATCGATTCGGACACATCCACTAATAGTTGGCCTTTTTCCAGTTCGCAAAAACCATAGGTATTTAAGTGATCTACTTTGCCAATAAAATGAGAACCTTTAAGGGTAAGGCTATCCGTATTAGTTACGATTAAACGATCGGTAAATGACTTTAAATTTATGTTTTTAACGTTGGTAAAACTTGCCATGCAGTAATTTGTTTTGCCTTTTAAACTTCGACTATTGGCAAGGTTTAGTGTACAGTTCGAAAAGTTCGCCTCTACTGATCCAATACTGTCAATAGCTCCTTCTACAAACGACAGGTTTAGTAGGTTTTCCTTATCTAAGGCAATATTATTAAGCTCTAAATTACCATAACTATGTGTTAGTTTTAAGCTGCCTTTAATATCAGTCATTCTAATGTCGCCTATGGTATTGCTGGCTTTGATATTAAGCCTGCGAGGTACTTTTACATTGTAGTTGATGGTAAAAGGATAATTAGAGAAGAAATCATCAGAAAAAATAGTTTTATAGTCCAGTGTTTTTGAGTAAGTTCTGCTGCTGAAAGAGATAAGGTTAAGAATCTCATCAGCTTCATAACTACTAGCTGTTTCTATATTCACAATTACTTCAATACTGACTTTTTCTTCATCCCAACATGATAAATCGATGTAGCCGTGCTTATTGCTAAGTTTTAGTTCATTTAAATTTTTAGCATCGAATTCCTTTACAAAAGGCTCGCCGTTATTTAAGGAGCTTTTTTTAGGGCTACTGCTTTGTTGAGCATTTATCTCAGTTCGAAATAATGAAAACAAAAGCAAGCTCAATAATAATATATGTGATCGTTTCATGTTAAGCTTTGTTTTTAAAGGGCTTGCATGTTATAAATAAGATGCTTTGCCAAAGCCCTTTTAGTCAATAATACGAGTGTTATTGTGGCTAAATTAATCAAAATAGTAGTGCTTTAAAAATCTGAAAAAATAATGTTTCAAAACGTCTGGTGAAACATTATTCACGGTATAAATCTTTTTACCTTTGCGGCTTGATAAAATTTTATAAACAATTATATGAAAAAAGTGAATTTATTAAAGGGTAAGAACTATTGCTTTAAAAGGTGGACAGGAGATAATTACGCCATTTTTAGTAGTATGAATAGGGTAGTGAAAATTGGGGCATTAACAGCTATTTATTTAAGTGTTTTTGGGTTTCAGCAATCTATTGCGCAAACAGATACTGCATCGATAAATAAAAAAATAAATATCGAAGAGGTCGAGGTGTCAGCTCGTCGAGCAACATCGGTGTACTCCGAAGTGGGACGGGTATTACATGTTATTTCGCGAAAGGATATTGAAGCCCTTCCGGTTTACAGTGTGCAGGATTTATTGAAATATGCCATGAGCGTTGATGTGCGTCAGCGTGGACCATTAGGAATGCAAGCAGATGTAAGTATTCGGGGCGGTTCTTTCGATCAGGTGATGATCCTCTTTAATGGCATTAATGTTACCGATCCGCAAACCGGGCATTTAAGCTTAAACCTGCCAGTTGACATGCAGAGTATTGAACGGGTTGAGATCCTGGAAGGGCCAGGCGCGAGGGTTTATGGTCCGGGAGCTTTTAGTGGAGCCATTAACTTTGTAACAGGCACCAAAACACAAGATAATTTAACGCTTAATGTATTAGGAGGACAACATGGCTTATATAATGCATCGGCCAATGCAACCGTAAAAACAGGCAAGCTCAAGAACTACGTAGCTGCCAATATTGCTTCAAGTGATGGGTATATCGATAATACCGACTTCAAAAATCACAGTTTTTTCTATCAGGGGCAATTAAATTTCGGACAAGATAAATTAGATTTTCAAGTAGGACATAATGATAAGGAATTTGGGGCCAATGCTTTCTATACACCTAAATATCCTAATCAGTTTGAACAAAATAAAACAACTTTTGCGTCAGTTAAAATGACTACGGGGGATAAGGTAAAGGTGAGTCCGGCCTTGTATTGGCGTCGTCATCAAGATCGTTTTGAGCTGTTTAGAGATAATCCGGCCTCATGGTATACTACTCACAATTACCATTTAACCGATGTGTATGGAGGAAATTTAAATGTGGTTATTCCCTGGGCCTTAGGTAAAACATCTGTTGGGGGCGAATTACGAAGCGAAAATATCTGGAGTAATAATATTGGCATTGATATGGATAAGTCAATTGATGTGCCGGGTGAAGATGCTCAGTTTACCAAATCCTATCAGCGCACCAATATGTCAACATTTATTGAGCATGTTTATACTTACCAAAAACTTTCTGTATCGGCCGGGGTGTTAATGAATTGGAATTCTTCTTTAGGCCTTGGTGTCGATTTCTTTCCGGGTGTTGATGTGAGTTATTGGGCAACCGATAAGGTAAAGTTCTTTGGTAGTGTTAACAAAACCTTACGCTTGCCAACATTTACTGATTTGTTTTATACCGGACCAACCAATATTGGTAACCCAAATTTGAAACCCGAAGAAGCACTAAGTTACGAAGGAGGTATTAAAATTATTAACACCTGGTTTAGTGGGCAAACAAGCATGTACTATCGCGAAGCCGATAACTTAATTGATTGGGGGCGATTGGCTGGTGAGGAAAAGTACCAGACACGCAATCTCTCAAGTTTAAATTCGTGGGGCTATCAGGCCCAAGGGCGTGTGTTGTTTGATGAATTAATTGGTAAATCACCTCTTAAAAGTTTTGAAATAGGGTATGCTTATATCGATCAGGATAAGAACATGCCTGATGATTATGAATCGGTATATGTGCAAGATTATCTAAAGCATAAGTTAAACATGGGGCTGCATGTGCGTTTAGTAAGTAAGCTTGGTGCATCGGTTAATGTGTTGTATCAGGATAGGGAAGGGGAGTACATCAAGTTTGTTGAAGGTACGTACGAAGAGCAAGCCACCGCCTATGCTCCTTTTTGGCTAACTGATTTACGATTGCAATGGAGCGAAGAAAAGTATAAAATATTTGTTGATGCGAATAACATATTCGATACTAAATATTACGATTTAGGTAATGTAGTGCAACCGGGGCTTTGGATAAAAGCGGGTGTTCAGATAAACTTAAATCTGTAAGCAAGAACTTATATCGAAAAAAATTAAAGAGGGTGTCTGGATTATAAAAAAAACTAATTACTAAGCGGAGTAGAAGTGATAATTATACTATCTGTCTAATATTGTTTTGACTCCGCTCAACGAACGAAATTCAAATTCAGGACATCCTCTTTAATAATATTACACATACATATGGGTGTTACTAATGTACTCCATTTAACAGCCTATCAGTATGCTTAATTCCTTAGTTAAGCATTGAAAGCTGAATTGTTACCTCTAAATAGTCGATCGGTGGCTTTAAAAGATCGATTTGCCTGACATGTTGGCCGAATTGCACCTCTAAAAGGTCGATCGCTACCTTTAAAAGGTCGATTGCTAGCTCTAAAAGGTCGATTTGCATGACATATTGGCCGAATCATACCTCTAGAAGGTCGATTTGTGGATCTGTTTCATCTCAGCAAGGTAAATCAGACTTATTTGCTATTCTTCTTCACAATCATTTCACAGTTCTTACAGTCAAATTCAAGTTGGTAACTGTCCTTTTGGTTGAAAAGAGTGAGTGGAAGAAGTTTTCTGGCTTCAGGATAATCTTTTAAGCACTGATCATTCATATACAATAAGCAATGCTTAGTGCGCATAAGTTCGGCATCTTTAATGTTTGGATGTTTTTCAAAACCCCAATCGGCCTTTTTTACGCCGTGACGCTCGTAAAACTGTTGTGCTTTTTCGTTAATAATATTGGCTGTAAAGCTTAATTCCTCATGTGGAAATGGCGTATTGTTCGGAATGAATTTGAGTTCTTTTGAATGAAAAGCGTCTATCCTGTTTTTCTCGTGCTGAGTTACTAATTCTCTACGAAGCGCATTAAGTTCTTTGGCCTGAAAGAACCAATTACCATTTAAATTTACATGAACGTTAGCTGCTTTGAAAGCTGTACTACCAAGCTTTGAAATCTGTGTTTTTATCTGCTCAAATGCACGCTCAGGATTGTTGGCTGTCGATGGCGTTAATTCATCAGTGCTTAGTACTGTTTTAATGTTATCTTCATCATTTATGGAAAGCTCAAACTTACCATCTACTTCTTCAAAATAGATATCAGCATTTAATTTTCGCCAACTGGTATTGTTGTTTGTTTCCTGGGTAAATGCTTTGTCGAAATTTCGATAAAGCTCCACACCGTCTCGAACTGCTCCCATTTGATTGGGGTATATTTTGTTGCCTTCAACTTTATTTACCTTCAGGCCACTAAGTTCTTTATGCTTAGTGAAAAAGCAAAGCCCATCACCATTGCTAAGTTTTATGGAGGAGTTAATAATAAAGTGATCTTTACCAATGCTTTTAACTGCTCCTATCGGTTCGCCTAATGCTTTGGGCGAATCAATTGACCAGATATTTTTTTGACGCCCATTTACAAAGTACGACGTAAAGCCACGGTTAAAACTTTTTTGAGCCTGGGCTTCAAAGCTGTGTTTGCTTTGTCCTGATGAGGCCTGTTGGATATCATCTCTCGGGTTAATAATCTTATCTAAAAGCTTGCGGTAGTGGGCGGTAATGTTGGCTACATAATCTACATCCTTTAATCGGCCTTCTATTTTAAAGGATGAAATGCCAGCATCAATCAAATCTTCAAGATGCGACGATAGGTTAAGATCTTTAAGCGACAAAAGGTGTTTATCCTTATTTAATACATTGCCTTTTCCATCTTTTAAGCTGTATTTTAATCGACATGGCTGTGCGCATTCGCCTCGGTTAGCACTGCGCTTGTTAATTGATTCGCTCATGTAGCATTGCCCACTATAACATACACACAAAGCACCGTGTACAAAGTACTCCAATGGAACATTTGTAGCACTTTTTATTTCTTTTATTTGTGTTGTAGATAATTCTCGAGCTAATACCACTTGGTCAAAACCAACATCTTCAAGAAATTTGACTTTTTCAATGGTTCTGTTGTCTGTTTGTGTGCTGGCATGTATTGGAATGGGAGGGAGGTCTGTTTCCAAAATACCCATGTCTTGAATAATGATGGCATCAGCGCCTAATTTATATATATCATGTATTAATTGCTTGGCCGCCTTTAGTTCATGATCAAACAGCAAGGTATTTAGTGTAACATAAATTTTTGCTCGGAATAAGTGAGCGTACTCAATAAGAGTTTTGATATCATCAAGAGAGTTGCCAGCATTTTTTCGAGCGCCAAATCCAGGTCCTCCAATATATACAGCATCAGCGCCATGCCTAATTGCAGCTAATCCACATTCCAGATTTTTCGCTGGTGATAATAGTTCAATGTTCAATGGTTTTGAGCTGTTCATTATATTTTTCGTTTCTCAAATAACATGTTTAATATCGGTGATCAGATTCGTTATTTAAGTATTAATTTCTATTTTTGTTTAGTTTGCTAGGGTTGTTGGCTCTGCAAAAGTAAGATATTTATTTGATCCCTAATAGATGCCACATATTGACGTAATTATTGTTTTTGTAGTTATTGCATTTATCCTCGTATCGTTATATCGAGAATGGATGGGTGCGGCTTTTACGTTCTTCGTGGCTGTTATGGTATTAGGTATTTTTAAGATACTTACACCGACTGAAATATTAGCTGGTTTTGCCAATGAACAGATCGCAGTTATTATCATGTTACTGTTGCTGGGCGATGCCATCCGACAAACATCGGTTATAGAGATCTTTTTCGCTCGTATTTTCCCGGTGTCCTCTTCTTATAAAGGTTTTTTGGCGCGTATGATGTTATGGGTTGGTGGTTTTTCGGCTTTCCTTAATAATACACCACTTGTTGCGGTAATGATGCCTTATGTGCATCAGTGGAGTCAACGAAATAACATTTCATCATCTAAGCTGCTCATACCGCTGTCGTATGCAGCTATTTTAGGAGGTTGTGTTACGCTTATTGGTACATCTACTAACTTAATAGTTAGTGGTATGGTGGTAGACCAGGACATTATTCCGGAGATGCCTCCTTTAGAAATGTTTGATTTTATTTGGGTTGGATTGCCCATGCTGGTTATCGGATTCGTCTATCTGTATTTTTTCAGTTATAAGTTACTGCCTGATAGAAAAACAGCCATTGAAAATTATATTGAGAATGACCGGAAGTTTTTGGTTGAAGCTGAAGTACGAAAGAGCTCTAAATTAATTGGAAAAACCATACAGGAAGCTGATTTAAGAAATGAACGTGGACTATTCCTTGTAGAAATAATTCGTGATAATCGTATTTTTCAGGTTATTAGTGATGATTTTGTTTTGGAGGAGGGGGATATGTTGCGATTTGCTGGCGATAATCAAAATGTTGCTAGCTTATTGTCTGAAACTAGCGAATTAACCTTGCCTTCAGTTGGCATGATGTCTAAATTAAAACGTTCACAGGTTGTTGAAATCGTAATTTCGCACAATAGTACATTAATTACAAAACAAGTAAAGGATATTTATTTTCGAGGTAAATATGACTCTGCATTATTAGCTATTCATCGAAATGGCGAGCGTATTATCGGTAAAATTGATGATTTAAAATTAAAAGCTGGTGACGTTCTGTTGTTGTTAGCTGGTGAGAATTTTACCAGTCGAATACAGGATGATATTGACTTTTACGTTATCTCCCGGGTTAAAGAGCTACGCAAGCCTGAGCGTTATAAGATATGGGTGCTATTTGGAGGTACACTACTGGCTATCTTCTTAGCAGCTGTTAAGCTGGTGCCTTTGTTTTTGGGTTTATTAATTGTTCTTGCAATGATTAATATACTGAAGGTGGTTTCAGCTAAGGATTTACCGAAGAATATTGATTATAACTTAGGTGTTATTATTGCTCTTTCGTTGGCTTTGGGTACTGCAATGATGAAAACAGGAGTGGCTGATATGATTGCTAACCTCATTATTTCTGTTTTCCTGCCGTTTGGTCGTGTTTCTTTGCTTTTCGGAATTTACCTCATAACAACAGTGTTAGCAGCCTATATTACCAATAAGGCAGCTGTAGCAATTGTATTTCCTATTTCCATAACGGCAGCTAAGAATCTAGGTATCGATCCAATGCCATTTGTCTTGGTAGTATCCTTTGCTGCTGCTGCTAATTTCTTAACACCAATAGGTTACCAAACCAATTTAATGGTATACGGACCTGGTGGTTATAAT
>Ga0209475_10005244_pt1 | contig 10720 bp, 11 predicted proteins | sample tdDd471_FD_187128 | JGI IMG/M metagenome (GOLD analysis project Ga0209475, IMG submission 187128) | Marine sediment microbial communities from the Atlantic coast under amendment with organic carbon and nitrate - tdDd47.1 (SPAdes)... | ecosystem: Environmental > Aquatic > Marine > Coastal >...
TCGCACCACGTGCAGGTCATGACTAACAAACAGGAAACTCATCCCCAGTTTGGCCCGTAAATCTGCCAACAGGTTTAAAACTATTGCCTGAATGGACACGTCAAGCGCAGCCGTCGGCTCATCCAGAATAAGAAACTTAGGGTTCACCGATATGGCGCGAGCAATCCCTACCCGAGCCTTTTGACCGCCAGATAGCTGATGGGGAAACCGATCCAACAAATGACGTGGCAACCCTACCAGATCTGCAAGTTCCTCTATTCGATCCTCAAGCGCCCGGTTTTTAAGCCCGATCAAACGGCAAATAGGATCAGCAATACTCTGCCTTGCAGTGAAGCGTGGATTCAGGCTATCGGTCGCATCCTGAAACACCATCTGTATATCCGTCCGGCGAGGGTCTTTAGCAAAATCCTTGACATCAACCTTCGTCAGGTCTTCCCCTTCAAACAGGATTTGACCCTCAGTCGAGTCCAGAAGGCGGACAAGCATGGACGACGTTGTCGATTTTCCACACCCGGATTCCCCTACCAATCCGACAGTTTGCCCTCTGAAAATATCAAAAGAGATGCCTTTGACCGCATCAACTGGTCCCGATTTCCCCTGATAGGTTTTTTTAAGGTTCTTCACCTCAATTAGCGGAACATCACTCACCTGATGGGGGGCCAAGGGTGGTAAATCCGTATCGGTTAGCAAATCCCGAAGATCCCGACCCAAAGACGGCGTCGCTTTCACCAGTTTTTTTGTATAAGGGTGCGCTGGCTTAGTGAAAAGATCCAAAGGCGCACCTTCTTCGACAATTTCACCATTTCGCATCACCGAAATACGGTCACAATATTCAGTGGCAAGACCAAGATCATGAGTGATCAAAATAGCGCTCATCTGGCGCTCCCGGATCAATTCTCCGACCAGATCCATTACCGCTTTCTGCGTCGTGATATCGAGACCCGTTGTCGGCTCATCCGCAATGAGAATGCGGGGGTTACAGGCAAGCGCGATGGCAATCACGATCCGCTGACACATACCGCCCGATAACTCAAACGGATAGGCATCATAACGCGCCTCAGCATCCTTGATTTTAACGGCCTCCAGCGCTTCAATGGCTTTGGCGCGGGCGGTGTATCGGGTGGCCTGCGCATGCTGACAAAGGACATCTTCGATCTGATGGCCAACTTTGCGAATGGGGTTCAAGGCGCTACGCGGATTTTGGAAAATCATGGAAATCTCACGGCCACGGATTTCGCCCATATCCCGCTCCGACGCAGCGGTGAGATCAACACCACTATAAACCATGTCTCCTTGGGTAATTTTTCCGCCTTGATCAAGAATTTTCATCAACGCATAGGAGGTGACCGATTTACCGGAACCAGACTCACCTACAATCCCAAGAATTTCTCCTTTTTGCAGCTCCAGATGTACGCCGCGAACAGCCTCTACCAAACCCCGGCGGGTATTGAAGGCAACCCGTAAATCTTTGATAGATAACATGATCAGCTCCTTTGCCGTGGGTCTACCAGATCGCGAAGACCATCACCCAAAAGATTGAATGTAAAGACAGCCAACATCAGCCATAGCCCTGGGAATAACGCCAGCCACCATTCACCGGAGACAATGAAATTTGCCCCTTCGGCTACCATAATGCCCCATTCCGGGGTTGGCGGACGGACGCCAAGACCAATAAAGCTAAGGCCTGCCGCGTTCAAAATTGCCCAACCCAAATTCAGGGAAACCTGCACCATCATCGGTGGCAGGGTATTGGGGAAAATATGTAAGGCTAGCACCCTGAGGTCTGAATTACCTGAAAGCTTGGCCGCCTGTACAAACCCCGCATCACGGCGGATATTCACTTCTGCCCGAACAAGGCGAGCATAAAAGGGAATATTGATAATCGCAGTTGCATAAATGATATTTTCAATAGTGTTTCCTAAAGCCGCCACAATTCCCATGGCCAACACAAAAATAGGAAACGCCATGATAGTATCCAGAAGACGGCTCATCACCATGTCCAGCTTACCACCCCAATATCCCGCAACGGCCCCAAGCATGGATCCAACCACAAAAGAAAGGGACACGGCCGACAGGGCTATCAGCAAATCAAGACGCGTTGCCACCATAACCCGGCTGAACACATCCCGGCCCAGCGCATCGGTACCAAACCAATGATCAAAGCTTGGTGGGCTCAAGACATTTTTTGCATCTGATGCCAGCGGATCATAGGGCACCAGATATTGAGCAAACAGCGCCGAGAGAATGAAAAAGGCAAACAGGAGAAAGGCCAGTAGGGTGACCGGGTTTTCCCGAAGTACATAGCCAAAATGCGCCATATGCCCACTTTTCGGTTCAGGCTTCGCCACATCGATTTGATCAGTTACTGTCATTTGCTTTCAAACCCCACGCGCGGATCAATCAAGGTATAGGTCAGATCAATGATCAGGTTTAGCGTGACAAAAAGCAGCGCCATCACCAGAACAAAGCCCTGCACCGCGGCATAATCAGAAACCACCAAAGCCTCAACGGCATATGAGCCGATGCCAGGCCAGGCAAAAACCTTTTCAACCAGTACATTCGCCCCGAGGGAGAAGGAGAAAACCATGCCAAGGGTCGTCACCACTGGAAGCAGCGCATTTCGAAAGGCATATCCATACGTTACCTTACCCGGGCCAAGACCTGCAGCGCGGGCGGTCCTGACGAAATCAGAGGAAAGCGCGCTTAACATCGCGGCGCGGGTCATACGGGCGAGCGGTGCCAGTGTAAAAAGTGCCAAAGTAATAGCTGGCAGAATTAATTGTTTCGCAGCCGCAACGAATGTTTCCAAATCCCCTACGACAAGTGCATCAATAAGGTAGAAACCCGTAATCGTATCTGGCTCAATATAGGCGAAATCGAGCCGCCCGAGCGGGGAGGGCACGACCCCCAGAAGATAATAGAAGACATAGACAAGCAATATCCCGGTAAAGAAGGTTGGCAGAGACACGCCAGCTGTCACCAGAACTCGGCACAAATGATCAACCACCGATCCTGGCTTTTTCGCCGCCAGGACACCAAGTGGTATCGCAATAGCACAGGACAGAATAAGCGCGATCAAGGTTAGCTCAAGCGATGCCGGAAGGCGGTTTGCCAAATCCGCAGAAACCGGCTGGCCACTGGAGACCGACTGCCCCAAGTCTCCCTGTAGCAAATCAGTGGTATAGGCCAGAAATTGTTCCGGCAGAGATTTATCAAGTCCTAAAGAGGTTCGAATTTCTGCAATGGAAGCCTCGTCTGCGGCAGCACCCGCAAAATAGACAGCGGGATCGCCCGGTAGTGCCCGGGTGAGGATGAAGCTTAACACCACCACACCGATGACAACCGGAATCGCCTGCAAGAGACGAAAGATCACTGCACGAAGACGAGGCGACATCGGTTTAAACCCCTTTCAGAGGACGGACATCCAGCTGGCGGTGGAACCAGAACTCATAGTCCTCTGCACCGTTGGCCGCCACATTAAGTGCTGGCTGCCACAATGGAATCCGCGGGATATCTTCCATGGCGATTTCAAACATACGCATGATTTTTGGTGCATATTGTGGATCATCCATCGGCATATGCAGGGTTTCATCCACCAGCTTTTCAATTTCCGGGTTCATATAGTTGGAAGAATTGAACAGGTGACCCTTTTTGTAGGCCCAGAAGAAGTAATAATCAGGTGTATTGAGCCAGCCACCAAAGTTTTCAAGGTGGAGCGGCAAGCGTTTTTCAACCAGAACGGCTGTCCGCCAGTTAGCACCAGGAATTTTTTCAATTTCCGTAGTAATGCCCAATTTCTTCAAGTTCTCCTGAATTAATAGAGCCGTTGGCTCCATCCAGTCGGCAAGACCCAGACTGATGGAGAAGGGAACAGAGAACCCTTTCGCGAAGGCAGATTGATCAAGAAGCGCCTTGGCTTTTTCCATATCTGTCGAATAAGGCGATTTACGCGGCCAATCGATCGTATCAATGCTATCTTTTCCGCCCCAAAGACGAGCTCCTCGACCATATGCGGCTGTCTGGAAGATATCCTCATATGGGATCGCGTAGGCAATCGCTTTGCGCACATTTGGATCCTGGAACGGCTCAAATGTGTAGTTCAAGCCCACACAATGCATGCAGTTTTCGATAGGTGTGGAATAGACTTTTACCTTGTCTGCCAGTTCTTTGGCATCCTTGTTTGGGATGTTGAAAGACAGCTGAACATTACCCTTTTCGATGAGGGCGCGACGGGTGGATGGATTTGGCACTTCGCGAACAACAACGCGTTTTACCGCTGGCAACGGACCGCCAACCCAATCATCATTACGTTCATATACCAGCTGCTCCCCCGGGGACCATTTAGCAACTTTAAAGGCCCCTGAGCCGGCCGGGGTTTTGTGCAGATAATCCGTGGCCCAGGGGTCTTTTTCGGTGGCATTGGCCTTTGCCACCTTGGAATTGATCACAAAAGGCACTGGAACGGCCAGATCTGGCAAGGTCAGCTTGGATGCTTTTTCCAGCTTGATAACAAACGTTTCTTCATCAACTGCGACAAACTGCTCAGGCTTGACAAGTCCCCCTGCCTTCATCTGCACGGACGGGAAACCACCAACGGACACAGCCCGGTCAAAAGACCATTTCACATCTTCGGCAGTCACTTTGCTGCCATCCCAGAAAGTAGCGTTCGGCTTTAATTTAAACGTTAGCGTCAAGCCATCGTCAGAAATGGTCCAGCTTTCGGCCAGTTCTGGTTCAATTTTTGTATAGTCGTACGAAAGACCGCCACCAGTGGCTTCTTTAGTACCAAAAGACACTAGCCGATCATAACAATTGATCGCCACCTGATAGCTGGCACGATTTGTCCCTTTTCGGTGCAGGTCCAGACTATTAATGGTCTGACCGGTTACGGCAACAATGACATCCTTGCCCGCAGCGGCCGCTGGCATGATTTTGAGGAGTGGCAACGCAGCAGCACCCAGAACACCTCCGGAAGCTTTTAGGAAATTGCGGCGAGATGTAGTGGCAATCATTTGAATTCCTTTCAACGCACAAAATGAACCTTGGGGATTTTTGCGATGGATAAAACGTGCCGCTTTCATCGCAGTGAATCAAATGCTATAATTTCACTAAAGCGGTGCATTTTTTGCACCACTTAGTAAAAAAGATATAAAAATGAAGCATTTACAGACATTTCGATTAATCGAAGCCGTTAACCGAACCGGCTCTATTCGAAAAGCGGCGGAAGACATGAACATCACCGCCTCAGCCCTCAACCGACGTATTCAACGATTTGAAGAAGAATTTGGATCCCAGATTTTTGAAAGGCTGTCCCGGGGTGTGCGTTTAAATCCGGCAGGGGAACTTGTGCTGCAACATATTCGCAGTCAAATGTCTGATCTGGAGAGAGTTCAAAATCAGGTAGCCGATCTCTCTGGAGAACGGCGGGGTCACATTTCCATCGCCTGTTCGCAAGCGCTGGTTCCCTATTTCCTACCGGCCCAAATCGCTGCTTACCGCCAAGAACATCCAGGCGTTACCTTTTCTGTAAATGTACGTGATCGTGCGCAGGCGGAACAGGATCTGGGAAATTTTGCAAGCGATCTGGCCCTTGTATTCGAACCATTGCATTTGGTGGATTTCGAGATTCTGTCCGCTGTTCCGCAACCGGTAAATATCGTGATGTCTGCCGATCATCCTCTTGCGGCGAAGACGGAGATTCGCCTGCGCGATTGTCTGGATTATGATCATGTGTTGCCATCTGCCAGATATGGCGTTCGGCATTTGATTGAAACCGCCGCACACCGAATCTCAAGAACCACCGCCCCCATCGTCGACACAGATTCCTTTGAATTGATCCGCCACTATGTTCTGCATGAAAACTGCATCGGATTTCAAATTCCCATCGGCCTCACCCGCGATGATGGGCGAGATCTGGTATTTAGGCCGATTTCATCGAAAGATATTCCGATTGGTCAATTATATTTAGGACAATTGAAAGGCCGCGCCCTACCTGTTGCCCCCTCTCGCTTTGCCCAGCGCCTTGCCCTCATTTTGGAAGAACAATATGGCTAAGACTAACAGTTCTTATTAGTCAGGAAGCAGGGCCTGACCAATTATTAAAAGACATCAAATTGATAAGTTTCAGATTTTCACTCGATAGGCCATCTTTCAGCCTTCAGTGATAGCCACGCAACAAATCGTGTTTGCATCCGGAGAGGTATGTTGAATAGACAAGGGCATCCTTTTTACGTCAGCACCTGTGGCTTTTATTGATGCCTCATGTTGCGTCCAGACGTTTAAAAACTCCAACTGAGTTTTTGGTTTCTGATCAACTTCATCCAGAGTCAAAAAATCTACCATCTGCATCCAAGGCCTGCCAATCTTAACCTCTTCGATATCAATTCCGACGGAAAACTTGGCTACAGCCACAGCATACCAGTTGGGGCTATGGGAAAAGCTGACAAAATACTCTTCTCCCTCCCCGTAAATCAACTTACGAGTTTCAGAAGGGTCAACGCAAATTTCCCAATCTCTCCATGAGGTTTTAGTTTTTTCCGCAATGAGATATCGCGCCATATTACGCACAATAATTGTGTGCCTCTTACGTTCCGCTTTTAGAAATCGTGCAATATATTTAGAATCTAATGAGGAACAAAAATTTAAAAATTCTAACTTTTCTAGTGCTTCTGTTTGAGACAACAAATAAAAATCAACTTGTTTCCCACTTATGAGGCAGGTATGATTTTCGCCATGTTTATTGATTTTAAAGTCAACCATTTCGGGTGGCTTATACTGTTCGGGGGGGACAAAATTGTTTAATCAGCTTAAAGTAAGAGCCTCAAAGGTTCTTTCAATTACACTCTTAGCACTAGTTACAATAACGATGTCTGCATGTGTTAGCAAACCTATTTACAATGTCGAGAACAGAGCATTTGCCACACAAGAAATCCTGCCGCTGGAAACAATCCAAAGGAGAATTAAACTCATCGGCAGTGCTCGCGGCTGGGCTTTTGAAGATATCAAACCCGGGCACATGGTTGGTAATGTTGGAACGCATAAACATAATGCGAAAGCCGACATTTACTTTGATCAGGCTAATTTCTCCATCAAATATCGTGAAAGTTATAACCTGCGCGAACATGATGGAACGATCCACCACCGCTACAATCGCTGGATTGAATTGTTAGAGCGGGACATAGTAACTAAGATTGGGCTTGTTAACGCCTCCTGAGCACAGGTCCAGTATGTACTTAGTTATAAAAGAGTGGAGTTTTTGGCACGCATCCACGGATGAGACGCCACCATCCTCAGAAATCAACCCGCTCCCTGCGGCCCTACGTAGACGTCTAAACAAGTTTGGACGTGCGGCTGCAGGCGTGTCTGCGGACAAAATACAGGGAGACCCTCTGATCGTCTTTGCATCTCGTTACGGGGATGCAGAACGATCGGCTACAATTTTACAGGAAATTGCCAAAGGTGAAGATGTTTCTCCAATGCAATTCAGCCTCTCCGTTCATAACGCTGTTTCTGGCATCCTCTCTATTGGGTGGAAATTAAAAGAGTTCCAAAGCGTCATCAGCGCCGGAGAAGAATCCTTTTTGATGGGAGTAACAGAGAGCCTTTCTCTACTTACAGCCTATCCCGACAAGGACGTCTTGTTCATCTATATTGATTTGCCACTTCCGGAAATTTTTTCAGAGTTTCGTGATACTTTAAGCGTGTCCCGTGCCAGTGCTCTCCTGATGTCATCGTCTGGCCATGAGGAAAATAGCGATCAGCTTGTGGCGCTCCCATCTGACGGAGCATCTAACAATAATAAAAAGGGGAACCTCCTACCTTTTAAGGAGATGGAACAGTTTTTAGAAAATAAAATAAATAATGTTTCCATTTCATCAGAAGGATACGGATGGGTATTTCAAAGAAATGTGGCATAAGATTAACTGGGTATGGAGATTAATTGGAACGGGGATTGCCTTTGCTCTTTTTGGGCTGGGTGGATTGGCAATGACGCTCTTCTATTTTCCATTGCTAAGCCTTATTCATGGTGATCCAACTAGGCGGGCTGCTGCCGTACAAAAGTCAATTCACAGATGCTTCCGCATATATATGTGGCTTATTGAATTTTTGGGTGTGCTGACTGTGAATGTTGAAAACAAGGAAAACCTTAAGGGGATTGAAGGTGCAGTAGTCATTGCAAACCATCCCTCATTGCTAGACACCGTAATTTTGATGAGCCAAATGGACCGCGCCCAATGTGTCGTAAAGCATCAATTGTGGAATAACTTCTTCTTAGGGGGAGTTATGAGGGCAGCTGGATATATTCCGAATGATGAAGATCCGACAAAGCTAATCGAAAACTGTGCTGCTGCACTCGCCCGTGGAGACAATTTAATCATTTTTCCAGAAGGAACACGGACGCCTCCAGGCCAGCTACTAGGTAAGCTGCAAAGAGGGGCTGCGAATGTGATTTTAAGTAGCCGTGCCCCTGTTTTACCGGTGGTGGTGAGATGTAACCACACTACCCTTTCAAAAGGTGAGCCATGGTATCGTATTCCCCCCACAAAATTGGAATTTGATATTCACTTTACCCCCTTAAGAAATGAACTGCAGTTATCAATTGGGGAAACAGATCCTCATTCTTTAAAAACAAGAAAAATGACGACTGTTATCAAGAATTTGCTAGAGGAGCTTATCGTAAGTGAAAGAGCTATACATTGAAATAAAAGAGTTGATCGTTAGTGCGCTCGAGTTGGAAGATGTCTCACCAGCTGAAATCGAAAATGACGAAACTCTTTTTGGAGAAGGATTGGGTCTCGATTCTATAGATGCCCTCGAATTGGGTGTCGCAATCCAGAAAAAATATGGCGTCAAAATTGATAGCAACAAAGAAGACCTGACTGATCATTTTGCAAATGTGAAATCACTTGCACAATACATTGAAAACCTACTTGCAAAGAAGCAACAAGCATGACACGTGAAGAAATTGAACTGAAGCTGCAGGAATTTCTGGTAGAGCTTTTTGAGGTTGAAGAAGGCCTGATCAAACCAGATGCCAAATTGGCCGAGGATTTGGACCTGGATAGCATTGATGCCGTAGACCTGATCGTCAATTTTCAGGATTTTATTGGTAAAAAAGTAAAAGCTGATGACTTTAAATCAGTTCGTACAGTTTCAGACGTCGTCGACAAGATTTATCAAGTTGTTCAAGAATAAAAGAAGCCTTGCTGCATCTTTGATTATTTTTGCAGGTATCGCGTATCCCTTTGTCGTGTATTTAGGGCTAAACACCATATCTGCGAATATCTTGGTGTTGGGTGTTATCGCCTTTATGGGGCTAAGGCTTTATCTGCTCCGCAACGCAACACGCCAAAGGGTTATTCCAGTTTGGCCTGCGGCCTTCGCTTTGTTAGCCGTCTTTCTTGTGTCGTTGTTTGAGTCTGAAATAGCAGTGAAGCTATATCCTGTCATCATTAGCCTCACTCTATCTGCAGCTTTCACCCTCTCTCTTTTTCATGCGCCGAGCCTCATTGAGAGTTTTGCCAGAATAATGGAACCTGATCTGCCGGAAAGTGGGGTCCGTTACACATGGTATGTTTCTCTTGTTTGGGCCGCCTATTTAGCAATTAATGCTGGCATAGCCGCTTGGACCGTCTTTTACGGTACAACAGAACAATGGACACTTTTTAATGGTTTTATATCATATCTCATGACAGCAACCCTTTTCGCCGGTGAGTATGTTTTTCGTAAATATTATCGAGCTAAATTAAAATGATCCCTGAGCAAACCTTCGTTAAATTGAGTGATGCCTGGTACTGGCGAAATGATCCCCTCCCTGCTGTCCGATTACAAAATGGCGGGGTTGTCTCCAGAGGCGCCATTTTCAATGCTGCGTATAGTTTGGCACCCTCTCTGGAAAACAAACGTATTGCCATATTCTGTAAATCGTCGCTCCATCAAATGACTGCATTACTTGCGGCATTAAAATTCAGCTCTGCGATTATTCTGCCTTCTACTAACAGTATTGAGGCACTACTGGAGATAAAGGGTGAATTTGATTTATTGCTTACAGATGAAAAAATATCAGCCGATATCCCTCATGTTACGATAGACAAATTAGATTATTCAGACACCTCCAACTTGGAGATAGAGGAAGTTGGCAGGCAGACATCTCCAGACATTCTTATCTATACCTCAGGTTCAACCGGTAAACCCAAATGCATCCGCAAAAACCTTCACCAGTTTGAAAACGAAGTTCAAGTCTGGGAAGATATGATGGGAGCAGAGCTGTCAGGAACCGAAACGCTCTCTACTGTTAGCCACCAGCATATCTACGGCATGTTATTTCGTCTTCTATTACCATTTTGCGGCGGCCGAATTTTTTTGGACCAAACCGCCTCTAGATGGGAAGAGATCGAAGAGATGGCTCCCACCGATAAACCCTATATCATTGTCAGTAGCCCTGCCCACTTGTCTCGGCAGGAACCCTTTGAGGATGGGAACCTAAACATCAAACCCCTTTTTGTATTTTCCTCTGGTGGAGTGGTGTTACCTGACTTTGCGAAACAAGCCGTTCTCAATTTTGGGACACCTGTTCTGGAAATTTATGGAAGTACGGAAACCGGAGGAATTGCAAAACGTTTTAACACGGGAATGGATGAGGTATGGAACCCGCTTCCAAAGACCATTGTCTCATCCGATGACCGTGGATGCCTGACGCTTCAATCCCCGTTTCTGCCAA
>Ga0209475_10005255_pt1 | contig 10712 bp, 10 predicted proteins | sample tdDd471_FD_187128 | JGI IMG/M metagenome (GOLD analysis project Ga0209475, IMG submission 187128) | Marine sediment microbial communities from the Atlantic coast under amendment with organic carbon and nitrate - tdDd47.1 (SPAdes)... | ecosystem: Environmental > Aquatic > Marine > Coastal >...
GGCGGTTCCGGGTCGTCGGTGGTGGCGTAGGTCCACAGCAGATTAGTTGAGTTGTTGGGGTTGTTGTACAGCGCCACAAGCGAGGGCGGATTGGTAAGCGGCACAAACACCCGGCCCTGCGAATCAATGGCCATGTAGCCCCGTTGTGTTGTTGGGGTTTGTGGCTCATAGGACCACAGCGTTGCAAACTCCGGGCTGAGCACGTCAAGGTGCCCATCCTGCAACAGCACATGCAGGCTGTCGCCGGGGCCAAAGGCCAGCCCGATAATACCCAGGGTACTTTCATAGCTGCTTTTGGTGATGCCGCCGCCGCTGGAATTGATGACATATATGCTTGCCTTTTGATCCTCCAGTGGCCCGGGCGCCGTGCTCAGATACAGTTCATCTGTGCCTGTGCCCGGAACACTACGCAGTGCAAGGCCCCAGCCGCCGCTGGTTTGCCCGTCGGGTATTTGGGTGGTCCACTTTTTTTGACCGTCATGGGTGATGGCGGTGACAATGGTGGTATATGCCTGGGCCTCCGGGGTCATGCTGCACACAACGTACAGGGTTTGGGTAAGATTGGAAAAGATGGGATCAGCGCAGCCGCCCAGATGGGGATGATCAAAGTCGTTGAACTTCCAGTTTTTTGTGCCGTCCGGGGCAATGCTGTAGATGCTGCGGGATGGGGTTACCAATGCGTAGATAGTGCCGTCCTCTGCCAGCGCCATAGAGCCGTTGCCGGATTCGACACCCCATTGGGTATCTTCAAACTCGAACTTCCACTTTACCACGCCCCAGCCGTTAATCAGGACGTCATGGCTTGTTTCTTCCGTGCTGCCGTCAAGGGTAACCGTCAGGCTGACGGTGTAGCTGCCCGGGATGGCGTATTCGTGGTTGATGCTGTGGCCGCTGCCGGTTTCGCCGTCGCCGAAATCCCAGGCAAAGGTGTTGGCGGGATACTCGGTATAGGAATCAAGCATTGACTGGAAATACACCGACAAGGTGCCCGGGGATACCTCAAAGCTAAAGGCGGCGTTGCCGCTGTTGCCGTCGGTGTCTCCGTCTGTGATGTCTCCGTCAACGGTGTCGCCATCGGTGATATCACCGTCAACAATGTCGCCGTCAAGGGTGTCACCGTCGGGGCTGTCTTCGCCCTCAAAACAGCCGGTAAGCACCAGCAGTGCCGTCATCATTATTGCCAGTACGAGGTGAGCGCTGCGTTTCATGGGAACTCCCTTATAAGCTGCGTCTGCTACTGCGTTGTGTGTTAATCAATTCACAATACCACAGTATGTGCGATGTGCAAGGTGGGGGGCGGGTCTCCTGCCTTACAACAAACGTTCGTCCCGAGTAAGGCCACCGGCCTGTATCGAGGGATGGGAAACCCCCGTTACCCTTCGAGACGCCTTCGGCCCTCAGGGCGAACGTGGTTAGGTAGGGCCAACCTCTGCATTTTACCGGGTTGTACGGATCTCCACGAACTGTAGGTCGGGCACTTGTTGCCCGACATGGATGTTCCCAAACGTAGGGATACATACATCCAGAGCCCTGCATTGTCGGGCACCGCAAGCAGGTGCCCGACCTACATGATTATACAGGTGGTGAAATCGGGAAACCCTGTATTTTACCGGGTTTATGCATATCCTCGATCGGTAGGTCGGATTAAATTCTAATCCGACATGCCGGGGAATGCTGGTGCCTGGACGGCCCTCTCCCGTCGTCCGCTCCCCATCGTCCATGATTCCCCGGGCAACGTGAGGATACCGGGTGGTGCAGGAGGCATGGGGACAAGGCAATTACATGCTGGAATGGTTTTACCTTTGGGGAAGCTACTTATCCTTCGTATCTTTCCCGGGTTCTTCGGGGGAATTAGCGGGCACGGCGTGAGGAATAATTGTCAACAGATCCAAGAGAGTATAGGCGTTCTCTATACCGATCATTACCGAACTGATATTCCCATGGGCATCAGCTTCTATTGATAGTTCCGGATCCCACAAACTGTAGTCGTCGGTTGGGCATATGCCAATAGGATCAACGGGCTCTTCATCAGAAACAAATCCTGCCAGACCTTTAAACAATGCCAACGGTATACCGGGTCGTATGCCCGAAGGTGTTCGGCTTGCCGGAGAAGTTGTGGAAATGAAGAAGACAACGTTGTACTCTTTCAATATGGAAATATTGAGATGCTCGTACATCAATACTTCAATAGCATCACGAATGATTCTGTTTTTGTAATCACTGATCGAAAGGGTTGGACCATTGTACGGGACAACCTGAAGTGGCTTGCCGAGCATGTACTGAACTGTGTCCTTTGTCATGCCGATCTTGATGCCTCCCAAAGAAAATTCATCAGCAGGCAAACACGGCCAGTATCGAATCATTTCGATATCTTCCACTACCCCTTCCTTTGTTACTCCAAAACGCAACCAGCCTTTCCATAAACTGCCCGGGCAATTTCTATATCGAGTATCAGTTATGGGGAGTATAAAATTCACAGGCATTTTCAGAATATCCACAACCTCATGAAACCCCATTCCCACCTTCACTCCCGAAGGTGTCTGTATCAAGGGTGACTTTGTTGACATACCCATGAAGGAACCATTCTCAGACCAATCAACATCCAAATTGTGATAGCTCCAAAATCTGGAATACATACTTTTCGGTGGCATCGGTTTCCCCATAATTTGCAACACCTGTTCCTGGGTGGTACCAAAGGGAACATCCCCCAGTTTGAATTCTGAGCTAGGTATACAAAATTCGCGTTCAGAGATGGGTACCCCTCCCCCGGGCTTAACAGCAGGAACATGACTCGATAAGCATGAAGGCAACCCGAAAATTGTGAAAAACAACACACACCACCATGCTTTTTGGGGCATACCGTAGTTTCCAGCATCAGTCTTAAAACCATTGTCATGTTTCTTCATAATAGACTAACACTCCTTTGCATAGCCTTAAAAAGCAAGAATGAAAAATGATATAAGGTGTCAATTTCTCGCTTTTAGTAAGCCCAATCAAAATCACCCTCTGTTTCATAATCCCACTTAGTGGGTGGACATATCTTCTTCCCATCTTCCCAATAACAGGGGTCCGTTTTCCATGAAGGCTCTATGTAATCCGTCCAACCTCCAACATCATTTTTCTTAAATTCTTTTTTGAATTTATCCGAAATAGAATCCCCCTTCGTATTTTTGTTAGTATTGCATCCATTTAATTCAATAAATGCATCATCTCCTAATTTATGTCTAGTTGCTTTAGCTAGTTTCTCGACACCCTTAAATGTTAAGCGGGTCGATTTACTCTTCTTTTCTTCTGGACTCTTTAATATTCTTCTCTTATGCTTTTTAAGTTTCCCTTCTTTTAGTATCAATTCTTTTTTATTCGCATGCCCATACCATATCAACCCACCATCAATCTTATCCTCAGCAAGAATGGCAGCTTCCATCTCTTTGGGATTGCTTACATATACAACATTGGCCGTATGGTATTTTTTGTCACCCTCTGGCGTTTCATCTTCAGTATTTCTGAGTTCTTCTGCCCTTGCATGTGCAGCATAGCTGTCAACTTCGTCCGATACCAAAATAAGGAAATGATCCAGCCCCGTAGGATCAATGGCATTTACCGGGTTTCCCCCTGCATACATGTAAAGATCAAGACTACCTGCCTGGCCTATGGGCTCAGGACGGTTGTAACGGCGTAATTCAGGAATGTACGTCCATTGTAGTTAAACCCGGTTTCAGAGTCAAAGGGCTTCGTTGCAATTCCCTGGCATGGATTCCTGCTTTCGCGTGAATGACGGTGGTGGTGGTGTCGGGAGGCTGTGCGGGCTACGTTGCATTTACCGGCAGGGTTTGAGCTTTCATGTTTGACAGAATGGCCCGGATCAACCATCATCGCAGTCTGCTGATTGCATTGACAAACGAATTTTTGTAAGGGACAGGAACCGGAATGAAGCATATGCAGATCCCTTTTGAGAAATTGAGCAGCCAGGCCCTTGATGGATTGATCGATGAGTTTGTGACCCGTGACGGGACCGACTATGGCATTGAAGAGCGCTCATTGGACGAAAAGAAAAGCGCTATCAGACGTCAGCTCCACAGTGGCGAGATCGTAATCGTGTTCGATACAGTGACAGAGACTCCCAATATCATCCTAAAGGACGAGCTTCGGTGAGATTTTGCCCCTGTAGCCGGAATGACGGCCCCGCCACCCCGTTGCAAAGTCGGGAAATCGCCCCGATGGGAAGGGGAGGGACCGCCGATGTCCCGCAGATGCCCGTATAGGGCGCGGCGGCGTTCCGTACATCTCCCAAAAAGGCGGCGGGGCGTTATATTACCTGGGTCAATACTGACCATATCCATCGATTTTATCCCGGATCTGTGCGTAGATGAATAATACCACGAACCAAAACAGGGCCATGGCGTATATTGCGGCCTCTGGATCGTTCATCCACCAGCCCAGGTGATCGAACAGCATTCTGAATAATTTATAGGGAATGTACAGTGCGGCGACCCATCTTACGATAACCCGTATTGCTGCGAGGTCGTATGCATTCACGGGCTTATCTCCTTTAGCCTGCTTTGGTGGCGGGTTCTTTGCCCTGCCACAGCACTGCCCCGCCGTTGTAGCCCGGGTCAATGCTAATCATTGTGTGCAACAATCCATTCTTTAATGTCAGAATAAAGGCATATGGCAACGAACCAAAACAGGGCCATGGCGTATATTGCGGCTTCCGGGTCATTCATCCACCAGCCCAGGTGATCGAACAGCATTCTGAATAATTTATAGGGGATATACAGTGCGGCGACCCATCTTACGATAACCCGTATTGCTGCGAGGTCGTATGCATTCACGGGCTTATCTCCTTTAGCCTGCTTTGGTGGCGGGTTCTTTGCCCTGGTGATTGTCTCGTGATGTGACTAATATACACTATATACCTGTAAAAACCGCATGTCAAATGCCCCGGTCCATACTGCGCCTTTGGCATAACCCCTGCCTCTATTAATGTAGCCGGGCGCAATCCATAAAAAATGAAAAAAATGTGAAAAAAATTACGTTCCGCTTACATGGACTCCTAACATGTGCTAGATTTGGGCGTGGCTGAAAAGATCACCGGTTTATACGGGTGAAAGGCTTTGGCCACGGTAACGGCAAGGGCCGCAGCCCCACGGGGCTTCCGGCCACAGACAGAAGGAACGCCTATGATGCACAGCGGTTGTCGCCGCATTGACCAGCGGGTCGCAGGAGGGTAATCTGTGGCAATGAAACACCGGCGGATCATCTACGGATGTCTGTGGGGGCTGGCGCTGCTGGCGATTGTCACCGGCGATCTGCGGGCCTGGTATCTGCACCGGGCGGCGCAGCCCGATGAGGCGCAAGTGCTGGCGGCCATCCCCGACGGCGCAACCCTGCGGGCCCATGACGACCCCCTGCCATACTGGGGCGTGCATGCTCCCGACGGCGCGCTTTTGGGTCTGGCCTTTGTCACCGCCCATGCCGGGGCGCAACAGCCGGGCTTCAACGCGCCGGTAAACCTGCTGGTGGGACTGCTGCCCGGCGGCGACATCGCCACGGTAGATATTCTTGAACACCGCGAGAGTCCCGCCTACATGGCCTTGATCCGACGCGGCGGCCTGCTGGAAGACCTGGCGGGACGCTCCGTTGCCACCGACCCCAAAAACCTCGACGCTGTTTCCGGCGCGACCATCACCAGCCGCGCCATCCAGCGGCAGACCCTCACCAGCGGCGCAACCGTAGCCCGGCAGGTGCTGGGCCTTGATATTCCCACGCCTCCCGCCAACACCACCGGCGGGCTTATTGATGTTTGGCAGCTTGGGGCTTTGGCTTTTGCGCTTTTGCTGGCGGCGGGGGCAAGCCTCAAAGCAAACCCGCGACTGCGGCGGTTTTCCCTTGCGGCGGGCTTCATTGTTCTGGGATTGTACCTCAATTGTTCCTTGACCTTCGGGCATTTGGCGGGAGTTTTGCAGCTTTCGGCACCTACGTTGGCTAATATTTCAATGATATTGGTTATGCTGTTCGCGATTGGTTTCGCCCTTGGCGGCAAACGGGCCTACTGCCGGAATCTTTGTCCCTTTGGCGCGGCGCAGGAAGCCCTGTTTTTCATCAGCCCCGCAAAACTTGAAGTCACTCCGAGACTTCAGCGGACCGCAGGAATTATTCGCTTTATTATTCTGGTGGCGGCGCTGTGGGCGCTGCTGGTTTTCGGTCTTGGCGAAGCCGCTGAACTGGAACCCTTTGCCCATTTGTTTGGGCGCGGGATGTCGGCAAGCTTATGGATCTACGCCGCTGTGGCCCTGGGGCTCAGCGCCTTTGTGCCGCGATTCTGGTGCCGGTTTTTCTGTCCCACCGGCGCGATGCTGGAGCTTGTGGCCCGGCTGCGATATTATGTCAAACGCAAGGACGCCGCGCCCGCAACCCTGGAGGATGATCATGAAGCCCGCTGACAGCCGCCGAAAACCCCGGGGCGACCGGCTGTTTGTGGCGGCGCTTATTCTGGTGCTGGGCCTGATGATCTGGACGGTGGCGGATTTGCAGCGGCGCAACGCCACGGCGGTGGCGGATCGACCCGCCATGCGCAGCATCGACCCGGCGGTGTTGCAGCAGGGCATCCAAAGCGGGCAGTTGTCGGATCATCCGGCGCGGTTTTTCAAGCCGGTTGAACATAACGGAGGCAGGCCATGACCACGGATAACAAGCATCCGGTTTTGGAATGCGAACTCTGCCCCAAGGCCTGTAAACTGGCGTATCTGGAGCGCGGCGACTGCCGGGTGCGATATAATGCGGGCAACGGAAAACTGAAGACTCTGGTCTATGGCAAGGCCTGCTCGTTGCATGTCGATCCCATGGAAAAAAAGCCCATGTTTCATTTTCTGCCCGGCAGCCCCATTTTTTCCCTGGCCACCGCCGGATGCAATCTGCACTGCCTGTACTGCCAGAACTGGGAAATCAGCCAGGCGGACCCCGAAAGCATCCGTAGCGTTGACGCTCCGCCGGACAAAATCGTTGCCGCCGCCCGGCACAACAACTGCATGGCAATCGCCTACACCTACACCGATCCCATCATTTTTTACGAGTACACCTACGACACCGCCAAACTGGCGCAGCAGCAGGGGCTGCGCAATATTCTGGTGACCGCCGGGTATATCAATCAAAAGCCCCTCAAAGAACTGTTGCCCTTTATCGACGGCGCAAACATCGACCTGAAAGTCTTTGACGACCGCCTGTACCGCGAAATAACCACCGGCACCCTTAAACCGGTGCTTGACTGCATCAAAACCATGGTGAAGGCCGGTAAAATGGTGGAGCTCACAAACCTTGTGGTGCCCACGGTCAATGACGACGAAGGGCTGATCAAAAACCTCTGCCAATGGATCATGGATGAACTGGGGCCGGATATTCCGTTGCATTTTTCCCGGTTTTGGCCTAAAAACCGTATGAAGCATCTGCCGCCCACCCCGGCGGAAACCCTGCAACGCGCCGCCGCCCTTGCCCGGGATACCGGCCTGCACCATGTGTATGTAGGGAATCTGGCCACCGGACAGTGGGAGCATACCCGTTGCCCCGGCTGCGGGGAAGCAGTGATAAAACGGCAGGGCTATCGTATTTTGGAATATAACCTGGACGGCGATACCTGTCGCGCCTGTGGTCACCGCATTCATGGAGTCTGGTGGCCCGCAGGAACCGTACCGCCACCACTTCGGGATACAGAGTCCCGGTAAAGGAGCCCCCATGCAGCGCATGTGTATTGTGATGATGATGAGCCTGGCTTTGGTAGCTGGCATGATGGCCTGCGACAAGCAGGAAGACAAGCCGAACCCGAATCAGGTGGTGATGCCCGATGGCAGCAAATACCGCTTCAACGACCAAAAAACCATGAAGGGCATGGGGCTTTCCAAAGAGGCCATGCAGAAAAAATATGTCAAGCCCGTTACCATCAAGCAGTCCTATTTTATTCCCATGGAACGTATGGGCGTGGTGATGCCCCTGAAGGATAGTGATCGCCTGCTGGCCATCGATACCATGTTCAAAGTGCATCCCAAACCCGCTGACCCGGATCTGCTGACCATCCGTGATGAAAATGGCACCTATCAGCTTGGCGCGTTGATGGGCCGGGTGCATTTGGATATGGAAAGCGGCAAGGCCTTTGCGGAAATCAAGGGCAAGGAAATGGAAACATTGCCGGAATACTTCCGGGAGTTGCTGCTGTATAAGGTGGAGCGGAATTTCAAGATCGGCCTGCTGTACTATCAGGGCAAGCCCGTTGGCACCATTCGCCCCAAGGATGCGCCGTCCCGGATTCCCAGTCTGCGCAAGGTTGCCAAGCCTGCGCCTCCGGCGGAAAAACCCACGGAAGTGCCGGAAAGCATGAAAAAGAAAAAAGACATGCGCTTGCAGGCTCCCAAAGACGGCAAAGCGGCTAAGGATATCAAGGAAGCTCCTGTTCCCGGAAAAGTGAAATGATTGACCTGATTATCCGTAACGCCCGTATATGGGACAGCCACGAAGCCCGGGAAGCCGATATCGCTATCCGCGACGGTGTTATCAACGCCATCGGCGATTTGAGCGGTATTAGCGCAGAGCAGGAAATCGACGCCAAAGGCGGCGATGTGATTCCCGGCGGCATTGATCCCCATGTCCATATGCGTGAGCCCGGTGCGCCCCACAAGGAAACCTGGGAAACCGGCAGCGCCGCAGCAGTGTCCGAAGGCTTTACCACGGTGTTTGACATGCCCAACACCAATCCCCCGGTGATTGACGCTGCATCGCTTGCAGCCAAGCTCGATCTGGTGTCCGGGCGTTCCTATTGCCACTACGGTGCGTTTGTTGCGGTGACGGCTAAAAATCTGCCGTTGTTGCCAAAGGCGCTGGAGCATCCGGCGGTGCCGGGGCTGAAGCTGTATCTGGGCAGCACCACGGGGCAGTTGCTGCTGGAAGGAAAAGGCCCGCTGATTGAACTGGACCGTCTGTATGGTCAGGGCATGGTGCGCAAGCCCATGGCGGTTCATGGCGAGCTGGAGGCCACCCTGCGTCCCTTTGCCGGGCGCAGCGATTTGCCCCATCATCTGCGTCGTCCTGCCCAGGCGGGCTATGACGGCATGGAGTTGCTTGCGGGCGAACTGAAGCATGTGCCCCTGCATTTTTGTCATATCAGCACCGTGGCGGAAGCCGAAGCCATGAAGGGCTACCGTCAGCAAAAACGTGATATCACCGCCGAGGCCGGTCCTCATCATCTGTTCCTTGATGCGGAGGAACACGGCGTGGTTAAAGGCGGTTTTGCCAAAATGAATCCACCGCTGCGGTTTGCCACAGACCGGGACGCCCTTGTTGCGGGTCTGGCGGATGGCACCGTGGATATGGTGGGTACCGATCATGCGCCCCATACCCGGCAGGAAAAGGACGCAGACGCGCCGCCCAGCGGTGTCCCCGGACTGGACACGGTCATGCGCCTCATGCTGCTGCTGGTGCGCCAGGGACGTCTTTCCATGACCGATCTGGTACGGGTGACGTCCGGTGCTGTGGCTCATCGGTTTCGTCTGGTGGGCAAGGGCCGCATAGCCGAAGGCGCTGACGCGGATCTGGTGCTGTTGCATCCCGGCTGGGAAACCATGCCCCTGCAAACCCTGACAAACGAAGGATTGCATACCGCCTGCGGCTGGTCGCCCTTTGAAGGCATGGCCTTACCGCCCAGACCCCGTTATGTGCTGGTGTCAGGTGTGGTTACAGCAGGGGATGGTCGCATTATTGCGCCAAAACCCGCCGGACGCCGGATTGTGACTACAGGCAATACCCCATAACACAGGCGCCGGAACAGCAGTTGGCCAGTCCCTCGATGCAGGGGGAGGCCGCCGGCTGGCAGGTGTATGCAGGCCGCGCCTTTTTGCCGTTCATCATGTCCGGTGTCTGCGGTCCGGTCCAGGAAGAATCGCCATCAACGCAGCGGGGGTCCGTAGGATCAAAAGCGCAGATATAGCCGCTTAAGGCGCTACAGGTGTAACAGGGTTCGCAGCGGGGACAGCGCAGTTCGATACAGGTGCCGCCGGAGCAGGCAAAGCCGTCGGGGCAGGGGGGAATGCAGGGGTTGCCACAATACCACAGGGTGCCGGTGTAGTTGCAGGATTCCCCGGATTCGCAGGGGGGATCGCACCATTCGCAGTTGCCGGTAATGGGATTGCAGACGCCCTGTTCCGGCAGGCAGCCGGTGCTGGTGCAGTCGATAACCGGCTGATCATCGCGGTCTGAGGGGTCCAGGTCAGCGGTGTCATCCCGGTCCCGGTCGCCATTGTCACGGTCCGGATCTGTGTCGGGCCAGTCCGGATCGGTGTCCGGCCAGTCCGGGTCCCAGGGGTCTACATTGTCGGGATCGATGTTGTCCGCATCATCGGTATCACCATCGGCGGGCCAGTCCACGCAGGTTTGGGTGTCTTCTTCGCAGTATTGCCCTTCGGGGCAGTCTTCATCGGTATAGCAGTCCGGGAAGCGGGGAACGCAGATACCCTTTATGCAGAGTTCCCAAGGCTGGTTGCAGTCTTCATCTGAACTGCACTGGGGTTCCGGCTCAATCTCCGGGGTTTCCGTTTCGGTTTGCGTGGCATCGGTTTCGGCATCCGTGTTCACCATCACCACAAATTCGTGAGAGTATTCCACTTCCGATTTGGCGCCGTGCGCCAGGCACACTCCCTCAACAATTTCGCGCATTCTTTTTTCGATGATTT
>Ga0209475_10005256_pt1 | contig 10711 bp, 6 predicted proteins | sample tdDd471_FD_187128 | JGI IMG/M metagenome (GOLD analysis project Ga0209475, IMG submission 187128) | Marine sediment microbial communities from the Atlantic coast under amendment with organic carbon and nitrate - tdDd47.1 (SPAdes)... | ecosystem: Environmental > Aquatic > Marine > Coastal >...
GTAGGAGCGCAGCCAGAGCGCGCCGGTGCCCAGCGCGATCAGCACGGTGGCGGCGATGGCAGCGCGGCGGGTCCAGCGATAGCGGCGTTCGACCTTGTCGTCGGCCGAGACCAGCCCGGCCTCGGGAAAGATCACGCCTTCGAACAACCGGGTCAGGAAGAACGAGCGCCCGGTGCCGCTGCCGCTGCCGATGGCCTGGCGTCCGATGCCGAAGGTCTGGGCCATGCCCAGCATCAGCCGGTCGATCGGGGTGCCCTCCTGCGTGCCGGAGGTGAAATAGACCCCGCGCAGCATGTGGCGTTTCTCATAACGGTTGTCCTGGAACACCTCGTTGAGAAACTCGCGCGCGACCCCGCGCATCGTGGCCACCTGCGCCGGAAAGCCGGCGACCAGCGCGCGGCGCTGATGGTCGGTCTCGGTTTGCAGCCGTTCCAGAAGCTGGCCGTTGAGCCGTCCCAGCAGCCCGCCGAACTCCTCGTCGAACGCAGCGATGGGCGAGGCCTCGTCCCTGGCCTTTGCCAGCGGCAGGGTGAAACCCCAGACCTGTTCGCGGTCCTCCTTGCCGAGGTTGTCGAAGAACTCGGTGAACCCGGCGATCAGGTCGGCCTTGGTGAAGAGCACATAGACCGGAAACCGCACGCCGAGCCGTTCGCGCAGCTCGTTCAGGCGCATCCGCACGGCACGGGCGTGGTTTTTCTGGGTCGTCTCGTCCTGCAGCGACAGATCGCTGAGGCTGATGGCGATCAGGGCACCGTTGACCGGCTGGCGCTTGCGGTATTTCTTGAGCAACCCGAGAAAGCCCAGCCAGGCGGCGTTGTCGGCCTCGGCATCGCTTTCCTGGGTGGTATAGCGCCCGGCGGTGTCGATCAGCACCGCCTGGTTGGTGAACCACCAGTCGCAATTGCGGGTGCCGCCGACCCCGCCGATGGCGGATTTGCCCAGCTTTTCGGCCAGCGGGAATTGCAGGCCGGAGTTGACGATCGCCGTGGTCTTGCCGGCGCCGGGGGGGCCGATCATCACGTACCACGGCAATTCGTTCAGGTGGCGGCGGCCGTTCTTGGATTTGCGCAGCTCGGCCAGCGCGGTCTTGAACTTGCCGCGCAGCTCGCCCAGCTCCTCGGAGCTGACATCGGCGTCGTCGGAGGTGTCGACGGCCTCGGCCATCTCCTCGGTCATCTCCTTGTCGCGGCGGCTGCGGCGCCAGACGATCAGGCCGATGACCAGCAGGAAGAACAGCCAGAGACAGGCCAGAGTCACCACGCGGGCGAGGATGCTGTCGAAGGGATGCCAGCCCTCGGTTCCGATCAGCGGCGCGAAGTACCAGATGCAGGCCGAGAGCACCGCCGCGACAAGGATCAGGACGAAGTAGATCGAGCGAAACAGCGGAAGGATGAAACGGCGAAGGATCATTGCCCCTCCTCCTGGACCAGAAGCACCTCGATGCGCCGGTTCCTGGCGCGGCCTTCCTTGGTGGCGTTATCCCCGATCGGCTCCTTGTCGGCGCGCCCCTCGGCGCTAAGCCGGTCGGGATCCTCGAGCACGCGGGCCATGCCGGACATCACCGATTTGGCGCGCGCCAGCGACAGGTGCATGTTGGAGGGGAAGCGCGACGAGCGGATCGGCACGTTGTCGGAATGGCCGGCCACGATCACCGGGCCGGGTTCGTCGTTGAGCGCCTCGGCGACCCGGTTCACCGGGTTCACGAAGCGGTCCTGCAGCACGTCCGAGCCCGAGGCGAACATGCCCGAGCCCTTGATCCGGATGATCAGCGTATTTCCCTTGCGGAACACCTCGACGATGCCCTCGTCGATCTCGGCCTGCAGGAATCCGGTGACCTTTTGCAGCTGCACTTCGGCGGTGGGCGGCGGCGGCGGCGGGGGCGGCGGCGGCGCGCGCCGCTCCAGCGTGGCCTTGGGGCCGGATTCGATGGTCGAGAGCTGGCCCAGCACCCGTTCGGTGGAATTCGACAGCGCCCAGCTGAGCCCGGCGAACTGCAGCGTGAGCAGCACCGCGACAACGGCGACGGCGATCCAGACCAGGCGCCAGGCCGAGAGCGGCTTGAACGGTTTCTCCACCCCCTCCCAATGGGGCGAGACATCGCGTTCGAACGGGCCACGCTGGGCGCGGATGATGCGCGCCAGCCCGCCGCGGATGCGCAGATGCTTGTCCGAGCCGCCCTGTTCGACGCGCAGCCGCCCCTCGAAGCCGAGCGACAGGCACATGTAGAGAAACTCCAGCATGTCGATATTTGAGGAGGGTTCCTTTTCCAGCCGCGCCAGCAGGTCATAGAAACGGTCGCCGCCGACGGTTTCGCGGTGAAAGGTGCCGACCATGGATTGCAGCCCCCAGCTCGACTGGCCACCCCAGGGGGTGTTGAGCACCACGTCGTCCAGCGTGGCGCAGAGCGCGTAGCGCGCCACCTTGACGGTTTGCGCGGCGATGCCGGCCTGCAACGCGCGGTTCTCGAATTCGCGCACCTCGGCGACAACGCTCTGGCGCAGCTTGTCCGGGTCCATGTGCTGGGCGCGGTTGCGGATGCGGCTGATCAAAGCGAACAGGGTCGAGGCGCAGGCGATCAGCTGGTTCATGCCGGTCAGCACCGGCCGGGCCTCGCGCGGGGCGGCAGCAGCCGGGGCGGCGGAGGCGGCCGATTGCGGCACGCCGAAGGCATCGCCACCGCCCTGCCCGCCTGCCGACGGTTGCGGTTCCAGCGGATCGGGCGCGGCGGACCGGGGCGCGGCGGGCTGCGACAGGCGGCCACCGGGACTGGGTTTGATCACCGTCTTGTCGGTGTCGTCCGGTTCGGCAAAGGGATCGTCATGGTCGGCCATCGTGTTTCCCAGTCGCTCAGCTGTTGCGGATCGCCCAAAGCTCCATCTTCAGCCCCGGGTACTGGCCCGAGACATGCACGGCGATGCCGCCGGAGGTGGTCATCTTGCCCCAGTAGGGGCTGTCGGCGTCGAGTTCGAAATAGACCACGCCCGAGTGATAGGGGATCTGGCGCGGTGCCACCGGCAGCGGCCGCAGGGTGATCCCCGGCAGCGCCGAGTTGACCAGTTGCCGGATCTCCTCGACCGGGCCGATCTTTGCCTGTCCGGCGAAGTGGCGGCGCACGTCCTCGGAGGGGATGTCGGCATCGACGGCCAGCACGAAGCCGGCGTTTCCGATCAGCTTGCGGTCGGCAATGACGCCGACGCTGATGCCGTATTTGCGCGCCTCGAGCTTGATCGGAATCGCCGTCTGTTCGAGCACCGAGGAGAGGTACTGGCGCAGGGTGCGGATCACCGGGTTGAAGCAGGCGGTCAGGTTGTCGTGGGTATAGGGCGGAAAGACCGGCGGTTGTTTCTCGGAGGTCATGAACACCGAAAGTTCGCCCGCCAGACCGGCGCAGGTGCGGAACAGCTCCTCGGGGTGCAGGTTCTCGATGGTGGCCATGTGGCGCACCTGCGGCAGCATCCGGTTGATGATGGTCAGCAGCAGGAAATCCGAGACCTCGGCGACGCCGCGCGCCGCGCCACCCTCGGAGAGCCGCCCGGCCAGAGCCTGCATGCGATGCGACAAAAGCCCCTCCAACTCGCGCAGGAAGCCTTCGAGCGGCAGCGCGGCGCGGATGTCGGTGCAGGCGGGGATGAAGGACTGGTCCAGCACGATTTCCTTGTCCGGGCGCACCTCGATGATGCGGGCCACCGGGATCGCCAGCCGGTCGGCCAGATCGTCGACCGCAAGGGCGAATTGCAGCCGCATCTTGCCGACCCCGAGCACCACCGGTTTTTTCTCGGTGCCCATGGTGTCGATCACCTCCTGCTCGGCCGGGCGCAGCCGGCTGGCCGACATCTCGGCGCCGGACAGGTCGACCTCGGCGGCACCCTGGCGGCGCTGCGGCACGGTCAGGTGAACGATGCAGTCCTTGATGGTGTCGGGCACCTCGAGCGCGGGCGGGTGATCGTCGGCCATGGGCACCCGGAACACGGTGCCGTCCTGGGTCAGCCCGGCACAGGATTTGAGCGCGAACTGGCCCACCTTCAGCGCCTCGTGGTCGATCTCCAGCGTGTTGAAACCCCAGGCATAGGGGCGCAACCGGCGGGCCAGGCCGCCGACCAGCGCCTCGGTATAGCGGTCGGCCTGCTGGAAGTGGTGGGGTTGCAGAAACAACCCCTCGGTCCAAAGTACCTTGCTGTCCCAGGACAAAAGGCATCCTCCTTGTTGCCGCCCTTCGGGGGCGTCTTGTCATTTGCCGCCGGGCGGGCCGGCGTCAGTCCTTGAGCTTGTCCAGCTGCACCTTGTAGGCGCGCGCGAATTCGCGGCTGAACAGGTCGTGAAAATCGTTTTCCGCCTCGTCCGAAATCTCGGCGTAGATCTTTTCGTAAATTTCCCAGTAGCGGGCCTTCTTGCCCTTGAGCAGGCTGCCGATGGCGCCGGAGGTCTCGATCCGGTCGGCGACGACCTTTGGATCCAGCCGGGACAGCACGCCCTTGAGCGCGGCCTCCATGCCGGTGACCATGGCGATCTCATGCGCCTTGATGTCGTCGAGCGCCTGTTCGGCGGCGGTTTCGGCGCCGAGGTAGCCCTTGCTCGCCGGGCGGACCATCGCCTCGATCGCCTGTTCGGGGCTGATCGAGAATTTCAGCGGGTTGTTGCCGCCGGCGCTGATCATCGTCTGTTCGATGCGGAATTCCGACTTGATCGAGGTGCGCGTCATCAGGATTTCGCGCAACCCGGTGATCAGGGTTTTCATCACCCGGCCCATGCGGCCCATGGTGATGACCAGCTGGGCGTCGTCGAGCGTGAGCTCCTCGGCGCCGACCCCTTCGAGAAAGGCGCGCGCGGCATCGGTGCCGACGATTTCCGCGCCTTCGTCGGGATTGGCAGGGCGGGGCGGTTCGGGCGCCGGTTCGCGGGCCAGTTCGGGGGCGGGTCTGGAGGCCGTTTCGGAGACCCGCACCGAGGCGGGACCCGGCACCGGAGCGGGCGGGGTATCGAAATCGGGCGCGGTATTGGGCGGGGTGCGATGCGACACCTCGGGCGGGGCCTGGGGCCTGGGCCCTGGCGGCGCGGGCGGCGGGACCTCGGGCGCGGGTGGCAGGGCATCGGGCATGCGCGGCGCGGTATCCGTGCCGCCGCCGAGCAGATCGTCGTCCCAGTCCTCGGGGATCTGGTTGCCGCCGCCGGTGGCCTGCGGCATGAAACTGTCCTGCGCGGAGGCGTTGTGTTCGGGCAGGCTGGCGCCCGCGCCGCCACGCCCGTCGTCCGGCCCGGCGAAGAACGGATCGTCATCCTCGCCCAGGGGCGGCATCAGCTCGTCGATGGGGTCCACCGGGTTGAGCTGCGACGGGCCGGTGGGGGAGCTGTTGTCGCCCAGCAGATCGTCGAGGAAATCGCCGCCCGGCCCGGCATCGTCGAGCAGGGCCAGCGGGTCGGGCGCATGTTCGGCCACGCCGGGCGAGGCCATGCCCTGCGCCACCGGATCCGCGATGGGGGCGTCGGCGGGAAGGTCGGCTGACATCTCGACCACCAGCTCGTAGGGGCCCAGGCACAGCACGTCGCCATCGTTGAGCGGCGTCGACGTGCGTCCGATCGGGATCTTGGCATAGTTCAGGAAGGTGCCGTTGGTGGACAGATCGACCACCATCACGTTGCCGTTGTGATCCTCGATCACGAAATGGTTCTTGGACAGGATGCGGTCGGGGTCGGGCAGCACCAGATCATTGGCCGGGCCGCGCCCCACGGTCAGGCTGCCGCCCTGCATCCGGATGGGCCGGGCATTGCCCGGAACGGTGCCCGAGGACTGGAATTTGAGCGTGACGGCCATTGCGCGGTCAGCCTCCGGTGAGCACGGTGAATTCGCCCTTCAGGATGGCGCCGCCGCAGGCGCCCAGATCGCCCATCCGCGCCGCCGGCAGGGTGCCGATCAGCACGGTCATCGAGCCCTTGACGATCGGATGCGGCGGGGCCGAGGCATGCATGTCGGTCACCCGCGCCGCCGGCAGCTTGCCGACCAGGACGGTCGGCAGGCAGGGCGGCATGATCGGCATCGGCGCCGGCGGCGCCGGCGGTACGACAACAACCGGCACGTTGCACAGGTGCAGGTCGGTCAATCTGGCTTGTGGCGTCCCCATGTCGCGCCCTCCCTGCTTATGCTTCTTCCAGCTTGACCTGGCCGTTGCCGCCGCGCCCGATGTCGAGCGCGCGGTCGACCAGCAGCCATCCATGTTCCTCGAACCTATCAGACAATTCCCCCAGTGCTACCATATTCATGGCGAAAGCGGCGGCCTCGGAGGCGCCGGCGGGGGCGGGAAATTGCGCCAGATCGCCCGGCCCCAGTGTCCCGTCGGCATAGAGCACGGAGGTGGCGCAATGCACGGTATCGTCGTCCACATAGGCGTGGTCGAGCGACCTGCGCGCGGCCTCGCGGTTATCCTCGGAGGGGTTGTAGACCCAGGCCTCCGACGCGGTGAGCGAGGGCGGATCGCGGTCCGAGCGCGGACCGATGTAGTCGCGGGCCGCCATGCAGGCCCACCAGACCCGTTCGCGCGGCGGCAGCAGGATCGCGAGCAGACGCAGCAGATCGACCAGCGCGCGTTTCTTGTGCAGTTCGGCCAGCACCACCTCGGCCGGGGCGCTGGCCGGCGCATCGAGCCGGGTCTTGAGGATCACGTTGCAATGCGCCAGCAGCTTTGCCACCGGATCGCGGGGTAGTTTGACCAATCCCTGGAACTTGTCGCTCATACCGGCCGCCCTAATTGATCATCGTGATGCCGCCCTTAAGGACAAGCATCGCGTCGCCCTTGACGGTCGTCATCGGGCTCTTGGCGTCTATCATGCCATCGCCCTGAATCTTGATGATCGGACCCTTGATGGTCACGCCTGAATTGTCGATCTTGACCGAGCTTCCGCCGACCTTGAGCAGGATCTCGATCGCCGCGGTCATCGTGATCTTGCCGGATTTGACATCCACGGTCATGTTTCCGGTCTTGACCGTGGTGGCGTCGTTTCCGGTGATCGTCTTGGTGTGCTTGCCCTCGATCTTCTGGGTCTTGTCCTTCTTGATCTCCAGCAGCTGGCTGCCGGTCTCGATCTTGTATTCCTCGTCGCCCTTTTCGATCGTCACATACTGATTGCCCTCCTGCACGGTCTGGGTGACGTGGTTGCGCACCACCTGGCTGAGGCTGCCGTCCTCGTCATGGGCACCGGCATCGACCGCGTCCTGGCCGATGGTGACCACCGACTTGTTCTTGATCAGCATCTGGTGGTCCTTCTGGGCCTGGACCCGCATCAGTTCGCTGTCCTTCTTGTCTTCGAACATCAGCTCGTTGTAGCCGCCGCCGCCCTTGGACGAGTTGGTCTTGATGCCAAGCTGGGTCTGGTCGGCGGGATAGGTGTAGGGCGGCATCGTGTCCTTGTTGTACAGCATGCCGGTGCAGATCGGGCGGTCCGGGTCGCCCTCCTCGAACTGGATCACCACCTCCTGCCCGATCCGCGGCACCGCGACCATGCCCCAACCCTTGCCCGACCATGGGGTCATGACACGGACCCAGCAGCTTGCGTTTTCGTCCTTCTTGCCGACGCGGTCCCAGTGGAACTGCACCTTGATGCGGCCGTGTTCGTCGGTCCAGATCTCCTCGCCCGACTTGCCGACCACGGTGGCGGTATGCATGCCGGGAATGCCGGGCCAGGGGGTCGTCAGCGGCGCGCGGAACTGCTCGGTCTTGGGGATCGCGCCGAAGACGCAGGCATAGACGTCGCCCGAGACCTCCTCGGGGAAATCCACGTTCCGCGGCTTCAGATCATGGCGCAGATTTCCTTCCTTGAAGTCGGTGGCGACCTGGAGGTAGTGCACCGCGTCGGCGATGATATAGTCCTTGTTGGCCTTGCTGTCCGGGTGATCCTTGAGCTTGAAGGTGAACCCGGTGGCCAGCGTGCGCACGCTGCCGGCACCGCGCCAGAGCTTGTGGCGGACCGCCTCGGCCTCCATCCGCACGCGGGCCTGCTTGTTGCCCAGCCCGGTGTCCTTTCGGTAGTGGCCGGGATAATCGTAGACCTCGTAACTGGCGTGGCTGTGGCTGCCCTTCTTGATCGCGTTGGTCACCTTGAGATCGGCGGTGGGCGAGAGAAAGTCGTAGTCGGTCAGGGTGACCTTGCCGGTGGTCAGGCTTTCCTGTTCGGCCCATTCGGCGATATGGTCGCTGCGGCGGCGGTCGGTATTGTCGCGCGCGTGATAGCGCAGCGTCGCCTCGCCCGGCACCGGGGAATGGCCGTTGACCCCGTCGCAGAGCACCATCTTTTCCGAGGTCGACGGCGCCTTGTTGCTGTCGAAGTAAAAATAAATCCCCTCTTCTTCCAGCAGCCGGCAGACAAAGTCGAGATCGCTTTCGCGGTATTGCACGCAGTATTCGCGGGTCTGGTACGTGTCGCTCAGCCGTTTCTGGAAATCCGAGAAGCCGTGGTCGCCGAACACCTCCTCGATGATCTCAACGGCGGTCTTTTCCTGGAAGATGCGGCAATTGTTGGTGCGGGTCAGCAGCCAGGCCCAGGGCCGGACCTCGGCCACGTACTGGCCATAGCCGTCGCGGAAGCCGAGGTTCTCGACCGAGATGCACAGGCCCTGAAACTCGCGCTCCTGCTCCGACTCGTCGATCAGGTGCAGCCGCATCGGCTTGCCGATAAATCCCTTGAGGTCCAGCGACTTGTTCTTCGACTGGAACTCGATCGTGGTTTCGGTCAGGGTGCTGAGCCCCTCGCGCACGATGGCGCGCTTGAGCAGGATGTCGGTGGCGGAATAGCCCCCCGACATCCAGACGACTGCCGCCTCGTGTGGTTTACTCTCCGCCATGGCCTGTCCTTTCGTGACCGGGCGCAATGCGCGTTTGAATTACCTTCAGGTCAAAAATCTTCATCACAAATCGTCCAGCAGCGCGGCCAGGTCAGCCTCGATATCGCCGTCGTCGCCCCCGTCGCCACCGGACTCCGCATCGTCGCCGAAGCCCGAAAGCAGATCGTCGAGATCGACGTTGCCGGCCTCTGCCTCGCCCCCTGCGGCGGGCGGCGGCGCGGGGTTCGGCGGCGAGGGCTGCGGCGGGGCGGTGCCCGACCACGGCCCGAGGATGTCGCCCCCGGCGAGCGACTGGAACGAGGCCAGTCTAACCTCATCGCGGCCCTTAATCGAGACCACCGGCATGAACCCGCGCGCCATGACGAATTCCACCCGCGACTGGGTCAGGTTGCGTTCGGTGCAGGGCAGCGCCACCTGGTCGCCGTAGCGGTCGGTGACATAGTGATAGGGCATCTCGCCCAGCGACATCACCGAGCCCAGCCCCAATGACGGCCCGTTCTTGCGGAAAGAGCGCGCCAGAAGGATCGCCGCCAGCACCGCCGGGTTGGCCCAGAGCAGGCCCGAGAGCCCCTCGGCCAGGGTAAACTCCTCGAACTCGAACTCGTAGATCGGCTCGGTTTTGGCGCCATAGGGCCGGCGAAGCATGAAACGCGGGGTCACGAGGCCCAGGTGCCCGGCCTCGGGCATGGCGCGCAGGGTATCCCACGCCTTGGCGACCAGCGGGTGGCGATCCTTTTTCTCGATCTCGAGGAACCCCGGCGCGACAGCGGCGAGAAAGGGCGCGTCCACATGCGCCGCGACACGGCCGACGCGGCCCAGCAGCTCTGCATGGGGCGGGGTTTCCTCGAAGGTGTAGAGCCCGATCAGCGCCGAGTAGCCGCCTCGGCCGTTCTCCTCGTCCAGCGGTTCCCCGGTGAGCAGGCGGGCAAAGCCGCTTTGCGACAGGTCATCCTGGCCGGCGAGGTCTGCGGCGATCTCTTCGGCGGAGATGTCATAGAGCATCACGTCGAGCTTGTCGTCATCCTCGATCGAGCGCGCGATCAGGTCGAGCGAGCGCCACTGCGCCTCGATCGACTGGAACTCCGGGTGGTGCAGCAGCATCCGCATGGCGTCCGACAGCGCAGCATCCACCGCCGTCGTCATCGCCGTCGCGTCCGGATCGGGCAGGGCGCGGATATGCGGGCCGACGATGCGGGCGATCAGATCGCCCGCCGGGCTGGCCTCGGGCGGTTTCGGGCGGGTGTCGCCGATCAGTTTCTGGAAGTCGCTCAGTTTCAGGTCGGCCCGCACCGCATTGCCGCCCGAGCGGGTTTTCGGCGCGCGCGCCCGCTGGCCGTGTTTCTCGGCCCAGTCCCTGAGGGTTCTGGCGGCGTTTTCCGCGGTGGCGCCGCTTTGCAACTGCTGGCGCAACCCGACCAGTTCGGAGAACAGCACGACGTTTTCATAAAGCTCGTCCGGGTGCAGGCTGTCGAGCCCCTTGAGCGAGACGGCGATGCCGGCGCCGTCCTTGCCGATGGGCAGCACCAGGTCGGTGGAAAAGCTTTCGATCACCTCCTCGACGGTGTCGGGGTCGAGCAGGGTGGCGCGGCGGGCGGCCAGCGCATCGCCTGTCTCGATCAATCCGCGCGCGGCACGGCCGGAGAAATCGCCAAGGATCGCGATGCGGAAGCGTTTGCGGTTGAGCCGTTCGGGCGCGGGGCGGTCGCCGCTGAGCGTGCCATAGGCAAACTCCGGCTCGCCGGTCAGGTTGGCCGCAGCTTCGGGCGCGGCGGGCGCCGCATCGTCACCGCCGAGGTCGCCCAGCAGGTCGTCGAGATCGTCGGCACCATCGCCGCGTTCCTCGGTATCCTCGCCGAGATCGCCAAGAAGATCGTCGAGGTC
>Ga0209475_10005258_pt1 | contig 10709 bp, 9 predicted proteins | sample tdDd471_FD_187128 | JGI IMG/M metagenome (GOLD analysis project Ga0209475, IMG submission 187128) | Marine sediment microbial communities from the Atlantic coast under amendment with organic carbon and nitrate - tdDd47.1 (SPAdes)... | ecosystem: Environmental > Aquatic > Marine > Coastal >...
TGCCTCTTTATATTTGTGCTACTGCATCAACGCCTGTTGCGGCAGCTTTGATTATGAAGGGGGTTAGTCCTGGTGCAGCGCTGGTCTTTCTGCTGGTGGGGCCAGCAACCAATATCACCTCACTGTCAGTTTTGATAGGTGTCCTAGGCAAAAAAAGTACCCTGTTGTATCTATGTATTCTTTCAGTATGTGCTGTGGCTTTTGGTTTAGGAATTGATGCTTTCTACCAGTTTATGGGTATTTCCCCACGAGCAATTATTGGCGAAGCTTCTGAAATAATACCGGAATTTGTAAAACTTATTGCAGTCATATTGCTGCTCGCAATTTCTGTTAAACCACTGTTCACGACCCTGCAGAAAAAAATGGCACCCAAACCAGTTCAAAATACTTTTGTCAGTCCGTTTCCACCTGTTACATTACACTCACAAAATACTGATAAAATGCAATGCAAAGAGGAAACTAGCCACTGCAGTTGTTGTAAATAAAATGGGTTAATAAGCCTTTTATAATTTGAACAATTATTTGTAGTATTCGAGCAGAGCGTGCATAATAAGCATGTTACTAAGGTTTACAGTGCAATATCAGTAAATTGAGAGGGAAAATGAGTAAACATATTGGGATATTGACTGCAGGTGGAGATAGCCCGGGCCTGAATGCCGCAATACGAGGGATCGGTAAATCGGCACTGGCTACCGGAAATATGCATATTGTCGGTTTTCGCGATGGCTTTCGTGGTCTTATGGAGAACAGAACAATGCGGCTAGATCGTGAAACACTCTCATCCATTCTGACCAAGGGTGGGACAATACTCGGCACCAGTCGTGATAAGCCACATAAAATGCCTGTTGGAAGTGAAGTAATGGATATGACAGAGGTTATTTGTGATAACTATAACCGACATAGTCTTGATGCACTTATCTGTATCGGTGGCGGGGGAACCCAGAAAAACGCCTATCGATTAGCACAAAAAGGTCTTAATATAATAACTTTGCCAAAGACCATCGATAATGATGTGGGCATGACCGATGTTACCTTCGGTTTTCATACCGCTATGGAAATAGCCACCGAAGCGATTGACCGACTCCATTCCACTGCCCACAGCCACCATAGAATTATTGTTGTGGAAATTATGGGACATAATGCAGGTTGGCTAGCGTTGGGAGCTGGAGTGGCTGGAGGCGCTGATGTCATTCTTATCCCTGAGATACCCTATGACCTGCAATCCACCGCCAATGCAATACGCAAGCGTCAACAGAGAGGAACCAACTTTAGTATTGTCGCTGTTGCTGAGGGAGCGCTAAGCGTTGAGGGCCGTGAGAAAGTGACAAAAATGAAAGAAAAGAAAGCCAAAGCCAAAGAAAAGGGTGACAGCAAGTCACAGAAAAAGGCGGAGGAGGCACTAAAGGAATTTGAGCGACAGCAGGGGAATAATACTCTTAGGTTAACCCAGGAACTTGAAATTATGACGGGGTTAGAGTCAAGGCTGACTATCCTTGGCCACACTCAAAGGGGTGGAACACCTTCTGCTGCTGACAGAATGTTAGCTACCCGCCTCGGCAGTGCCTGTGTCGATTGCATAGAACAAGGTGAATACGGGGTTATGGTTGCAGTCCATGGTGAGGGTATTAAAACTGTACCCTTGGGGGACGTTGTCGGCATGAAAAAATTGGTGCCACTGGATCATCCCTGGATTAGGGCTGCGCGAAATGTAGGTACCTGTCTTGGAGATTAATTTTAATTGTAATTTTTCCCTTGGTCGAATATCTCTGGTCGGTAGCTGTGGACTGCCCACTTTGTAATGTCTATCATAGATATTTGTCAGATCTTTCTCTTATCTTTGATTTAGAATTATAGCTGTCTGAATATATTCGTTGTTTTTCTTGGGTATGGAAAAGAATTGTAATCTTTTTTGGTAATTTTTTTGTTCTTAAGTATACTCAATGAATACGCTGTACACATTATTCTTTAAATCTGAGTAGTAAGGAGATTGATGGTGTCTGACATTAGTTATCAGGCTGATGCACTCCAAAGAGTTTCAATTACTGGAACAGGTAATCGTATCTTAATTATCGAGGATCAGCCTGACATAAGAAGGTTGCTTGCCAATTATCTCGTGACGCAAGGTTATGAGACAAAGACTGCGGAAAATGGTTTAGACGGTCTCTTCCTTTTGGAACAATGGCAGGCAGATCTGGTTACAGTAGATCTTAATATGCCTATTATGGACGGTTATGATTTTATTGAGAAAGCTGTAACACGGTGGCCGGACATGCCAATTGTTGTTGTCTCCGGAATCGGTGCAGTTGATCAGGCTGTTGATGCATTGCGACTTGGAGCCCGTGACTTCATAACGAAACCAATCGAAAACTTTTCCCTGGTGAATAATACCATTGAAAAAGCTTTGGAATCTGCAGAACTGATTCGGCAAAATCGAGACTACCAACAGAATCTTGAAAAAAAAGTGGAAAAGCGTACCATCGAACTGGAAGAGATCAAAAACCAGCTACTCTACAGCCTTGGAAAATCTGCAGAATACCGTGATAACGAAACAGGCAGGCATGTTATTAGAGTCGGGAAAATATGCTTTCTTCTCGCCAAAGCCATGGGGATAAGTTCCGCTTTGGCCAAGACTTTTTCGGAGGCAGCTCCTCTGCACGATATTGGTAAAATCGGTATATCTGACATCATTCTTCTAAAGCCTGATAAACTGACGGCAGAAGAATGGACTATTATGATGAAACATTGTGAAATCGGATGCGATATTCTTCGTCATTATTCTTCAGGAACAGAGCGTAAAAAAGTAGATTTTGAAGAGATAATTGGCATGGCCGATGATGTTGAGGCACTCTCATTACTGGAAATGGCGGTGGTGATTGCTCTCACTCATCACGAACGATGGGATGGCGCAGGCTATCCTTGCAAACTATCTGGAACACAGATCCCTTTAGTTGGGCGAATTGTTGCTGTGGTTGATGTGTATGATGCCTTGGGCAGTGAGCGTCCTTATAAAAAAGCTCTTTCCGAAGAAATCTGCCAGCAAATTCTCCGAGAAGGCAGGGGAAGTCATTTTGATCCTGAGATAATTGATGTGTTTTTCTCCAATATAGAAGAAATTCAAGCTATTAGAAAGGAGTGGATGGATTAGCACTTGCTCTTTTCTTATCCCAAGAATCAGAACCACTTTTCATATCAAGCCTAGGCTTTTATATTGCAAACTTAATTGTTGCAGAAAGCCTGGAGCTAAAATGGTGTTTGAATAACCGGTGTTTTAAAACCTATTCACTGCTTTTCCTCTCATTTCAATAGACGGTGGTTGAGCCCCTATATCCGCTGGTATGGTATTGGTGTTTAATCTTCATGTCCTGAGCTAAAGACTGACGTTGGCTCTGTTGAAAAAAATTCTATAGGATTCTGAGAAGGGGTGTTTTATTTATCAGGCCGACTTTGATGACAATGAGCTTTGTTAAAAATATCTGCGTTTGCCACAGCAAACAGTGTTGTCGGGAGGAGAGCGTATTCAATAAACTTCATCTAACACTTTGTTTCGACAAGAAAGGCACTCTCAATGGTTAAGTTTAACTGTGTAGTTGAATAACAGAGATTTCCTTTCTCTGTTACTTTGAAAGAACACCTTCAACTGTTGCCAGAAGTTCTTTGATTGAGACTGGCTTCTCCAGATATTCACTGATCCCCATGGTAAGTGCCTTAGTCCGGTTTATCGTCTCGCTGTAACCGGTGCAGAGTATAATTTTTGCATCGGAATTCAACTCCAGTATTTCGTATGCTAGTTCAACGCCTGTGAGATTTGGCATTGTCATGTCAGTGATTACCGCAGAATAGTGGCCGCCTTCTTTTTTGTAGTGGGCCAATGCTTTTTGGCTGTCAGAAAAGGAGTGCACCCTGTATCCGAACTTTTTAAGAAAGCTTTCTGTAAGGTTTATTATGTCTGGTTCATCGTCCACAAGAAGCAGTAATTCGCCGTTTCCAACTCCGGCATGATCTATGGATTGGCTGTCCTCTTCTTCTGAGTCAACCTCTGTGCTCTCGATTACCGGAAAATAAACACTTACTGTTGTTCCTCTGTCTATTTCACTATTAACGACAATAATTCCTTCATGACTTTCAACTATACCATGCACTACAGCCAGTCCAAGGCCCGTTCCAGTATCAGGCCCCTTTGTTGTAAAATAAGGATCAAAGATTCTATCTAATACTTCCCTGTCCATACCTTTGCCTAAGTCAGTGACCGCCAAGTGAAGATAACGTCCCTTGACCATGTCTGGAACTCTTTCTTTGGGGGAGGTATCAACGTCAATTTCTTGAAGAGTGACTAAAAGTATGCCGCCAGTATTCTGCATGGCGTGGTAGCCATTGGTGCAAAGGTTCATGATTACCTGATGCATCTGGGTTGGGTCAGCAAGTATCATGTTATTTGAGAATATCTCATTTTTTATTTCTATAGTGCTCGGCAGGAAAGATTTTAATAATATCAGACTCTCCTCTACGATATCGGCTAGTATTACAGGGATTTTTTGTTGCTCACTTTTTCTGCTGAAAGTGAGAATTTGGCTCACCAGCTCCTTTGCCCTTTCCGCTCCTTTGAGGGTACCATCAAGAAGGTCTTTTACTCCTTTTGAGATATCTGGTTGCTGTTGAGCAAGTTCAGTGTAGCCAATGATTGCACTAAGGATGTTGTTGAAATCGTGTGCGATACCGCCGGCGAGTGTTCCTATGGACTCCATTTTTTGTGACTGCTTTAATCTGTTTTCCAATTCATTTTTCTCACGGTTTGCAAGCATCTGTTCTGTAATATCGCGAGAAATGCCCAGAAGGAAAGCAGGGTTTCCTCTCTCGTCTAAAATTGGAATTTTTTTAGTATGAAATTGTCGTATTCCAATAGAAGTATGTATCTGCTCGAATGGGATATCATGGAGTTTTCTGCTGGTTAAAACATCCCTGTCCTTTTCTGCTAAGAAGTCAGCTTCGTTTTTGGAAAAGAAATCATAATCATTTTTGCCAATAACCTGCTCTGCAGTTTCTCCAAAAATTGCTTCGCCTGCTCGGTTAAGCCTGACAAAATTCAGATTTTTCGCATCTTTTACAAAAACTATGTCAGGAAGATTGTCGAGAACAGAGTTGAGAAAATTACTACTGGCGTTTAGTTCCTGTTCGGCTTTTTTTCTACGACCAATGCTTAATAAGAGGAAAAAGATCAGTACACACAGTACTGCAAAGGAGAGGATGACGGAGATAAAGATACCCCTGAAAGCCTGGTAGATCGATAGTGGTTGGTTCACGATTACCGAATCAAGAGGCAGCCGGGATGTCGGGAGACCCAGGCGAACTAATTCGTGATGATCAAATATTGGTATATTGGGGCCATTAACAAATCTTTCTGTTTTGTTAAAAGATTCGCCAGAGAGAAGCTGGTAACCCAGTTCTGCGGCGTTCCTGCCCTGGGCCTTGCCGCTGGTGACAATCCCACCAAGCACGCCATCCTGCATATAGACATCTTCCATGCTAATAATCGCGTAATCGCCAAGGGAACGCAGGCGTTGGATGATTGTTTTTATGGAGAGCACGTTATCGTTACTGTCATGAAAACCACCAATAGTGGTAAGAACAAGAACAGAGTTAGTAGTTGCTTTGATCAGGTTTTCGACTTGATCCAGGTCTCTGTGCGCTATAAAGTTCAGGTCATATTTCGGGAAATTCAATGCAGCGTCACTAAGTATCTGGAGGTGTATTGTATGATATGTCTCAGAGTTATCACCGATGAAGGTGACCTTTTCAATATTGGGGAAGAGTGTGTTGATTAGTTGAAGATTCGAACTAATATCTTTTATTTCAAAAATTCCATAGGTATCTTCTGATGGTGATTTTTCAAGATATGATGCGTCATTCACTCCACAAAATACTACAGGAATATTGGGAAATATCCTGCTCCTGTAGTCTGTCATGAATCTCAGTGCATTGTCGTCTGTTATAAAAATGATATCCGGTTTGAAATCGGAATACTTGGTTCGGAGGTAATTAACGAAAAACTCTGTATAATTGATAGAGTAACTGACTCTTTTTGTATCAAGATACTCAGTCGAAAAATTAATGTCTCCTTGCGAAGAAAGGTTTTGCAGAGTTTCAACTATTCCGCTATTTTCAAGTTTAGTCCATGGGTATTCCTGGTGGTAGGAATGGAGGATAAATGCGTTGATTTCTGCCGATCTGGCACCCCCCGGCAGGAAAAACAGTGAGATAGAAAACACCAGTGTGGTAATGACACAGCTTAAGCTCATAACAAATACTAATTATTCTTAATTTTGAATAAGAAACAGTGGGGAACTATTCTTTCGTTAGTTTTGCTGTATAACATTCTCTTTGTCAAGAGGATAAAGAAAAAGCAATATGATTGGTAAAACAGAAATTTATCTATGCATTGAATCTTCTCTTATACTTCAGTTACTATATCGACATGTGACTGATGATGAATTGTTCCACTATCTCAAATTGCCGGTGTTGTATTATAATTTTTCAATAATTAAGGCTGGAGTAATAGCAATCTGTTCGATTTTGTATACTTAAATTTTACTGATCAATTTTTAACAATTTTCATGAAAAATCATACTATGGACAATCGAAATATGAAAAAGGTCCCAGGATATATTGTTAAATACTTTTTGGAAGGCCTTTTCATTTTGCTCCCACTTACTATCACCATTTCAGCAATTGCCTGGCTGGTTTCCATCCTAACTAAGCAACTTGGGCCAAATACTGTGCTTGGTGGATATCTCAAAACACTGGGTATAAAGATAGCTGGAGACTCTGCACTTGCCTATTCAATCGGCTGGTTGATCGTCATCGTTTTCATATTCCTCCTTGGCTTTGTTGTTGATATTGGCGCCAAAAAGTATATCAAGTGGAGCATCGATTTGATTATGAAGCGTTTACCTTTAATCAACAAACTCTATAATATTTCAGGGCAAATTGTCGAAATGTTCAACAGGGATGAACAAGAAGAATACAAAGGTATGACGGTTGTTTATTGCTTTTTTGGAGGTGAAAAAGGAGCAACATTTTTAGCATTAATGCCAACAAAAGAAAGGTATTATATTAAAGACACAGAGTACAATGTGATACTGATACCTTCAGCACCAGTTCCTGTTGGAGGAAGTATGATGTTAGTTCCCTCATCCTCAATACAACCGGCAGACATCTCTATTGAAGATTTCATGCAAGTATATGTTTCGATGGGTGCCTCAAGTGGTTCTATCTTGCCAAAAGCCAACTTGGCTGGCAGTGAGTCTTGATTTTACAAGTCAACAGCCTGCAGATGTTTTAGAAATGGTTAAATAACTTTGACGATAACCAGAGTGACATCATCATCAAGAGGAACTCCTTTGCAAAAATTTCCTAGCTCCTCTAGTACAGCATTCACTATTTCTTGCGCAGAAAGCATGGCGGTTTCTCTTAAGATATTTCGAAAGTGATCCTTGCCGAAAAACTCATCTTGCTCATTGCGTGCATCCCATATCCCGTCAGTTCCTAAGGCTATAACTGTTCCTTTTGGGAGTTTGGGTAATGAATACTCTGTGTAGCTATGGCGGTAGTCAATACCAAGAGGTAGCCCGACTCCCTTAAGTTCCTCAAACCCGTCAGTTTGGGGATTGAAAACAAAAGCTGGGTCATGGCCCGCTCTTACCCATGAAGCATCGCCGGTGACGAGGTCGACATCAAGATAAAACAAGGTCATGAAATAACCCGTTTGAGAATTGTCTGAGTAGAAATAGCGGTTAAAGTCTGAAACAACGTCAGCAGGTTTACCAGGAAAAGAAGCCCTACTACGGATGAATGTTCGTGCTGAACTCATAAGTAAAGCAGCATCTATCCCATGACCTGAGACGTCACCGACTATAACTTTCAAACTGTCATCCTGAAAATCAGGGCCGTATAGGTAATCGAAATAATCCCCACCTACTTCAATACAGGAGATAGATTTTCCCGCAAGCTCAAAGCCTTTCAGGCACTGACTGGCTGTTGGCAGGAAAGAGCGTTGTACCTGTCCGGCCAAGGCAAGATTTTGTCCGATGGATTGATTGTTCATTTCAAGACGTGAGAATTGTCGACGTTCATAATTATTTAATTCCATATTTCTAATCTCCAGCTTATCGGTTTACCGCTCGCTATTATTAAATTGTGGTTCAATGTTTACGGCGAGAAAATAAAATTTTATTTTTAATCATGTTCGATATGTACAGAACGAAGTTTGAATCTATTGAATTGCATTTTAATGCTAACGAGGAGCCTGTGCCTCATATGCTCCCACTATTTATCATTAGGATATGCTATATTCTACAACAGGAACTCTCACACTAACCTTACATAGAGAGAGGCATTGCATCTGAAGTATATCGATCACAAAGTTGAAGAGAGGCAAACGAATTGAAATTACCAAAGATACTGGTTTTTAGACGTGAGTTATTTTTTTTCAGGATAAGTTTTTAAAGAAAAGCAAGAAAGGTCATGTCTTTGTTTGAACCATGAAAAAACAAAAAAAGGTAGCTACTGGGCCATTAGAGTTGAGATTGTTGAGGTCAATTTTAAGGTAAGAGAAATATTATTTTTTATCGAAGTGACTGGCTGCTAAACTTTGAGGGCTGTCACTAAAAAGGCTGAATATTCTTTTTTATTCCACTTAAAAAAGTGTGTTTGCACAAAGTCTATCTGTTCGAATGAATGCATTTTAAGTATTTCTCTCAGAGTATCCCGTTTGAACCCGCAATGAAACACACCTGCATTATCTTCAGAGTGGAAGCTCCCATCTTCTTCATCGACATCGACCAGAGCAATACGAGAACCCGTACTCAGGTGCTCTGCAAATGTTTGGATGAGTTTGTTTGTGTCTTCTACGTGATGCAGCGCAAAGGCACTCATAATCATGTCAAATTCCCCATCAATAGGAATATTCATGATATTCTGGCAGACAATGTCTACCTTTGTTTTAAGTTCGGGCTTTGCATTGAGTTTTTCCAGCATGGCCTTGGAAATATCTACTGCTGTTATTTTTTGGACCAATGGAGCTATATGGGAGCAGAGAAGCCCTGTACCAGCACCAAAATCCATAACATGCATCTGGTCATGAAAAGGTATCTCTGACAATATCATCTTTCCAATCGCTGATAGTTCCTTATCCCAATCCTCGGAATCATACATTTCTGCTTTTTCTCTATATAAATCTGTCACACGTTTCACCTGCCTAATAGGAGTCCTGATGATATTCTTATAACGCACTGTAGCGGAAATGATATATTTTACCATATCGTAAAAATTAAACTATATCCTATTACTTGTGAAGTTTTGCTTATTATCAACCATTTCTTCTTACAATGAATAAAGTTGAATGGGTAATGGTAATCTGGAGAGCTTTTATCGTTAATCTACAGCGATTGTCGATTTAATAGGGGTAAGAGATGTTGACAGAGCATCTCAGTGATGGCCGAATTGTCTGCAGTCCAGTATTATCAGCGAAGCTTTGTCAATCCTTTGGATTTTATAAATAGTCGGGTTGTTCCTTGACCTGATATTAAAATTTTAGGCGAAAAATTACTATAGTGTCCAACACGTATAAGTCTTCAGAAAGCTTTTGATTTCCACCTGAGGTGATAGAAAAATAATGAATAAGCGCTATTTAATCATTTTTGACGGGGTGTGTGTGTTTTGCAATGGCGTGGTTAATTTCATTATTAAACGCGATTCTGTGGGTGTTTTTGAGTTTTCTCCAATGCAATCAGACGTAGCCAAGTCATACATAAAGCAACATCACGCCTCAAAAGAGATTCTTAATACACTGATGCTTATTAAAAATGGAACGTGCTATCTTAGGACAGATGCAATCTTGGAGATAGCTAAGGATTTATCTGGTATGTGGTATCTTTTTAATGTTTTTAAAATTATACCCAGACCAGTAAGAGACTTTCTGTACACATTATTTGCTAGAAATAGATATAAACTATTTGGTAAGAGAAATTCATGTATGGTTCCAACTGAAAATGTCAAAAATAGGTTTATCGGATTATGAGCGTAACAACCAGTTCATGAGATGTTGTTACCCCTTGAACAATTGATTTTTACTGATTGTTTTAATCTGCAGCTAATCTGAAACAAATCCGTAGATTGCAAAGGGAGGTTATAGTGAGGTGTGCATGCGCAAAGAAAGGACAGTATCAGTCAAGATTTTAATTGTGGCAGGGGTACTTGCGGCAACAGGTATTGTGACTGCTCTCTTCGGCAGAGGACTGGCGTTGCTGTTCCTCTCTGTTGTTGGATTCTTAATCATTTTGTGGTGGTTCACCAGGCGACCAGGGCCAGAAGGCGAACTCCCTTGTAGTTCTGTCAGCTGTTGCCATTATCTAAAAGACAATGAGGATAAACGTCCATAATATCCGCATGAATGTGGGCGGCAGATGAACCTGGATTGACCTGCGCAGTATCAGGGCCGTATTTTTTCCAGGCTGAAAGAAAATCTCCCACCACGTACATAATATCCTCCAGCTGTTTCCAGCTGCAGTCAATAAATTTTTTTATGGATGATAAAGGTTTTAACTACATTTTATTGTATTACTAAGTGACAAAAGATCTTCTATCGAACACCACATTTATAGGATATGGTATGTTGGAGATATGTGGACTTGACAAAACCGACATTGAGGAAAATT
>Ga0209475_10005259_pt1 | contig 10709 bp, 7 predicted proteins | sample tdDd471_FD_187128 | JGI IMG/M metagenome (GOLD analysis project Ga0209475, IMG submission 187128) | Marine sediment microbial communities from the Atlantic coast under amendment with organic carbon and nitrate - tdDd47.1 (SPAdes)... | ecosystem: Environmental > Aquatic > Marine > Coastal >...
TAAGCAACTGATCGATAAGAACCTCATTCCGCTGACAAATGAATGCATTAAAGGAATATTAGATGGCCGACTTAATGATATGTTCGAAAAACTATATGAATTGTCACGGTTTCAGTTGGAACACTTTCAGGAAATGATTCCTGAAAAAATGCAGTCATTCTGGGAAGAAGGCCTAAACACCAAATTGTTTTCATTAAAGCTTTGCGGCTCGGGTGGCGGTGGTTACTTTCTTGGTTTTACCCGTAACTACAAAGCCACAGAAAGCTACTTTTCACAATCAGGGAAAAAGATCATTCCGGTTTATCAGGAGTTGTAGGCAGGCAATTATTTAAACTTAATTCGGCTACTTATTTTTTGGCGTAACATGCCAATAGTGCGTGCTACTAGTAATACTATTCGTTTTGCCGATGATGACAAACTACTATCTGGCTGGTACACACGCTCTTTAATAAACCGGAATTTATTTCTGATACCTTTGGTATTAGCTAATCGCTCAAAAGCTATTTCATATCCATAATCGGTACCACCCTCGCCTTCGCTGTTTAAAAAATAAAAAACACGCCTTTCAATGGCACTAATTGCTTTTGTCTTAAAAGAGTGATCAATAAAAGAAAACGTATAATTAAACAGCTTTTCGGAGGCAAACAACACAGCCAGAACAGGCTCTTTACAGCCTTGCCTGCTTAACGTTTCCATAAAATCACCTTTGCAATTTTTAAATTCTGCTGACTGGCTAAATATTATAAAATCATATAACCAACTTAATCTGACTCCACCTCTTTTAACAGTGTAAAACAAATGCAGGCAAAAATAAATCAAATTTAGATGGGGATGAATACTGCGAATATCACCCTGCCGGATGCTTGAACTCCAAAGTAAATCTACTGGTATCTTATAAGTGGCATCATCCGGAACAATATTTCGATGTATCTCAATGTAAACACCTTTGTAGGTAATACCTGGCAAGTGATGATCGGTTTTTTTACTATCCGTCGAGTATGATGCATCTGAGGTTTCGGCCCCCTTTTCAAGCATTTTAAAGTACAAGAAGTCAGCATCATCAGCATGCAGCAATAAATCAATATCACTCATGGCACGCAATGTGGAATCAGAATATATATACTGCGATAGATAAATGCCTTTTAACGGAATGTATTGAAGTTGATTTGCCTCCAGAATGGCCTTAAGTTCATTCCAAACACTACTAATATTGGTATTACGAACTAGATTTGAGAAATAGGCTTTTTTAAGTCTGGCAACGAGTTGTGGCTCGCATTCAATCCGCTTATCAACTATTTTTTGATACAAAACAGCTCCCAAGCCATTACCAATGGCTCGTTCAACCAGCTTTTCAACATTTCCCCTATCAACATGCTCTGGGTTTTCATTGCTCAACACGGCAAGCATCCATCTAAGTTCTGGTTGGTTTATCAAGTCCTTATCCTTCATTGGGCTATTGTCCTGTCTATTCTTTAAATATTTGCGCTTAAGCTACTTGTTTGCTCCGGTGTAAAAATAATGCCAAGGCAAACGCTCCACTTGCAATACCAATATTGGTACCCAGATTAACATCGATCGCAAAGCCGCCATTTATATTGGGCGCTACCAATAAGTAGGTGATACAAACAACTGTCATAAATACAGCCGGCAGTGATAAGTACCAATGGGCCTTTTTCTGTTTAGCCAGGTACATGGCTCCAGTCCATAAAACAATCACAGCCAGTATCTGATTGGATAAACCAAGGTATTTCCATATGGTCGTAAACTCAAGCTGCGACAATAAAAAGCCAACTGCAAACAAAGGTATACTAATAATTAATCGCTTTTTAATTGATGACTGGTCGTATTTAAAAACATCGGCAATGGTGAGGCGTGCACTTCTAAAAGCTGTATCTCCGGTTGTAATTGGGCAGGCAATCACGCCCACAATGGCAAAAATAGCCCCAACACTTCCAAGCCATGCTACACTGATTTCATTTACCACCCATGCCGGATTATGACCATCAACCTGCATACTTGAATTTAGTCCTTCAACACCGCCAAAAAATGTCATGGCTGCTGTGGCCCATATAATGGCCACCATCCCCTCGGCTATCATGGCGCCATAAAACACATACCGACCATAGCTTTCCTTCTTAATGGTGCGTGCCATCATGGGTGCCTGCGTGCTATGAAAGCCACTTAAAGCTCCACACGAAATAACAATAAACATCATGGGAAACAGTATATTTTCGGTTGGATGATGGTGCCAATTGGCAAAAGATGCTTTGGACAACTCCGGCATCTTCAACATTCCGGAGACATCGCCCATCAACATAGCTCCTCCTATGGCAAGGGCCATAATTATTAAAGCGGCTCCAAACAGAGGATAAATCTTACCAATGATTTTATTTATGGGCAGCAATGTAGCAATCAGGTAATAAGTAAAAATAACATAGAGCCAAACGCTTAAACCGCCTTGGGTTAAATTGGCCAACAAACCAGCCGGGCCAGACACAAATGCAACTCCTACAAATATTAAAAGCAATAGTGTAAAAAGCCGTAAAAAGTTTTGAAAACCAACCCCAAGGTATTTGCCAACAATTTCAGGAATACTGGCGCCACCATGCCTTATTGACAGCATGCCTGAGAAATAATCGTGCGTGGCTCCCATAAAAATACAGCCTAATACAATCCACACATAAGCCATTGGACCATACATGGCCCCAAGTATCGCTCCAAAAATGGGTCCCAGCCCTGCAATGTTTAAAAACTGAATGGTAAAAACTTTCCAGGTTGGCATGGGCGAAAAATCTACACCATCGGCTTTTTTAATGGCAGGCGTTGGCATTGAATCATCTGCTCCAAAAAAACGCTCTATAAACTTACCGTAGAATACAAAACCCAATACCAATGCAACAATGGCCCCAATAAATGTCCACATAACAGTTTTATCTTATCTTTTCTCTAACAAAACTAGTGCTTTCGCCCGCTAAAGCAAGGTTAAAAGCGATAAATTGGCTCATTGCGCTATCATAATTATTACTCATGTTGTACCTTTATGCGTCAATACTCTCAAAAAAAATCACACCCATGAGGCTTCTGCTTTTTTCCCTGCTAATTTTCAGTTATACCAACACCTTTGCCTTTGATTTAAATCAATACCTGCTACCCAAGCCAAAAGAATTAATACTCAAACAAGGTTCTCTATCGAGAAGCAATGGCAATGTCATCATCAAAAGCGCGGCGCCACAATTAACACAAACACTCCTTAAGGTGTTAAACAATTTTAAGGCTAACGGTATTGAAGCTCATCTGGCTCCGGCTTTATTTACTTACGATACACCGCTTTTACTTGCCGATATCAACCCAAATCTGCAACAACAAGCTTACACATTAACAATTAGCAAGGAAGCTATTAATCTGCAAGGCGGCAGTGACATTGGACTTTATTACGGCCTGCTAACCCTCCATCAAATTGGCAATTATGCCAATGAGGCTGGCTATTGGCCTGTGCTCAGTATTTTTGATGAACCAGATTTTGTGAGAAGAGGTGTGATGCTCGACATCAGCAGAGATAAGGTGCCCACCATGGAAACGCTTTATGCCCTGATAGACAAACTGGCCAGCTGGAAGATTAATGAAATTCAGCTTTATACCGAGCATACTTTTGCCTACAAAAATCACGAAACAGTATGGAAAGATGCCAGCCCAATAACCGCGCAGGAAGTCAGGTTGCTAGATGCCTATTGCCAGGATCGTTTTATAGATCTGGTGCCCAACCAAAACTCATTTGGCCATATGAAACGCTGGTTGAAACACAAAGAATATGAGCACCTGGCCGAGCTACCTCAACCCGGAAGAACCATTTGGGGCATGATGTCACGCACCAGCCTTAGTCCTGTTGAACCCGGCTCTTTGGAGCTGATGAAAGAGTTATATGCCGAACTCTTACCCAATTTCTCAAGTCAGTACTTTAATATTGGTTGCGACGAAACGGTTGAGCTGGGGGTAGGCAAATCAAAAGCTTTATGTCGCGAAAAAGGCAAAGGGCGTGTTTACCTCGATTTTGTTTTGTCGTTAAAAAAAGAAGTGGATAAATACGGCAGAACCACTCAATTTTGGGGCGATATTATTTTGCACCATCCTGAATTAATACCTGAACTACCACAAGACCTGGTGGCTTTAATTTGGGGCTACGATGCCAACTATCCTTTTGATAAGAACTGCCATAAATTTAAAAAGGCCGGTTTATCTTATTATGTATGTCCGGGTACTTCTACATGGAATTCGATAATTGGACGCAACCACAACGGATTTGCCAACCTCAGAAATGCGGCTATCAATGGAAAAAAACACGATGCTACAGGTTTTTTAAATACCAACTGGGGCGATCAGGGACACTGGCAACCATTAACTGTTTGCTATCCAACACTACTTTATGGTGCCGCCCTTAGCTGGCAGGTCGATGCTAATACCGAATTAAATATTTCTGATGCTATTGCATTGCATGTTTTTAATGATAAAAGCGGATCAAGCGGATCGGCTTTGCTTAATATTGGCAATGCCTATTTGAGTATGAAGGCACCATGCGATAACAGCAGCATCTTTCACCAGATACTTAAACGCAACGCTCGCTCTGTTAAAACCGACCGATGGCTTAAGAGCCTGCGCACAAGCAATGTGGATCAAACCGTTGCACTGCTGAATAAAGAGTTAGAGCATTTTATTAAAACACCAATTAACTGTGCAGATTCTACCATAATAAAAATGGAGCTGGAACAAGCTACCAGGCTTGCCCTCCATAGCTGCGCTGTTGCCAAAGCCAAATTAAATACGACCGATGGGCATTTTAATAGCATCCCAGCTAGTAAACAACAGGCACTCAAAGAGGAATTGCAGAACCTGATCGCTAGTCACCAAACCATATGGCTTATGCGCAACCGCCAGGGCGGCTTAAGTGATTCGGCTGGTAAGATGGCGGCGGTCCTTAAATCGTATCGCTGACTTAATTAAAAATCAACATGCTTTTTTAACGCGGATTAACATTAAAAGTAAGTACTTTTGCAGCCATCTTTGGCGACCTTATGGCATTGACCACCGGCAATTGAAAGCTTCTCACCCTGAAGCCCAAAACATTGTTTTGCCAGTTTCAATTGTTGCAGATGTTATAAGGGACAAGGTCTCGCCCGTTAATGTTTAAATTACTTTTTATGAAGCGTTATTGGCGTTTGTTTCGACCTCATTATGTTGAAACACAGAAACTAGCTTTGCCGGTTATTATAGCACAGGTGGGACAAATTACGGTTGGATTGGTCGACAACATGATGATTGGCCAATTGGGTAAAACACAATTGGCCGCAGCAGCCTTTGCCAACACATTGTTTGCATTGCCTTTGATTTTCGGAATGGGATTTTCCATGGCCATTACACCTTTGGTTGGAAAAGCCTTTGGCATTGGCAATTATGATGATTTAAAAAAACTGAAGAAGGGCGCCTTGCTCACCAACGGTTTAATGGCAATTATTTTAGCGATGGTGTGCGTGGCATTATATGTTTTTATGCCCCACATGAATCAGCCAGAGAGCATTATTGATCAATCGCGCAGTTTTTTTAGCATCATCAGCTTATCAATTATTCCACTAATGTTCTTTTTGTATGGTAAGCAATTATCCGAAGGTTTATCAAACACAAAAAACGCCATGATGGTAACACTATTGGCTAATGTGGTTAATATTTTTGGTAATTACCTTTTGATTTTTGGCAACTGGGGTGCCCCGGCCATGGGCCTAACAGGAGCCGGCATAGCAACATTAAGTTCACGGGTGATAATGGCCATTTTGATCATGGTGTTTATCCGGCGCCTGAAGCCACTTCATAAAAGTCAGTTATCGGTATCATTTAAAAAAGTGGTTTCATCAGTTAAAGAAATATTTAAACTGGGCATACCAATGGGCTTACACATGTTTTCTGAGGCTTCAGCATTTATTGTAGCCGGCATTATGATTGGCTGGATAAGCGACACCGGCCTGGCTGCGCATCAGATTGTGATTAGCCTGTCAACCTTTGGCTTTATGCTTTACCAAGGCATTGGGGTAAGTACCACCATCCGCATCAGCCAGTTTTCGGCCAGACAGGTACCTCTTTTAATACGTCAGGCTTCCAAAGCATCCATACAGATAGTTATAATAATGGTGCTGATCATCTCTACCTCATTTATTGCCTTACGCGATTGGCTGCCACGCCTGTTTACCAACGATGCTGAAGTAATTGAATTAGCATCTCGTATGATTGTTGTATTGGTTATTTTTCAGTTGTTTGATGCTTTTCAAATCATTTACTCAAGCATTTTACGAGGCATGGCCGATGCTACCATACCCGGCATCTTAACCATCATTTCGTACTTTGGCGTGGCCATTCCTTTTAGCTATTGGGCGGCTTTTATGGGCGGTTATAACGAAATTGGAATCTGGTTAGGTTTCCCTGTTGGTTTAGGAGTATGCGCACTACTATTTTACTTTCGCATCCAGAAACTACATCGAAAAGCACTTCAGCTTTCAACTTCGAAGTAATAAATATTAAAAAGTGTCAAATACGCACAAACCCCTATATTTCTAATTAAATTCGTTATTATTTCAAAATTTTGATGAATCACCCCCTTCAAAACACATTTTTTAATTGCATTTTTTACAAACAAAACAATACAACCCCCTAATCAACCGCCCACACTACAACTAAAAACATCTTTTCAGCGAATAAACCCCTATTTTTTAATATCATTTTACATTTTTTTAACACATTAACTATTGCAACCCCCAAAATATTCCTCATCTTTGTAATGGATTTTTTCATAAAACTTGGATTTAGTTAGCTGATTTAAGGGTAAGGACAGATAAACGTATCTGTCCTCTCTTTTTTTATAGACATTGCTAAACCACACCCCCCCTCCTGCATCAGAATCAATTTCTGTAACAGATTTTATCGCTGATCCTCCCCTCAAAAAAAACACTGAGCATAATCCTATCCAACCTTTGAAAGCACTTAAGCCCATTAGACAGCAAACACCGCATAGGCATAAATGATATAATCGCCAATACATCACAACCCTATAAGCACATAAAATCATTGGTCAAATGGCCCATAAATAAAAAGCTTCAGGGATTTACTTAGAGAGCATGCGAGCAATGCCGAGCCAACAAGACAATGAAAGTGATTGCATAGAAGTAAAAGTCTATGCTTTTCTTCTCAAAAATAGATTTAACTCTCTAAACTTTAATCAAACCCAGTTTTATAAAACAAATGAGTCTTCAACCTGAACAAAACCAGGCTTGGACTTACAAAAAGGCTTTAATTTTTAAATACATCGGGTAAGCACAACAAAAAGAGAGCATCGCTAATTATATTTTATCCATTTCAATTACCCCCCCTTATTTTTTATTCTCAAATACGCTATTTTATATATTTTACAGATCATACCCCTATTTTAACATGTATTTTACAATTATTTAACGCTTTTAAATTTGCACACCCCAAAATAATCCCCATCTTTGTAATGGATTTTTTCATAAAAACTTGGATTTAGTTAGCTGATTTAAGGGTAAGGACAGATAAACGTATCTGTCCTCTCTTTTTTTTTATAGACACTACACCTAAAGCCACAGCCACAATTCCATTTCAACTCTACAACACTTACCAAGCTTGCGCGGGTTAAAAATCCACGAAGTCAATCCTTTCGCGTAGTCATTACTAACCACACCAGGAGACTCTAACTGCAGCGAGTGATTTCACTTTAACAAAAGCAGCTTTACCAGAGGTCGAAGAGCAAACAACTATTGACAATCGTTTTTCCCTTTTAGTAATTTTACCGCCGAGATCGCAAAGAGCGCCAAAGCTTAAGACCTTATAACCTAGCTGCAAATCGCAGGCCGTAGGTCTGCTACAAAATTAACCCAGGGCAAAGCGCAGCGACACCCCGGGTAATGTATCATGCGTAAACCGGTGCAACTGCAAACCGCCTTTTAGCACTATAATTACATGCACCGGAACAAGAGTTAGCTGTGGGTGATAATTGAAATTTCACCGCAGAGAGCGCAAAGAACACCGAGAAAAAAACAAAGGCCAACATTGTACAATGCCAGCCCATGTATTATCACTATTACAAAATCTCAATTATTCATATTCACCTATTAAAATACCAGAAACACTCCAGGCACTAAAACTATTACCAGCCGGCTCACCCAAGGGAATTGCCACCTTCATTTGATGTTTGCCGGCCTTTAAGTCAGGCAGCTCAACATACTCCGGATTAGTTGCGGTGCCCGGGCACCAGCCACTTCGACTCAGGTCAGATGATGATAAGCCATTCCAGAAGTTACCCGACACCGGGTTATGCTTACGATAAGCAGCACAATCGGCACGCCAGGGTGTATATACAAAAACACGCTCGCCATCAATAAACACCTCGTTTTGCTTGGGATTAAACTCATCGCCTCCGCCCCAGCCTCCATGGCCCGTTGTAATGTAGCGCAACTTAATATTTTTAACACCTTCAGGAACCATAAAATCAATGCTAAGGCTATCGTTTTTAAACATAGTGCCATAACGCTGTCCGCCCATTTCCATTACATTACACGTATTGAAAAGCGGTTGCACATATACCTTCTTATCCGAACTTTCGTTCCAATCGAAACTACCTGGATAGGCTTTAATATCCAAGCTTAGCTTATGACCTCCACCATCATAATTACCAATAAAAGCTCCAATCAGCACCTCGCCTTCGAGGTAAGGCTTAAGCTCCGATACATCTTGCTTAAACACCGACACATCCTCCCAATCAATGTCTTTAATTTTAACACGATCGTTAAAATGGCGCACTCCAAATGTGGTAAAAAAACGAACAGCCTCTACAACCGGCTCATACGACTCTGTTAACACAACACCCTGGTAATCCAAACTATCGGCGTCATAATAAATTGGCAGGGTATTCATCCCATTGCGCAAACCATCCCAGAAAGTCTGTTCGCGCCCTGTTGGAATAACAAAGACAGAACCTGTGCGATCATAAGCATCACCATTACTATATTGCTTTATCTCGGCAAAAACCGAATAATGATCGGGCGTTTTGGGCAGCTTCACCTTCTTCACAATGAGTGTTCCACCAGCAAAATGATACAACGAATCCAAAACCGGCTCATCCACCTCCAGCGCTTTCTTACCCCAACAAATCTGCTCATCATCAAACACACGGGTCGTTATCACCATCTTTTCACGCTTAATATCGCCCATGGCATTTCTCGACAATTCTTCTCCCAGATCTTCAGGCATCAAAGACTGCACCCTGCGTTTCTTTTTAATGCTAAGCTCAGAAGCCACAGTTTCGTAATTACCATTTCGCACCACGCTCAACACCAAGCCGGGCACATAACCCACCGAGGGCTGAGGCGATCCCTGTATACCAGCTTCGTTGGTGTACCAAACCTCAATACTATTAGAGTTAATGGTGGTTTTGGCCAACTTACAAAGAAAGCCTTCTATCTCGCGCGTTTCGTCGGTCAGCTCAAGCTCAGGTAATGTACTAATACCCCTTAATGAATGAAACACATCACCATCATCAAAAGAAGCCACACTTATTATTTGCTGCTTGCCATAGTCAACATAGCTTGCCTCATGAGCATAACCCGGAATAAGCTGTTCCACATCAGGCGCATCACGCCATACCTTTGCCACCTCGTTGACATAATTAACATGCAACATGGGCATATCGGCTCGCTCTTGGCCATTATAGAGTATTTTATAAGTAACTGTTCCTTGTTTATTAAATTCTTGCGCACCAAGCACACCAAGCACAAATAAAGAAAGCAGTGATAGATAAATTGTCTTCATGTGATTATAAATTTCTTTCAGTTGCTACATAAAGCTCATTCGCCCGCTTCATGTAGTTTGAGTTTAAATTACTAAGCCAAAAGTAAAACCATAGGCTGGCTTTAAGTAGAACTCATGTTCAAGAAAGAGCAATTTATACCGATTGCGAACCAAAACGATTGATTTACACAACTAGTCAGCAATACGTAAAACATATCACATAAGATATTACCGCAGAAAAAAGAAGAACACAGAGCAAAAAATCCACTCTGCGCTACCGTGCGAATATTAAATAAAAGGATGCGATCTAAACTTACAGCATGCAAATAAAGATCGCATCCGTATAATAACAATGATTGAGTATTATGCTTTGGCCAAAGTGATAAGAAGAAGAGACAAAAAACACCTAAAAAGTAAGCTGCAAATCGCAGGCCGTAGGTCTGCTACAAAATTAACCCGGGGCAAAGCGCAGCGACGCCCCGGGTAATTTAACACAATAAACCCGGTGCAACTGCAAACTACTTTTTAGCACTAAAATTACATGCACCGGAACAAGGGTTAGCTGTCTAACTTGATTCTTTATACAACTTGGCGCTTCGCCCAAACCCGACTTCCTTTTTTAGCTTGACCCAAAAAAGAAAGGAAAAAAGGTCAAGACTACTGCTAAACCAACTTTCTTATGAAGCTCAATAATAAGTGCGGCCGAGTGATTTTCGAAGCAAGTTCGAAACTTCTCGGTCTTACTAATAACCTTACTTCAACAAAAGCTGTTTTATCAGAGGTCGAAGAGTAAACAACTATTAATAACCGTTTTTCCCAAATAATAATTTTAACCGCAGAGTCCACTAAAAACACAGAGAAAAAAATCA
>Ga0209475_10005262_pt1 | contig 10706 bp, 4 predicted proteins | sample tdDd471_FD_187128 | JGI IMG/M metagenome (GOLD analysis project Ga0209475, IMG submission 187128) | Marine sediment microbial communities from the Atlantic coast under amendment with organic carbon and nitrate - tdDd47.1 (SPAdes)... | ecosystem: Environmental > Aquatic > Marine > Coastal >...
CAATAAGTCCCTTCCCGATGTTTTTTCTTGTATTCCTCAACCAGAGAAACCCTACGCAGCGCCCGCGTTTGTTCGGACATGATGTCCAGCACTCGCAGGGCTCGACGTAGGTAGTCAAAACCGATGGATGCTTTGATTCCAAAAGGCGCTCCGGCATCGCTGACGAGGATCGTCTGTCGCCGGTTGATTAGACGCTGTAGCCCCATGTTGTCGTAAATGCCGCCATCGCCTAAAAGCATGTTTCGCTTTAAACTTTTGCAATCTGACAAATCCGCCGTTTCGAAAGATGTCCAGTCGGCCAGTTCAGTTTTCAGTTTGACCGGACAGAAAAACGGGGGGAAACCACTTGAAGCTGCGGTTGCCCTGGCCAGAGAAACCTTAGGATAATTGATTTTACCGAGCCGATAGTCGGCCATATAGTCGCGCGCCAAACGAACACTCACTCCAGTTTGAAGATTGGTGGCGTAAAGAGTGAAACGGGGGTGGCCTGAGATATTGGGATCAGGCAAGTCCTGCAATGTCCGCCCATGAAACAATCGTTTATCGTACGCCTTAACGAGTTGTTCTGCTCCTGAGCTAAAGGGGTTTAGCGCACCGAACAGTCCGGTTCTGACGTCGAGACTTTCGCTAAAAAAATCACGGAGCGGCTCAACCACCAAAGGCTGAAACGTTGTTGATATGCCATTTTGGTTAAACTCAAGCTTATCCCAATTTAGCGCTAGCCAAGCGGCCGTTATCGTACCGCCAGAGACACTGGTTATATCGTCCAGGGTTGGCAGCCAGCCCAGCTCGTTCAGTCGCCAGAGCGACCCCAGGTGGAACAAACTTGCTCGGTATCCTCCGCCCGACAGGGCTAACCCTCGCCCTCTCCGTTCATCAACCATATTTTCATGCCTCATTCTTATCCGAAGAAGCTTGTGAAGTAGCTGCGGAAACCAATAACGCACGCAATGGGCGTATACATACAACAATTTCTTTCGATCCGCGAGAAATTACGCCAAACGCTTTCAGATCGAAAGGTTTGCTCCCTCCCCTCCCATCAACTATCCCAGGTCCATTTCGGTGCAGGATTGAATAAACACCAAGCGAAACGGAAAATAATAAGCAAAGCTAAAATATCTGCTGCCATTTATTAGATAAAAAAGTAACCGTTCAAAGTAGGCGCCGAATCTCATTCTAAATAAGACGAGTCGCAAATAGAGTAATTTCCGACAGTGGATGTCGGATCTCATTCTAAATGAGACGAATCGCAAATAGAGTGAGAAGAAAGGACCCTTAAAGCCGATTTTTGTACCACTCTAAATGCGACAAAACGTCATATTCTCAAACTAAATGCGACGAAAATCAGCACTCAGAAGACTTTAAGTATTTGTATTTATTGACTTTCATGCCCGCTGTCATCATGGATCGCTTTGAGAAAAGCGCCAGATAATGCTGGGTTGGCGCTCTCGTTCCACTTCTTCCTTTCGTTCTTGGAGTTCCTCAGTATCCTCCCAGCTACAATAGGCACCTTTTGCGGAGCCCCCCCCTTTGGGAACCTTAAGACTCATAACCTGAAGGTCGTAGGTTCAAGTCCTGCCCCCGCAACTAGCAATATCAACGGCTTAGTCCAATAATGGCTAAGCCGTTTTTGTTGCAGGAAGCGTATAGGAAGCAGGTGAGGGATGAGTACAGCGCCCGAGAACAGTCCGAATAGCTTCTGCGCTAGAGTTAGAGTCAGCCGATAAAGGGGGACTCTATGTGGGGCAGGTCATTTGCACGATTTACCTTAAGGGTTGCGCAATATCCGCATTATCTGCAATTTGTTGGAATCGTTTATTTTTTTGATAGAGGCCATTTTGCACGCATGCGCACCGCCGAAAAAATTGTTGGAAGACTGGTTGGATGTCAATCCATCAGTGGTCGGGCGCTATGGGCACTTGCTAATCGAGCAGACCGGCACCTCAGACGATGAGCTGATAGACGGTCTGCGCCCGTATTTTGAGTCCGCCCATCTAGACGCCAGACAAGAATTTCATGACTTCATTGGTATGTCGTTGCATCCCGACGGTGATGCAGCCGGAGTAAATGCCCGGTACCCAAACTGTTTGCCGTCCACCACGCAGCGCGGGTTGTTCGGCGAAGCTCTCGCAGGCCTAATCACCGAAACTTACAAGTATGTCGGAGAACACAAATGGCGCGTACCTGTTTTCCTGTTCCGGTTTCACGATGATGCCAAGCGGTATTTGTTCAACCTTGCCCGAGACCCGGGGCTAATACGCCAGACGATTGGGCGCTTCGGAAGCGACTTCATCGCCCTTGCGCTTGATGCAGACGGCGCGGTGTACCGCTTTGTTTCCGGCGAGGCGAAATGGCGGGAGACCATGACACCGGGAAAAATTGATACCTTGCTGCTCGGTGACAAGGAGGAATGCCCGAAAGGCTCTGGCAACTTGGTTCATAATGGCAAAGGCATCTGGCACAAGGTCAATAATGAAGTGCCTGTTCCCGATGGCCTTCGCCAGCTACAAGAAATACTGAAAGAACAAGCTCCCGATGAATTCAGCGCAGCTATACTGTCCATTGACGAGGCGCTTGCGCTGGAAAATCCGCAATCAATCCCCAAAACCGACCTGGTCTTTCTGGTCGGCAACAATCCGGCTCGCCGCTCGTCAGGGGATGTACACGTTGACTGGGAAGAACAACCAGCGGAATACACGGCGGGCAACGACCTACAGGTTGTGGAAGTTTATCTCTCCGGCGGTGCTGAGTTGATCGAGGAATTGTATTCGTCACTTTGGCCGGAAGGCGGTGACGATGCCTGAGCACGACCCACAACGCCTCGAGCTCGCCCATCAGGTTCAGCAGGAACTTGCCCGCGAAAACGTGCTTTCGCGTAGACAGGCACGATCATTCGTCCGCGCTATCCAAACGGATTGGCAGAACGATACAATTCAGTGGAGAGAGCATGACTCCGTAAGCCAGTTCCGGGACTCGGAACGGCTAATCCATGTTGCTCGGATTTTCTCGGAAATTGAAGGCAGAGATTCCTTGGGCGCCGCATTGTGTTACCGGCGTGCCGGTGAGCAGCTTGAATGGCTCGCCCGGTCGAATGATGAAATCCAGACCAATATACCGCTCGGCTTGCTGAGCGCTGCGGCCTATCAGCTTGGCGGCCTTCCCGCTATGGCGTCCGGCTTACTGAAGCAAGTCCAGTATGACGAGCCGGGCAATCAAATCTACGCAGATTTCCTGAGCGGCAGGTTCGGCAAAGTGATTGCGGGTGCTGCCGCGTTCTGGCGCAGCCATCCCGAATTACGGGGCGCCGATGCAACGGCTTTGATTTTCGATAGGCCGGAAGCTGCGCCGGACGAAGAACACGAAATCGACGCGGTCTCATGGTATGCCACGGTGGAGCTAATCCGCTGTCTGGGTCTTATCGCCGATACGCTGCAACGCGGTGATATGGAGCGCCTGGAAATAGCGCTGAGGAAGATGAATGCTTTGGAGAGGTTCGCCCTACAGGCATTTCCTTTCCCGGTTTCTTTGTTCCTCAAGCTGCTGCACGAAACCGTGCAACATTACAAAGACGGCAGCATTTATAACGCGACCCGCCAGCTTGCCGAAATCAATACCGATTATGAGCCGCAACTCTACAAATTTGCCGTCAGTCAGTTCAGAAGAGGGCGCGGCATTCTCTGGGCGTCCCAGAGGCGAGGACTAGAAAAACTGGTCAATGAAAGTTCCTTCGCCCTCTGTACGCCAACGGGTTCAGGAAAGACGTTGGTAGCAAATCTGGCGCTGGTCAAAGAACTGCTACTCCAAGAAACCGATGGTTTCGCACCACTGGCGCTCTATCTGGTGCCATCTAGAGCTTTGGCCGGAGAGGTGGAAGCTAAACTAACATCTGAACTGGGCAACGATTTCATCATTACAGGCCTCTACGGCGGTTCAGACTGGGGCATCACCGACTATTGGATAGAAGCAGATCGTCCGACGGTGCTTATTGCGACGGTCGAAAAAGCCGATGCTCTCATGCGGTATTTGGGGCCGCTGTTAATCGCAAGACTGAAACTGCTCATCATCGACGAAGCCCATCAGGTAGTCAGCGAATTGTCACTGCGAGAACTTCATTCCATTGCGGAACATCGCAACCGTGCAATACGGATGGAAGGTCTTATTTCCAGGATATTAAGCCTCGCCCCAGACACAGCCCGGGTGGCTTTGACAGCCGTCGCGGGCGGGGCGGCGCAACCGGTTGCTAGTTGGGTTGAAGGGCGAATGGATGCTCAGCCCATCGGACTCAATTACCGGAGCACCCGTCAGGTTATTGGAGTATTGGAGACCCGTCCGAATCAAGCAAGCACGCTAAGGCTCGAATATCTGAATGGCGAGCGTCTAGAACTCCAAGATCGAGGGGAACCCGTCTACCTCAATCTTGGCTATCCACCTATGCCGCAACCTCGTGCGTCAATCCGCAACAGTCTCAATCATTATAACCAACTGAATATCCTTTGGACGGCGTTCCACTTGGCCGCAGGTGACAAACGCATTCTGATTTCCCTGCCGCAAAGACCCGAGTACACAATGCGCTGGTTTTCCGAAGCTGTCATCCTTGAAGAATGGCAACAGGTCACATCCTTTACCGCGCCCGCCGATGGCTTCGATAGGTCAAGGTTTGATGAAGCGTGTGAGGCATGCAGGGACTATTGTGGCGAGGATTCTTTTGAATTGGTGCTGTTGCAACACGGCATCGCCAGCAATCATGGACAGATGCCGCAACGCTTGCGCCGCCTGATGACCGATCTTATCGAACGGCGCATTTGCCCCATCGTTGTCGCGACTGCCACGCTGACCGAAGGCGTCAATCTTCCGTTCGATGTCATTGTGCTGCCTACGTTGAAGCGCGATGTCTTCGACCCCGAAACGGAGACAATGGAATCAGAACTACTTTCTAGCGCTGAGTTTCGCAATCTTGCCGGTCGCGCCGGACGCCCCGGCGCGGCAAAGGGTATGGAGGGAATGTTGCTGGTTGGCTTGCCAACGTCACCATCCACGACGGCCAATGGCCCTCGTAACACTCAAAGAAGGCAAGTTATCGCGCGCCGAAGCGAATACGACGAAATGATGAGAAAATTAGCCGAAGAGGATGACGGCGCTATCTCGGCTCCGCTCGAGCTTCTAATCACGGCCATTCGAGCATTGGCAGAAACTCATCTGAACTTGGGCGATGATGATGCTTTTTTGGAATGGCTAGAGATAACCGCCCCATCTGAAATTTCGGACGAGGTTGGATTAGGCGCAACGGACGACAAAGCGAGGATCGCCGACAGCGTTGATGAGCTCGACGGTTTTCTTCTGTCTATTTTCGCAGAGATCAAAGATGCGAATGTAGAAGACTACAGCGTCGCCGAGCTGGAAGGGTTTCTGTCTTCGATCTGGCGGCGAACCTTTTCCGCCGTCACCGCACATCAGGAAGAGTTACTGGAGCGCGCTTTCATAACACGTGGGAAAGGCGCTGTAGCAACCATCTACCCGGATGCTGATGAGCGAAAACGCCTTTATCGGTATGGCTACTCACCTTCGATTGGACGACGGTTCGAGGTTGTCCAGAACGACATCCTCGATACGATTTCCGGCGCTGCGGACTATGGCATCCTTCCAAACGAACAACGTTTGGCTCTGTTCGTATCTCTTGGCCAGCTCGTTAAAGATGATGGTGGATATGGTTTTAAAATCGGCCAATCCCAACAGGCCCAAAATCTGCTGGATAACTGGGAGGGTGTTCTTGCTTGGTGGATGAATGCCGAAGAAGCACCGCGACCGGAACCCAAAGACCTTCGCGCTTGGCAGAGATTTACGTCCGAGAACCTTGAGTTCAGGCTGGGCGTGGCCATCGGTGCTGCCATAGCGCAAGCCTGGACAGATGGCGCGGATAACCCTTACGAGGTGCCGTCGCTTGCGGAATGGAAAGAAACAACGGAACTGCCCTGGATTGGTTTTTGGGCAAAGGAATTACTTCGCTGGGGCACGCTCGACCCCTTTATCGCGTTTGCCTTATCGCAAGGATTGGTGAGATCAAGAAGCGAAGCGGCCGAAAAACGAAACGAGTTTCATCATTGGCTAGAACAAAAGGTTGAAGCACCACAACCGGAGGACCGGATTGACCCGCAACGATTCCTGGCATGGCAACGGGAATTGCCGAGAGAAGACCGGCGCGGCGTTGCCTTTGTTCCCGTCGATGCCACCCTCACAGGCACTGACGGCGAAAACGGCGAATATCACGTCGTTCCTATTGTTGATGACGAAGGCGTCATTTGGATTGATGCATCGGGATACGAACTTGCCCGATCCGTGGAGCAACCGGAATGGTTAAGTGCGTTTCCCTATCTTGACCATTTCAAACTGACGGTTGATGCAGGTACGATTAAAGTGTCGATGGAGAGATAGCACAGCCACGCTATTTCTAGACCCGCCGTCCGCCATACCCCTGAAAGTCCTTTGCTTGGTCTTCGCCAATTAAACGCATGTCATCAATCATTCGATAAAGACGAGGCGTTCCCGACTGCACTTTATCGCGTTGTGTAGGGTTGGCCCCTTATCGCGAAAGTGCAGTGCGAGTTTCGCCACAATGAGTTCGGCCTTGCATGTCTTGAAGAACGTCTCGACGGCAGCGTTATCATAGCAATTCCTGCCGAATCTCATTCTAAATGAGACGAGTCGCAGATAGAGTGAGAAGAAACGATTCTAAAAGCCGGTTTTTGCACCACTCTAAATGCGACAAAATTCGACACTAGAAAGACTTTAAGCACTTGTATTAATTAGCCTTCTTCACCGTCTCTCTCATGGATCGCTTCGAGAAAAGTGCCAGATAGCACTGGATCAATCCGATCTGCTTGAGCGGTCGCCCAGTCGGACCATTTCGCCACTTCCTCAATGCTTGCCGAACCTACACCCGATTTGGTGAGCTCCTGAATGGCCTTGACGTAGGCCCTGATGTCCATTGCCTGCCTAAGGGCAGTCGCCTCTCCCAACAATCTATCGACTCTCTCTTTCTCCAATTGAAGTTGGCACTCCCGCTCTTGGCGCTCCGCTTCTTCTTTTCGTTTTCGAAGCTTCTCAATCAGATCGGACTTTCGCTTTACTTGCCAATCATACTGATGCTGGCTCCAATCTCTATGTCTCCGCTCAGCGCAAATGACGATCTCTACGGCGATCTCGCTAAGCTGCTTTTCCAGGGAAAGATCATCCGTATCTTCCCAGCACCAGTAGTTACCTTTTGAGGGGTAACCTTTCGGAGCAGTCAGCCGGAGCTTTTTCGAATTCCCTCTTTGGCTAATGTAGTTATGAGCGTGTTTTCCGGCCTTCTGAGTTGTCGTATCTAGCTCAAACGAAACATGCGTATCGTTGATCGTCACGCTTAGGTCTCGCGCCTCATTTCCTGAGATCGACGGTTTCGCTCCAAACCGCGCAAAAGCGAGAAATAAGGCATTTAGAATTCGAAGCCGGCGTTTTTCAATTGGATCGTCAAAGACAGGCACCTTCCAACTGAAACTGTACTTGGATGAAAGTTGCTCCTGCCGTATCACCTCATCGTCATCAAGGAGCTTTCGAATTTGCCAATGAGCTTTGGTCATATCCCGCGGAACAGTGACCCGTTTTATTTTTGCTTTCACTTGCTTGGTAAGTTCGTCGAGATTGTCCTCAAAAACCGACTCTTGAGGATTGGAGTTCAATATCTCAGCCTCGCGGTCCCTCCCGTAGAAACTATGGCTACCACCAAACTCAACGATGTCAGACATTCCAATACCGCGGGGTGGCATAGGTTGCCTTCCTACATTCTTGCCAGATTGCTTCTTTGCCCAGTAGCCACGTGGAGGACGAGGAATACCTGCCTTTTTACAAACTTTAGCGAGCCCCGTATCGGAGATTTTGAACCTCTTAGCCAGCTTACTCATTGGTTCCGACCAAACAAGGTCATAGAGCTCTCGACGGGTGAAGGTATGTAGCATTTATCCTCCGAATTGCACTAATTCACTTAAAGCCTTTTGGCACTGTAAGCGTACAGAGAGCCACATGAGGATTCAGCACACAGCACGTCCTAGGGCCTCTGCTTTGATGATAAGGTTATTGACCGGCTCCCTAAGGGCTAAGTTACACCGTTCCGACATGACGCTACGGTTCATTTAGCAGGACAAGCTGGCCCGGGATGCCAGTTTGGGAAGTTTTATTTGCACCAGCACGCCACCCTAAGAAGCGGGCGCGACACACCCACATGTTATGGTTGACATTCTTTCGTGCCCAACCAAAATGGGGCTGTTAACTTTTTATAGATTTACCAATTTCTTGGACATCAGATTCGGATGGCACATAAATTCTTACCTTCCCTAAAGAAGGTGCAAATAAAAAACTTCTCCCTCTATCCGGAAGCTCCAGATCAAGAGATCAACTATGATTTTGTCGAAGGAATTAACCTTGTCATTGGCGGTAACGGCGTAGGAAAAACTACCTTCCTAAATATCATTAAGTACGCCTTGCTAGGCCTCTACAAAAAGGAGATTGACGTTAAAAGGAGGGAGTATAAAGGGACTGAGCGTCGCTATGATAAAAGAACAAATTTGCCATATGATTTCTTTAAAAGTCGTTCTGATGAAACGATAGTTTGCGAAGAAAATGCAGAAGTGGCTCTATGGTACTCGCTTGGCGATATTTCTATCAAAGTTAAGCGCGACTTATTCGAGCCTAAGATTATTTCCGCTAGCTTCCACGATGGAAAAAAAGATACACAGCTAACTGGCGAGCCAATACTTCAAAAAGATTACGACCTTTCTTTCAGCGAAAAAGATAAAGCTGCGGAAGCTGAGAAAACTCTTCAAGGTGAATACGAAAAAATAGTTGGGAAGTTTTCCGGATTCGATTTTTTTGACAACCTAATATTTATTGTGAATGAAGTGCTTTTCTTCAACGAAAGCAGAAAAACGATCATGTGGGACAAGGATGTCCAACACACTCTTTCCAGTAAATTTCTAATTGATCCAGAAAAAGACCGCGCGAAAGAAGATCTCAATCGCAATGGAAAATACTTCGACAGCTTATCTCGCCACAAATCGGAAGAAGGTAAAGCAATTCGGCGGATGCTAGAAAAATTTGATGGATCCGACAGCAGTAGCAATGAATACAAAAAACTAGCTGAAGAAATTGAAATTCAAAAAGACGAGATGAATTCTCTATACAAGAGCATTGAGGAAATTCACAAAGAACGTAAGATAATTGAGCATAAAATTAGCGCCGGAAGCACTGCTAAAAACAAAATAATAAGCGAAATTGAATCACTAAATGGCAAGAAGCTTGCTGAAGAAAAAAACCTGTATGCTGATGCCTATGAGCGCATAACTCCTAAATATATTGAGTATGTCGAATTTCTAAAATCATCTTCAGATTGTCCACTATGCAACCAAAAAGTGGAGAATTCTTTATATTCTAAACTCGTAAATAACCCAGACAACTGCATTCTTTGCTGCAAGCCTATAAGAAAAAGCAAAGATCGGGGCAAAAACATCGATATTCTAACAGCTAGTATTAACGACAATATTAATAAGCTTCGGAATAAAGAGAAAGACATTATTAGCTTAGAGGAAGACCTCCGGAAACTAGATACTAGATTTTCAAAACTATCAGAAAAACAGAATCAAGCGGCTGTAAAACTAAGAAAATCTGAATTTGAATTTCAAAAATTTCAGTCAAATAACAAAGAATCGGGTGACACCGAATTCAAAGTGATGAAGCAAACATTAGATGAGCTCAACAAGGAAAAAGAAGAGAATTTGAAAAAAAGCAAAATAGCATATGACAAAGCTAGAAAAATTGGAATTGAAATTGATCGTCAATTGACCAAGAAAAGAGAGTTTCTCTCAAATATTTTTGATGATTTTGGTGGACTATTTTTGGGACAAACCTGTTCGCTTGTCTTTGAAGATCCGGGGGATGGCAAAGGAAAGAGGTACTTTCCAAAGATCAATGATAAAATTCGCTATAGCGAGGAGGAGCTATCAGAATCTCAGAGGTTCTTTATTGACCAGGCATTTCGGATGAGTTTGATCAGCCTGCTCAATGAAGGCGAATCATTTTTCATGTGTGAGACACCTGACAGCAGCCTAGATATTTCTTATGAGCAAAACGCAGCAAAAATTTTCTTGAAGTATGTAGAGAACTCAAACACGCTTATTTTGACTTCCAACCTAAATAACAGCGAGTTTTTAGATTACGTCATTACGAATGCCACTCGAAAAAACGCCATAAACCTTCTCACAATTGGCAAGAAGTCAACTATTCAAGCTTCTAGCAATCAACTAATTGAAGCGTCCAAAAAAATTGAAAGACAAATCAATGGTTAGGTCGGAACAAGACTATAGGCATGTCGTTTCGGCCGATATTCTTGATATTTTTAGGGCATCGGATGAAATTGGATGGAAAAATATAAGAGAAACATCAGTCCAACGAATTCTCTATCTAGCGACAGTTTTGTTCTCTTTCAATTTTCCCGAAAAAGAAAATATTTTCTCCAACTATACGTTCTCTCTTGAAAAATATGTGGGCCCCTTCAACAGCAGCATTAGGCCGTAGACTCATTAAATCTGAGCCAAATCCGAATTGCGGCCAATTTTACCATTGCGAGGTAGGTTGATCCGAGCTTGTCGTATCGGGTTGCGATTCGCCGGAAGTATTTG
>Ga0209475_10005266_pt1 | contig 10697 bp, 14 predicted proteins | sample tdDd471_FD_187128 | JGI IMG/M metagenome (GOLD analysis project Ga0209475, IMG submission 187128) | Marine sediment microbial communities from the Atlantic coast under amendment with organic carbon and nitrate - tdDd47.1 (SPAdes)... | ecosystem: Environmental > Aquatic > Marine > Coastal >...
GCGCCTGGCCGGTGGCTGGTTTCGCCTGCCGGTGCTGGCCGTGCTGGGTTACCTGCTGCTGGTGCCGTCCTGGGCGGCGGTGGTGCACCTGCAGGACCAGGGTGCCCTGGGACTGGATGGATTCTGGGCGCTGCTGTTTGTGCTGCTGTGGGTCTGGGCGGCGGATACCGGCGCCTATTTCGCCGGGCGCGCATTCGGCCGGCACAAGCTGGCCAACGACGGGACGCGGTTCGGTTCCGGCCAGGCCATCGTGACCCCGAACATTATTCGGGCCGAGCTGGTCGCGTCCTATGGCGACCTCGAGCGCGCGGGCATCGTCGAGAATGCGGCGGCTTTCGCCGAGAACCTTGTCGTCGAGCGCAACGACACCAACGCAAACCGGGTCGACGTGCTGTTCCCGCCGGATTTGGTCAATCAACTGCGAGTGCTCGCGGTCCTGGCGCAATTCCGGTTGCAGTACCCGGCCAACTAGGAGGGATTACAGATGGCCAAACCCATTGGCGGAACCGCCTTTATCAAGGTCGACGGCGAGCAGCTTGAACTTGCGGGCGCGCTTTCCGTCGACATCCAGGCGACCGAAAAGGAAGGCGTTACGGGCCTTTCTGGGGTCGCGCACTTCACCGAGAACAATCGCGTTCCCATGATGGAAATGGATGCTTTTGTTCCGGCTGATTTTCCGATGGCAAAACTTGAGGCCATGACGGAAGGCACTGTTACCGCCGAGCTTGCAAACGGCATGACCGCGGTTCTCGAAAGCGCGTGGTTGTCGGGGCCGATCACGGTAAACGCCGCGGACGGTACAACGTCCCTCAAGTTCGAGGGCAAGGCCGGTCGGTGGTTGCAATGACGACGGTTGCGCTCAAGAAGCCAATTACGGCGCATGGTGAGGACGTAACCGTCCTCACCTTCAAGGAACCGACCGGGCAAGAAATCATCGAATGCGGTTATCCGATGAGGATTGCCGACGGCGGCGTGATTCCTGAAACCGGTTCTATCGCCAAGTACATTTCGAAGCTTGCGAGCGTCCCGCCGTCGTCTGTTCGGCAACTCGGGCCGGACGACTTCAACGCCTGCATGTCGGCGGTGCTCGGTTTTTTCGGGGAAGGGGAGGAAGCGGAGAAGACCTCGTAAACGCCGCTTTCGATCTTGCCTATTCCTGGCAAGTGAGCCCCGCCGAGACCCTGGCCCTGCCTCTTTCACATCTTGAATTGTGGATGAGGCAGGCCGTCCGTATCCGACAGGAGACCAAATCCCATGGCAAGTAAGGCAAATCTGACCGCCGTTATTTCGGCGGTCGACAAAGTGTCCGGCCCGATGAAGCGCATTCAGCGCAGCTTGCGGCAGCCGGTGCGCGCCTTCGCTGGCCTTGGGAAGTCAGTCGCCAATGTCGGCGGGCGGATTTCCGGCATTCTCGGCCCGCTCGGTGCGCTCGGCGGGGCCCTTTCGGTGGCGGGGCTCGTGAACACGGTGAACGGGTTCGCGCGCGGCGCGGACGAAGTGAGCAAGTTCAGTCGCCAATTGGGCCTTTCCGCCGAAGCCTATCAGGAATTGCGGTTCGCGGCGGACCGGCAGGGGGTAAGCCAAGACAACTTCAATACCGCCCTGTCGGCGTTCTCGAAACGTCTTGGCGAATTGAAGGCGGGGACCGGCAGCCTTCACACGATGCTTGAGAAGGTGAACCCCGAACTCGCGGATCAGTTGAGGTCCGCGACCGATACGGAAGAAGCCTTCAGCCTGATGATCGACAGCCTGGACCGCTTGGAGGGGCAGGAAAACAAGGCGGCGCTCGCGGCATCGGCGTTCGGCCGGTCGGGTATGGAAATGGTCCGTGTGGCCGAAGCGGGTCAAAGCGGCATCGACGCGCTTCGCAAAGAGGCTCGACGCCTCGGAGTCGTCATCGACAACGACACGGCTCGAGCGGCCGAGGGCTTCGTCGATAGCCTTACGAACATGGAAGCGTCACTGACGGGGGTTAAGAACCTGATTGGCGGAACTTTGATGCCGCAAATACAGCCCGCTATCGACAGCATCACGAAGTGGACCGTCGAAAACCGCGAGTTTATTGCATCCAGCATCGCTGATGTTGTCACGGCAATTGCCGACGCCATTAAGGAAATTGACGTCGAGAAGACGAAAGAATCCTTCAAGTCGCTTAAGACGGACATTTCATCTTTCGTGGATAGTATCGGCGGATGGAAGGGTATTCTCATCGGGCTTGTCGCTTTCATGAATGCGCCGCTGATTGCCGCGATAGCATCGGTTGGAGTGGCCTTCCTAACCCTCTCGAAGACCCTACTTACCAACCCTGTTGGCCTTGCAATCATCGTCCTGATCTACCTCGCCAGACAGCTTATCGAGCACTGGGATAAAGTCACAGCGTGGTGGGACAAGTTGTGGGGAGCCTTCACCCAGACCTTCCAGGGGGCGTGGAAGGTCATTGACGGCTTGGTGAACGGTGACATGGCCCAGACAATCCAAGGCTTGGAAGAAATGTGGGAAGGCATCGGGACATTCTGGAATACGTTGTTCGACGGTATCGCCGCGTCGGTGAGAGAGCTCGTTTCCGACTTTGAATGGGCCCTTTCTATCGCCAGCAAGGCCAAGTCGAAGTTTACGGGCGTGAAGGATGCTTTTCTCGGTTTCTTTAGCGGCGATGACGAGGCGCCCCCAGTCGACAATTCTTTGAAGCGGAGGGCTGTAGATAGAGTCGACGGACCATCTTCGTTGTATGCCCAGAACAACCGCGTCGAGGGGCAAATGAATGTCACCGTGCAGGCCCCGCAAGGCTACCGCGTGGCGGCTGAGACGACCGGCGACTTCGAAATGAACGCCGACGTTGGCGACCGTCGCTTGAGCCCAGTGGGGTCCATGTAATGTCGTGGCGCGATACCCTTCGCCCGGCGTCCTGGCGCGGAATCGCCTTCGAGGTCGAGGGCGACGAATTCAAGACCGGCCGGCGGGTTCAAATTCACGAATACCCGCAGCGCGACAAGCCTTACGCCGAAGACCTCGGCCGCTCAGCGCGGGCCTATGCGATTACGGCCTTCCTGATCGGCGACGACTACCCGGAACGGCGCGACCAGCTCGTCGAGGCCTTGGAGCGGCCCGGCGTCGGAAAACTTGTGCATCCGTTCTACGGCGAGGTCGACGTTGTTTCGACCGGCGAGGTTCGGGTTACGCATTCGAAAAACGAAGGCGGAATGTGCCGGGTCGACCTCTCGTTTGTCGAGGCCGGCGAACTCGCCTTTCCTTCGCGCACGACCGACACGTCGGACAAGGTTCTTGCCTCGGCCGAGGCGGCGCAGGCGGCCAGCATCGAAAGCTTCGGCGAGCGCTTCACCGTCGACGGCCTGCCGGATTTCGTATCGAATGCCGCGCTCGATGACCTCGACACAATCGGCGGCGAACTCGATGCAATCGCCGGCGAGGCCGTTTCCCTCGACATCACCGGCCTGGACGTTTCCGGGCTTCTCGATGTCGAAGCGCTCGGTACTTCGATCTGGAATTCGGTTGCGGCGACGGTGCGCGACCCGCTCGCGGAAATCACCGAGACAACCTTTATCGGCAATGCCATCGGGACGCTAAAGCAAGTCGCCTCGATCGCGCTGCCGGTCGTGTCGCTTGTCCAAACGGCTTCCCGACTTCAACAGGCCATCAATAGCGGCGCGATTGTCGACCTTGTGCAGCAAGCCGCGCTTACCGAAATGGCGCGGGCCGCGGGCGTCAACGATTGGCTCGTTTTCGACGACGCGGTCGAGGCCCGCGACGACATTTCCGGGCTTCTACTCGATGCCTCGGCCAATGCGGCAACCGACACCGTTTTTCGCGGCCTCGAGAACCTTCGCATCGACACCGTGCAGGACATCACGACGCGCGCCACCGGTGCGCCGCGGGTGGTCACGATCGAGCGGAACCTCGGCCCGGCGGTCGTCGCGGCCTATGACCTATACGAAGACGCGAACCGCGCCGACGAAATCGTTGCGCGCAACAAGGTCCAGCATCCGGCATGGATCAATCCCGACGACCCGGTTCGAGTGTTGAGCGAATGACCGCGCGCCTTGTCGTCGGCGGCCGTCAATACGACGGCTGGAAAGATATCAGCATAACGGCCGGCCTCGATCGCATGGCGCGCGACTTTACCGTCGGCGTCACTCACGAATGGAAAGACGCGGAAGCCGGCCCGCGCAACATTGCCTATGGCGACCGGGTCGAGGTCTTTATCGACAACGACCTCGTTTTGACCGGCTATGTCGACGGAACGCCGATTTCGTACGACGCGCGGGCGGTACAGGTTTCGGTGACCGGCCGAAGCCTGACCGCCGACCTTGTCGATTGCAGCGTTCTGCACTCGACCGGGCAGATAAAGGGCAAGAGCGCGCTCGGCATCATCGCCGACCTTGCCGGCCCCTACGGCGTCGAGGTTGTCGCCGCGGTCGATGTCGGGGCCTCGATCATCGAGCATCAAATCGAAATCGGCGAAACCGTCGCGGAAAGCGCGCTTCGGATCGCCTCGCTTCGTCAATTGCTGTTGACCGACGACGCGCGCGGCCGGTTGGTACTCACGCGCGCCGGCAGCGAGCGGGCTTCGTCGGGGTTGGTGCTCGGCGAGAACGTGCTCGCCGCCTCGACCTCACTCGACGGCCGCGACCGTTTCAGCGAGTACCGGGTTCTTGGGCAGCGTTCGGGCAACGACCTCGACTATGCCGCGACGGTTGCCGGGCAAAAGGGCGTTGCGACCGACCGCGGCGTTCCCCGCAAGCGCGTAAGCATCGGCCAAGCGACCGGCCAGCCGACCCTTGCCAGTCTTCGCGACCAAGCCCGTTGGCAGGCCGGCTATAACGCCGGGCAGACATACGCGACCACTTACACCGTGCAGGGTTGGCGCCAGGCCGACGGGTCGCTTTGGCGACCGAACCAAATCGTCGCGGTGAAGGATCCTATTATCGGTTTCAATGTCGATATGCTCATCGGCGAAGTGACCTATAGCCTTTCCGAGAACGGCACGACGGCGACCCTCAATGTCGCGCCGCGGGCCGCTTGGGAACTCGCGCCGAAACTACCCGACGCTTCCGGCCGGCAAGGGCAATCGGCCATCGCCAAAGATAACTGGATTTGGCGGGAACCCTCGAAATGAACCTTCGCATTCTCGAGCGGGCGCTCGCGCCGATCCGCCGGCGCATTGCCGGCATGGTATCGCGGGCCGTCCTGCAAAGCCTCAATTCGGAGGGCGGGTTGCAGCTCGCAACGTTGTCGATGCTCGCCGGCGAACAGAAAGCCGATATCGAGCATTTCGAACCGTACGGGTTCACGTCGAAAGCGCACCCCGGCGCCGAAGCGATTGTTCTGTTCGTCGGCGGCGACCGGTCGCACGGAATCGTCATTTCGGTTGCCGATCGGCGATATCGGTTAACGGGCCTGCCGGATGGCGAGGCGGCGCTCTATGACGACCAAGGGCAGGTTGTTCACGTAAAGCGCAACGGCCTCGAGTTGCACGGAAACAACGTCTTGGTCTCGACCGCAGGCGTTCTTCGCCTCGATGGCGACCGGGTCGAAATACACGGCCGCACCTATCTGCAAACCGATGTCGCAGGCCTCGGCGAACGCCGCACGCATGAAGGCGTCGCGGTCTGGCACGATGACACTTACACGACCGGCGCAACGGTCAATTCGACCGAGCACGGCATCGACCCGCCGGCGCTGCCGACCGAACACCCGGAAGGTTAGGAATGCTGATTTCTTCGCAACCGCTTTCCATCGTCATTGATGGGGAGACGGTCGAACTTGTGCAGTCGGGGCTCGATCCTTTGGCGCGGGCCGTCATCATAAGCCTGTTCACCTGGCGCCGGGCGAACCCCGACGACGTGCTTCCGGCTGGCGACGACCGGCAAGGTTGGTTTGGCGACACCTTCGCCGAGGTTCGGGGCGACCGGATCGGCTCGCGGCTTTGGCTTCTCTCTCGCGAGAAGATCACGCCGGAAACCTTGGCCCGGGCCCGTGAGTACGCGCGCGAGGCTTTGCAATGGCTGATCGACGACGGGGTCGCCTCGAGGATCGATGTCACGGTTTCCCGGGTCGGTCTTTCCGGCGTCTCGATCGGCGCCACCATCACCCGAACCGACGGCACGGTTCGAAACCTTCAATTCGACGACGCATGGAGCGCACTAAATGGCCTCTAACGGTTTCGCCCGGCCGACCCTGGCCGACCTCAAGGCCCGGATGAAGGCCGATCTTCTGGCGCGGCTTTCGGTCGACGAAGTGCTTCGCCGTTCCGATGTCGAGGTTCAATCGGCCGTGCAGGCCGCGGCGGTCCATTCCCTTTACGGCTTTATCGACTATGTCGCCGCAAACGTGATGGTCGACACGGCCGACGGCGACCACCTGGCGCGGCACGCTTCGATTTGGGGAGTTACGCGGAAAAGCGCGACCAAGGCGGCCGGGAATGTCACCTTCGCGACCTCTATCGGCGCGGTTATTCCGCTCGGCGCCGAACTCACGCACGCGGGCGGGCAATCCTATCTGACGACCGAAGCCAAGACCGCGACCGGCGCAACGACCGTGGTTGCCGTCCAGGCGGCCGATTCCGGGGCCGTGAGCAACCTTAACGCCGGCGAGGCTCTTTCCCTCGTCTCGCCCCTCGCGGGCGTACAGTCGACCGCGACAGGCGGGGAAATCGTCGGCGGGGCGAATGTCGAAACCGACGCCGCGCTTCGGGCCCGTGTTCTGGACCGTATCCAGACGCCGCCGCACGGGGGCGCAAAGGCCGATTATGTGACTTGGGCGATCGAGGTCGAGGAAGTCACCCGGGCATGGTGCCTGCCGCTTTTCTCGGGTATCGGCACGGTCGGCGTAATGTTCGTCATCGACGGCCGGGAAGATATTATTCCCCTGACCGCCGATATCGAGGCCGTTCAAGCCTACATCGACACGGTTAGACCGGTGACGGCCGATGTAACGGTCTTCGCGCCGACGCCGGTTGCGCTCGACTTGACGATTGCCGTTTCGCCGGCAACCGACGCGGTAAAGTCAGCGATCGCGCTCGAGGTCGAAGACTTCCTTTCGCGCGAGGCCGAGCCGGGCGGGACCATCTACCTTTCCCGGCTTCGTGAAGCGATTTCCATCGCCGCCGGCGAGTTCAACCACTCGCTTACCGTTCCGGCCGCCGACAAGACGCACGCCGCAACCGAAATCGCCGTTCCCGGCACGATCACTTGGGTATAACCAATGCGCGCGACGGCTGACGACTATTACCGGGTTCTTCTCGACCTTCGGCCGCACGGGCCGGCTTGGCCGGAAGATGACAACGACCTTCGCGGCCATGCGGAAGAACTCGCGCGGACGCATAACCGGGCGGTCGACCTCATCGACGAAGCGGATCCTCGCACGACTTTGGAAATGCTCGAGGCTTGGGAACGGGTTTGCGCGCTGCCCGACGATTGCACGCCGGCGGCCGTCACCCTGGCCGAGCGCCGGGACGCCATCGCCGCGCGCCTCGCTGCCCGCGGCGGGCAGTCGCCGGCCTATTACATCGGGGTTGCGGCTGCGCTCGGCTTCTCGATCACGATTACCGAATTCGAACCGTTCACTTGCGAAACGGAAATCACCGAGCCCGCGCTCGACGAGACTTGGCGCCATGCGTTCCAGGTCAACGCGCCGGAAACCACAATTCGCGACTTCACCGTCGAAAGCCCCTGTTCCGAGCGGCTTCGTACATGGGGGAACGAAATTCTCGAGTGCCGGATAAACGCGCTCAAACCCGCCCATTCATTCGCCCGCTATTCCTACGGAGGTTAACCAATGCATCGCGTAGATACTTCTTCGGCCGTTGCCGTCCAGCCCGCGCCGGAAGCTGCCGGCCCGCCGGGATTTTTCACGAAGGGCAACCCGCTTGGCGGGCCGCTCGCCACCGTGCCGGGCCAAGATTGGTTCAACATGATGCAGGAGGAAGGCAATCACGTTGTCGAGTTTGCCGGCCTTACGCCGGATCAAACGAAGGTCGACTTTACCCAGCTTCGGCAGGCAATTCAGCGCATCGCCGCGGCGTCGACCGACATCGCCTTTCAAGCGGGCTGGGGGGCCGATGGCACGGGCGAAGATTTGGCCGTGCAAACCTATGGCGCCTTGACCGCGCCGCGCGCGTTCTCAATCGCGGGGGTATTGGCGAACATCCAGGCGGGCCCGGTTGGCGCCGACTTGATCCTCGATATTGAGGTCGAGGGCGTTTCGATCTTCTCGACGAAGCCGGAAATCGCCGACGGGGCGACAGTGCTTACCGCCGGCGTTATGACCTCGACCCCCGACCCGTTTCCGGTGAGCGCGGGCGATGAAATCGTTTTCAAGATAACGCAAATCGGCTCGACGACTGCCGGGCAGCGTTTGACTGTTACGCTCGTTGGGGGCCTGCCGGCATGATCCTAGCCCCTCAGCATATCAGCATCGGCCGGGCGGGGTCGTGCTTCGCCGATGTCGTCGGGGACATTACGAACCTCGGCATCGGCGCGGCGATCAAAAGCGGCGTCACCGCCCCGCACGTCGCGGAAAACGCCTTCGACGACAACGCGGCGACGTTTTGGGAGTCGGAAAACCCTCACTCGCTGGCCAGTTTCATAGGCTGGAATTGGTCGGCTGCGCCGGACACCTGCCGGGCGATCGTGCGTCGCGTCGGGTTGCAGCAGCACAAGAACGCGACGAACGGAACCTATGTCGCGACGACCGCTATCTTGGAAGTAAGCGATAACTTGGTCGACTGGACCCTCGTTCACACTTTCAACCCGGTCAACGTGGCCGGCGACACGACCGGGCCGTTGGAATTCTTTGATGTCCCGTCGCCGGTCCTGGCCGCGGCCGCGCGGATCCGCGGCACCGTGTTCAACGGCGGCGGCGGTGTCTCGCCAATCCCGGTTTGGATCGTCGCCGAAGCTCAATTCATCGAAAACGTCAGTTAAGGAAAACGTCATGCTCTACATGAAGAAGGAAGGCGCGGCCGTCACCGGCGTTCCGGTTCCGCGGCCCTTGCGGGTCGATGCCACCATTAACGGCACGTCATACACTGCGACCAATTGCGCGGGATGGACCGACGAGCAGCTCGCCGAATATGCCGATTTCGTCGCGGTAGACCCGGCATCGCCTTTCGACCCGGCCGTTCACAACGCCACCGGCGGCGGCGCGATCTCCGGCGAGGGCCTGGCGCTGCCGGCCTATGAGGCGCGTTCCCTCGAGACGATCAAGGCGGAAGCAATCGCAAAGGTCGATGCCGATGCCGAAACAGCCCGGCTGCAATTCATCACGGGCGGCGCCGGCATGGCGCTGGTCTATGAGCGCAAGCGCGACGAGGCCGAGGCATACCTCGCCGCCGTGACGCCCGATCCCGCCGACTACCCGCTTCTCAAGGCACGGGCCGAACGTCTCGACCCGGTGACGCCGGACTATGACGCGGTCGCGGCCGAATGGAGCGCTCGCGCGGCGGCATGGGTGACCGCCGCCGCGGCGATCGAAGGCCTTCGCGAAGGGGCCAAGGAAACGATTTCCGAGGCGGCCGACGCGGCAACGATTTTCGCCGCACTCGTTATCAACTGGCCGAGCCCGGCCTGAAGGAAGGACCATCATCATGGCTGACATCATCTTCAACATCGCAAAGGGCCGTCTGGCGGCGTATGTCGACCGCGTCGTCGCGAACGATCCGGCGAACAGCGCGATCACCGTCGTCATCCTGAAGACCGCCGCGGCCGATGCCGTGCTGCAGGATCTCGACACATTGGCCGCCATCCTGGCCGGCGCCAGCGTCGAGGCGGATTTCACCAACTACGCGCGCAAGCAGCTGACCGACGCGGATCTCGCCGCGCCGGCGGTCGACGACGGCAACGACCGGGTCGACATCTCGATCCCGCAGATCACCTTCGCCGCCGCCGGCGGCGCGGTGAACAACACGACGGCCAAGCTGTTGCTCTGCTACGACCCGGACACGACCGGCGGCACGGATGCCGACCTCGTCCCGCTCGCCGCCTACGACTATGTCGAGACGACCAGCGGGTCGGACCTGGTCATCAACGCCGGCGTCGTCGCGCGGGCGAGTTAGGTGGGCGGAATGATGATCCTCGCATCCGAGATATCCGGCGACCCGCTTGATCGCGGGTACGCCACCATGACCGCAGCCGAAATTGCCGACAGCCTCAACGCGGTTAACCGCCCCGGCCTTGTCCCGGCGGAGGATGTCCGGCGCTACCTCATGCTGGCCGGAAAATGGGCGTTCATCGCGGACGATGCGGTGAACCATGCGACGGCGGAAACGCGACGGGCCTGCCTCACGTTGACGAGCGCGCTTGAATCCTTCGAGGCGTTCGACCTCCAAGACGCAACCATATTGGCAGTTGTCAGCGGCGGATTGGACGGGCTGGTTTCAACCGGTCATCTCGTCGTCGACGACAAGGCCGCGATACTCGGTCTTGAGAACAACCGGCAATCACGCGGCCAGGAGATCGGGGCCGGCCGCGTGACGATCGGTGCAGTGGAAAGGGCTAGGCCATGACAATCGGTGCCAACGACACGATCCTTAAATTTGGGACGAAAGACGACGTCACTGACGGCGCGACCCAAGCCGTCAGTGACGATGCTTACAGCGTTGATCAAGCCGACTGGACCAATGACGACGACGCCCCGATGGTGTCTGTCGTTTTCCAAGGTCAGTATCCGAGCGGGACACT
>Ga0209475_10005270_pt1 | contig 10693 bp, 8 predicted proteins | sample tdDd471_FD_187128 | JGI IMG/M metagenome (GOLD analysis project Ga0209475, IMG submission 187128) | Marine sediment microbial communities from the Atlantic coast under amendment with organic carbon and nitrate - tdDd47.1 (SPAdes)... | ecosystem: Environmental > Aquatic > Marine > Coastal >...
TCGCCCACCAGGATGCGCGACACGAAGCCGATGGACACGCCCGGCGCCACACCGAAATGCACGGTGCGGGGCTCGGTGGCCGCACCGGCCCGCCACACCGTATCGGTGTCAGCAAAGGCGAAGGTGAACTCGGCCCCCGCGCCCAGGGCGGAATCGGCGTTGTCGGCGTTGAGGATGGTTACGTCAGTCGGCAACAGCTGCATGAACACCAGGCGGGCCGGGCCCTCGAAGTCCTGGCTGGAATCGTTCACCAGAACGAAGTCCACCCTCAGCATGCCGGGGTCGGCCTCGTAGCGCAGGTTGCTGCCAACGATCTTGAAATCACCAGGAGAAGGATCGCCGGGCGCGGGCGCGGCGTACTCGAATCCGGAGCCGGCGGGATCGACTTCACCGGTGATGAGGGTCTTGGCCAGGTCCAAACCGGAGGCCGGTGAGGTGGGCGTATCGGATGAACATCCGACGATCAGGACAGCTGCGGCGAGGCAGCCCAGAACAACCAGCTGGATACGGGACATGACGAACCTCCTGGGTCACGCGAAACAGGCAAAAGCGTGCGACAAGACTGGTGGGCGAGGATGGGTTTCAAGACGCACATATTAGCACAAAAACACACGATTCGCCGCAAGGCGGCCGTCACCCCCGGCTTTTTCCCCGCGGATCCCACAATTTTTTTTAAAACCCGGCGCGCCGGCACTCTTGGTAAGTGGAGCCGGAAGGGAGGTCAGAACGGGATTCGTCCGTGCAGTCATATGGCCCGATTGCTCATTCCCGAACCGTATATCAATTAATCTTTTGTGGAGGTCAGTTATGAAAACGACACATATGAAACAGCTTTGGTTTGTCATGTTGATGGCCCTCATGCTTGCGGCGCCGATGGCGCTGGCGGACTGGGGCACCTGCGGGGTGGCCCTGACCACCGAAGTCAACCTGACGGATCCCAACGTGGCCTCCGACGGCGCCGGCGGCGCCTACGTGGTCTGGAACCGCTACATGAGCGGCGACAACGAATTCCATCTGCAACGCGTCAACGCCAGTGGGACGACCCTCTGGGAAATCCTCGTGGTGGACAACGGCGCCGGCCTCTACATGGACCCCCTGGTCCTGCCTGACGGCTCCGGTGGCGCCCTTCTGGCCTGGATGGAGGCGGAAACCAGCGGGTCCTTCGCTCATATCCGCGCCCAGCGCATCGACTCCGACGGAACCATCCACACCGGTTGGACCGCCGGGGGTGTCCGCCTGAGCACGAGTCCCTACGCCCAGCAGATTCCCGTGGCGGCCGAGGACGGGGCCGGCGGTCTCATCGTCGCCTGGGAAGACTGGCGGCCCAACGGCGGCTCCGGCAACAATATTTACGCCCAGCATATCACCGGCAGCGGCAGTATCGCCTCCGGTTGGCCCGTGGACGGCCTGGAAATCATTTCCGCCGAAGTCAATGCGGTTGAATTTCCCTCACGGCCCGTCATCGCGGCCGACGGTTCCGGCGGCGCCGTCGTGGCCTGGACCCACATTGACCTCCCTTCATTCGACAGCCAGCTGTATGCGAAAAGAGTGACCGGCAGTGGCGGAACCGTCTGGCAAACAACCGTTTCCAGCTTCGACGGGGCCTACCACCTGCAGATCATGGCCGACGGGGCGACCGGGACCATCGTCACCTGGCATGACGACCGCAACGGGAACATGGACATCTTCGCCCAGAAGATCAGCAGTGCCGGCAATGGTCTCTGGACCACCAACGGCCTCGCCGTCTGCACGGACAGCTCCGACCAGTCCTACCCGAAACTGGCCACCGATGGAGCCGGTGGCGCCATCATCGCCTGGACCGATTATCGCAGCACCAATGACGGCGTGTTCGCCCAGAGTGTTTCCAGCACCGGCACCCTGCGCTGGACGGCCAATGGAACGCGTCTGGGGTCCCAGGTGGGGCAGCCTGAGATCTGTGCCCGCCCCGGCGGCGGCGCCATCGCGATCTGGATGAGCTACACCCCCTCCAAAACCTACATCCAGGCCGTGGACCAGTACGGCCTGATGGTTTATTCGAGCGAGGGCGAAGAGGTTTGCTCCGCGTACAATCCCAAAATCGCCAGCGACGGCAACGGCGGCGCCATCTACGTGTGGGAGAGCGCTTCGATCAGTGCCAACCGCCTGCAGTGGGACCTGTCCACCACCCCCAACCAGACCATCGTGGACGGATCGTACTCCGCCTTCCCTGGGGTCCAGAAGCCCAACTACCTGTTCGACTGGGTCTTCAACTGGAAGACCAACGGCTACACGGACCCCACCCTGGACCAGGTGGTGGTGGGCGACCCCAAGAAGACCAGCCCGACCTGCGCCATCAACGTGGGCGGCCAGCCCAACACCCTGACCTACGGCATGGGCGGCGTGGTCATGGCCGTCAAGCCGAATCTGGACGGCACCTACCAGCACACGGTGACCTGGCTCAACCGCGATTGTGTCACCCCGTGCTCGTACCTCTACAGCCTGTACAGCACCTTCAACGGCGCAACCGGGTCGGTCCTGAACCGGAAGCTGATGGTGCTTTACTGCGTGGCCGAGGGCCTGCCGTTTGTGATGGAGAAGAGCGCCGAAAGCGACGGGGTGCAGATGTCCGCCCCCACGCCGAACCCGTTCAATCCCCAGACGGTGATCCGCTTCTTCGTCCCGACCCAGGCCCAGAACGTGAGCCTGAGCATCTACGATCTGGCCGGCCACAAGGTGAAAACCTTCGGTAACGGCATCAGTGAGCGTCAGTGGGTGGAACGAACCTGGATGGGCACCGATGACGGAAACCGCCGGGTCGGCAGCGGCGTGTACTTCGCCATCCTTGAAGTCGATGGTGAGAGGTTCACCGAGAAGTTGGCGATGTTGAAGTAGGCCCTGATACTTCGGTCTTGAGACGGGTCCCCCTGGGGTTGGAAACTCCGGGGGGACCTTTTCAATGTGATGGGAAAGTCGGGCGGTTTGGGCTAAACTCAGCCCATCAATATTGAATCATTTGTTACAGGGCATGGGTCACGGGCAAACGCGGGGTGGGGATCGACGCGTGATGAATATCCAGCGGCCTGGGTGGAAGCCAAAGTCCGGAATACTCCTGTCCTCTGCCTTCCTAGTGTTCATCGTGGCCATCCTCACGAAAGTGTTCGCCCTGCAATCCTGGTGGTGTCTGGATGACTGGGGGCAACTCGCGCGCGGGGCCGGGTACATCGGTTCGGAAGACGCTTTCCCCGCCCGGTGGCTGAGCCAGCAGGCCTACTGGACCCTGACCTGGCCGATATTCGGGGACAACCCGGCTCCCCATGCTCTACTCCGGATCGTCCTTCACGGACTGGCCTCGGTCTCCCTGACAAGGATTGCCAAAAGTGCGGGCCTTGGGTCCACCGGGACCCTGATTTCCGGTCTGCTGTTTGCCGCCTCCCCCATCGCCTTTACCGTGCTCATCTGGGCTTCAGGAATCCAGGAACTCCTGGCTGGGGCCCTGGCGCTGTTCGCGGTTGAGCGGTGGTTCGCCAAAGGCCCGTCCCCCGTTCTTTGGGTGGCCTTGTTGGGGGCGGGGTCGATATTGTCCAAGGAGTCCGGTCTCGGCGTACCGATTCTCCTGGCGATCTTTTTGATTGGAAACAGATCCCGGTTTGGGCCGCCCCTTGCTTCCCGCTGGATCTCCGTCACCATTCTGGGTCTGTTGGGCACCCTCGAATCAATTTTGGTCATGAACCATTTCGCCACCGGCCTCGATGACCCCTACCGCCTGGGGGGCGTCCTGGTCGTGGCGGGAAACCTGGGAAAGTTCGGTTGGTGGCTCCTGACTCAAGGACCCGTCTTCACGGGCCAGGTCTCCTGGGCCCTGGCCGGAATCGGCCTCGCCTTTTTCGCATTGTGGAGCCTGTGGGCGCTGGTTGCCCTGCGCAGAAAGCGCCGCCTGCCCATGGCCACGCTGGTGGCCGCCCTCCTCAGCTTGGCGCCGGCCCTGGTCCTGGTTCACCAGGCGCGCCCCTATATGGCCTATCCGGCCATGGCCAGCCTGGCGCTTATGATCGGAGGGATTTGGCCAAGGCGATGGGAACTCGGTCCATGGACGCGTTTGTTGACGGCCGCAGCTGTTGTGGCGTGGGGCCTGTGGGGGATGTCCACCCGCTTGGATTACAGGGACGAGACAGGCGGCCTCGCTGATCCGGTTGTGCGGGCAATGGAGATTTCCAAGGTTTCCGCCCGGTTTATTCTGGAGCGAATATCGCCCTCAGACCCCGCCAATGATTTGGTGATCTACCAACCCCCGCTTCGGAATCAGGATATCGCGTTGGCCGAGCGTCTGGGCGAGACGGCGGTTCAGCACACGGAGCCCTTGGCCGCTCTGGGGAGTGCGAATGGTTTGGCCGTTTTGTCGGGTCGCCCGAATGGCGGACGGTGGGTCAATTCGCTCTTGAATGTCGGCCCGGAGTCCCAGGTATTCTGTGAAACCCGGGACGGGTTAAAAGCCTGGGGAACGGGTCGTGATGCCCTTGTCTACTCCGCCCTCCTGGATATCCTGGTCGGCCATGATGAGAGGGCGGTCCAGCAGCTGGGATTGGCGGCTGAAATCGATCCGAATCTGGACACCTTCGTGTTCCGGGCAGATGTGATGGATGTTCCGGCCAAGGTCCTCCAGGCCAGATTGGCCGCCTTTTTGGGACGCCTGGTCACCCTCGAACCCCACGCGGCGGGCCCTCAGAGCTCGGTTCCCCCTGTCTACGAATTTGTGATCGATCTTCTGGGGAAAATTTCCGCCTCCCTTTAATCCTGACCCCAAATCCTAGCCACCCTCGGCCTCCAGGAATCCGTTCGTTTCCGCGATAATATAATTCTCGAAGGCCTCTGCCTCATCCACCAGATCCCAGATCCGCTCCAGGTTTTTCCAACGCACGGTCTGGCCGTTCTGCTTCAGCACCAGAATGACGGACTGGTGCTGGAGGTTGAAATCCTCTTCGAAGTGCTCGTTCCCCGCCGTGTGGAAATTTACGACCTCCATTCCCAGCCGCCCTTCATCCAGTTGGTCCTGGAAGGTCGATTGGACGGCCCACGTTGTGAGAACCTCCAACCGGATACAGGTCGTGCAGCGCTGGTCCCCATGAAAATAGTAGACTATCACCTCCGGTGATTCGGCCTGGGCCGGGACAAGGCCCGTCAGGCAGATTAGGATTACCAAGACGATCATTCCACAGCGTTCCATTTCCTTGGCCTCCATTTGGTGCGGCAACCTACTGGCATTTTTGGCCATTTTGCCAAATAAACACACTAAGCGCAAACCTAAAAGGTCCACCAAACCGGGAGTGGTTTTATCTGTTTTGTTTTCAATGAGTTTCATACTCTATTAACATTGTTTTTTTTGTTAACATTTTCTTGTCTATTTGGCAAAACAGCCATATTCTCGCATTCCGGTAGGAGTTTGGGGTGAACAGCCCGCCCGCTCCCTCCGGGTGGTGGTCCTAAAACAACCCGCAAGGTTCCTAAAGCTGGAACCGGCCGCCACACCCCGCACCTGTAACGAGGAGGACCGCTGTGACCGCAAAGACTCTGCTTTGTCTGATGCTGCTGGGACTTGGCCTGGTGGGATGGGGAGGCGCCTTGGCGTCCGATATCTCAGGAACCGTTGTCGATGTCAACGGCGAAGCCGTCAAGGGGGCAGTCGTATCCGTCGCCGGTCAGGATATCGAATCCAAGACCTCGGCCAAGGGTGTCTTCAAACTCAAGAAGGTTGCCCCCGGTTCGGTTTTCCTCACTGTCACCGCTCCGTCAGAGACCTATCTGAACAGCGAAACCAAAAAGGCCCTCACCCTGACCGACACCCACCTGGCCGACGTGGAAATCGTGCTGTCCGGACGTCCCGGGCCCCAGGCCACGTACGTCGGCATCGCTGCCTGCAAGGCGTGCCATGCCGAGGACTGGTCGGCCATGTTCAAGGCCTTTGATGGCAGCCCCATGTCCAGTTCACATTCCCGTTTCCTGGACCCCGGCACCGACCGGATGATCTATCCGGAAATGTGGCCGGCCCCGGGCGAGGCCTTCCTGCCCCGCAACCCCAAGGGTGACCTGCTTCTGGTCCAGGATCCCCTGGACGGCAAGGGTCTGGTTAACCTGGTGCTCACCACCGAGGACGGGTCCGACGGTCGCGATTACCTCTTCAAGTTCTATCCCGAGAAGGAAGGTGCCCTCCGCACCGCCGACGAACTGGACGCCTCCCGCGACACCGAAGGCGCCGTTTGGATTCCCGTGGGTGCCACCATCGGTGGCCAGGGCAACTGGGGCGAAGGCTATGCCGACCCCAAGCACGAGGTGGACGACCCCTATCACACCTTCGGCGAAGGCAAGCAGCGCTACATGGCCCGCGTGCAGGACGTTCCCTACCTCGTCAAATGGATGACGGACAACGGCGTTCCCGTTGAGAAGATGAAGCAGGACTACGTGGCCTACATGCCGGTATACATCATGCAGGACGGAACCCCGCAGGGGTCGGACAATCTGGCCCCCGGGGATGTCGGTGCTCCCAAATTCTGGCAGAAGGGCCCCACCCACTGGTGTCCGCCCACCAACACCATGTCGCGCGGCTGCCTGGGCTGCCATGCGACCGGCGCCAGAATCGAAACCAAGGATGTCACCACCGACCCCGATCACCCGGTGAAATCCGTGGTCACCGCCATGGATTACGTGGACCTCAACATTACCTGCGAGCGCTGCCACGGCCCCGGGTCCGATCACGCCGAAGAGGGCGACAAGACCAAGATCATCATGCCGGCTCTGCTGACGGCGAAGGCCGGCAACGAGCTTTGCGGCCAGTGCCACGGCTCCCACTCCGGCAAGAGCCAGCGCCCCATGGGTGTGCACAAGTACCCCTACGACCTGTCCAAGAAGGACGCCCTGGGCAACGGCTACTTCGTGCCCGGCGTGTATGAACTCTCGGATTTCTATTTCAACCTGGACCAGGCCAGCGTGAACAACAAATGGAAGGAAGGGACCTACAACTCGTGGCCCGACCAGATTCACGCCCGGGCCCACTCCATGATGCTTTCGGAAGTCCAGCGTTCCGGCCACAACTGCAACGGCACCGAAAAGCTGACCTGCTTCTCCTGCCACGATGCGCACACCCTTAACGGCGGCCCCGCTTCGCTCAAGGTGGAAGACTACGACTTCACCAACGCCGCCTACTGGAACAACACCCTGTGCCTCACCTGTCATGCCGGCAACGGGCCCTTCGCGGATGTCGGGATGTCCGACGTGGCCGCGCTCCAGCTGGACGCCGGAGGAAACGTGACCAAGGCCGGCGGAGCGGTGAAGGTCGATCCCAACGAAGCCATCATGGCCAAAAGCCGCGTGGCCCGGTCGGTGGCCAAGCACATGCAGGTCGGAGCCGGCATGGGCGGAGCTCCCTACACCCCCGAAGACCGGGACATGCCCGTCGGCAGCTGTGTCTCGTGTCACATGGCGAAGATCGGCAAGCTCTTCGACCTCAACGACGATGCCCAGTACCACCTGGACCGGGACGGTGCCGGAAATATCGCCGTGGCCGAAGGCAACGTCGGCAACCACGTGTTCGACATTGTCTGGCCGGCCCAGAGCTGGGTCCTCAAGAAGGATGACCCGTCCAAGGGCCACGACTACGACATCATGCCCAACTCGTGCAGCAAGTGCCACGCCTTCGCGCGGCTGAGCGGCGATTTGGACTAGTGACGACCGGGTGGGCCCGTTCGGTTCTTGGACCGCCGGGCGGGTCCGCCAATCAATTTTCGACTCGGAAAAACAATTTTGGATTCATGGAGGTTTGAAGTGAGTAACAGAATGAAAATCATGATGGTTCTTCTGGCGATGTTCCTGATGGCGGGGACGGCCCTGGCCGGCGACGGCTTCAAGGTTTACGGCAAAGTCCACATGTCCCTGGAAAACCTGAACACCGGCGAAACCGGGTATATGGCTGTCTCCAGCAACGGATCCCGCTTCGGTCTCAAGGGTACCCAGGAGATGAATGAGTCCTTCAATTTCATCTGGCAGTTCGAACAGAAAGTCAACCTGGCCCAGAAGGGTTCCGAGACCCTGGCCAACCGGAACAGTTTCGTCGGGCTCAAGGGAACCTGGGGATCGGCCCTGATCGGCATCCACGACACCCCTTTCAAGACCATGGGGTCGAAGATCACCTTCTTCCGCGATGAGATCGGCGATTACCGCCAGTCCACCATGGGCTGGGACCGCCGCCTGCAGGACATTGTGATGTACGTGTCTCCCGAGTTGGACGGATTCAACGCCCGCCTGATGGTCCAGGTGGATCAGACCGACGGCGTCGCCGACGAAGCCGAAACGATTTTCAGCGGCAGCGTTCGCTACAAGAAGGACAACTTCTACTTGGGTGCCGCCTATGAAACCCTCTCCAAGGGTCTGGCGTCGGACACGGCCGACGACGGCACAGCGGTCTACGGAAACAGCGCCAAGGGCCTGCGCCTCGGCGCCAAGTATCTCTTTGAAAAGGTGGGCTTCACCGCGCTGTACCAGTCCTTGTCCGATTACAACCAGTCGGACTTCGCGGTGGACGGGTCCGGCAACGTCACCACTCTGAATGACCGCAAGTCCGCCACTTTCGGTGGCGAGGCCAATTGGAAATTCGCACCCAAATTCGCGGCCAAGGTGGGTTACTACGCGGCCGACCCCAACACCGATGCCGATAACGACGAGTACAACCTGCTGGCCTTCGGCGTGGACCACAAATACGCCAAGGATCTCTGGTTCTACCTGCAGTATGCGATCATGATGAACGGTGACGCGGCAAGCGCGTCGCTGGGCAGCAAGACCAACGGCCACGGCAAAATTGTCAATGCCGCCGGCCCCGGGGAAAGCCCCTCGGGAATCAGCCTGGGCTTCGCCAAGAAATTCTAGGCCGCCCCGTCTCTACAGGGGGCTCCGGGCCACGGCCCGGAGCCCTTTGTTCGTACGGGCCGGAATCCGCGGGTTTTACCAGGATTAGGCGGTCCAAATAACCGAGTTTTATTGACACCCACCCCCATTTGCGTATTTTGCCAAAAGCATCCCATGTATTCAGAAGGAGGGATTTCGTAGAATGGATACGGCCAAAAACCAGTATCTGGCTTCCAGGGCCCAGGTTTTCAAGGCCATGGGTCATCCGACCCGTCTGGCCATCATCGACGAACTGAATTCCGGCCCCAAGTGCGTCAACGATTTGAAGGGCGTCATCGAATCGGACATGTCCACCGTTTCCCGCCACCTTTCGGTTTTGCGAAATGCCGGCCTCGTCTCCAGTGAGAAGCGGGGAAACCAGGTTTTCTACACTCTTCTCTGCCCCTGCGTGACCACCTTTTACGCCTGCGTGGAAAGCGTGCTCACCGGTTCCCGCGGTGTCATCCAGCTTGATCCGCCGAAATAGATCCGCCGGTCCACCCTAGCCCCACACCCCCTGGGCCAGCATCTGGCTTTCCGCCGCCTCCGCCCAGCCCCTGTTCGCCGCCGGACTGGCCGGACTGGGGTGCAGGACCGTTCCGATGTTGGTTGGCCGATGCCCCCCGCTCGCAGGGGCCTTGGCCCCGAACAACCCATCCAGCTTTTTCCGCGCAAACCCGCCCACTCCGATGACCCACTCCGGTTCATACAGATTCACGAGCGTCCTCAACCGCGCGTCACACGCTTCGAACAAGGGGGCCGACTCGGCCGTGGGCAGCTTGTCCGGCGTCCGATTCCGCGCACTCTCCTCCATGAAGACCAGCGGACAGTAGTTCACCACGAAGTGCTCCTTGAAGAACCCTTCCGGCCCGCCGAATCGCTCCCCGAAGAACCCCCACAACCGCCGCCCGCTCACTTCACTGCGCGGTGAGTCCAGGCCCCGCACCGGTCGCTTGGGGTGCTCTCCCTTGGGCGTCTTCACGGTCCCGGACAGCTTCAGGAAGTCCTTCACCATGGACACTTCCCCGAAGGGGACGCCGGTCTGGGCCATCCCCCACGGTCCGGGGTTCATGCCCAGCATGAGCACCCGCCGCGGCGTGGCGCCCCAGGTGCGCACGTAGGCGGAATGCAGGTCCCAGGCGTAGACGAGGGGATTGTAGACGTGGGTGACGGGATCGGAAAACTCCAGGCGGGAAACGGCCCGGCTCAGGTCGGACGTGGCTTTCAGGACCTTGTCGGCAATGTCGGTCTGTCGGGTCAAGACCCCTACCTCCGGAACGGGACAATGTGACCGGCCCATTATAGACCGGGCCGTCCGTCCGTACAGGGCTTTCCCCGTCCGCCCGTTTGCGCTAAGGTTGCCGGATCATCCGCCCCTTCCCCGAAAGGTCGATGCCTATCATGCGCTACCTGCTCCTCCTGCTGCCCCTGCTGGCCCTGTGCGGCTGCGACGCCCCGGAAACCGTCGATCTCATCCTCGCCAACGGTCACATCGTCACCCTCACCGAGGCCGGGGACACCGCCACCAGTGTGGCCATCACCGACGGCAAAATCGTGGCCGTGGGCACCAACACCGACCTGGCCAAACTGGCCGGCCCGGACACGAAAACCATCGACCTGTCCGGCGCCACGGTGGTCCCGGGCTTCAACGACAGCCATTGCCACCTGTACGGCCTGGGCAAGGCCCTGGCGGAAATCGATCTCAACGGGACCATCTCACCCGAGGACGTGGCCGCCCGGGTGGCCGCCGCCATGACCGAAGCGCCCGGCAACGACTGGCTCCAGG
>Ga0209475_10005275_pt1 | contig 10687 bp, 7 predicted proteins | sample tdDd471_FD_187128 | JGI IMG/M metagenome (GOLD analysis project Ga0209475, IMG submission 187128) | Marine sediment microbial communities from the Atlantic coast under amendment with organic carbon and nitrate - tdDd47.1 (SPAdes)... | ecosystem: Environmental > Aquatic > Marine > Coastal >...
TCCAGTTGTAGGAACTGCATCTACAGAATTTTTTATGCTATGCCAGTGGTCTTCAAAGCGTTTAGTAATTTCATTCTTTGTTGCTCTTGGATATGTTTTGTCAAAATCTATTTTAAACACTTCTTCAGGTGATTTAAATGGGTTATCTACTTTATCATTGTAATCAGTTCCACCTTGTTCATATTCAGCATGTCCCATATGTACCCGCTTTGCATCTAAATCTTTTTCATGTATAGACACTCCCCATATAAAATCATAGTTCCAAGCATTTCTAAACATATTTGATGCATTACTTTTTTCCTCTTCTCTACTATTTTGATTAATGTCTAAACCAGTAACTGCATTTACTAAATCCCAGTGAGTATGAGCTGAGTATTCTGTTCGAGGTACTCTCTCTGGCATTTCAAGGTTCATTGCCATAAAACCATCTTTATATGACATAACATTCTTCCTACACTTTCTTCAAACTTGTAAACTATAACTATCTTAGATTCTCACATAATGCATGAAATGCATTTTTAGCATTAAATATTATATTATATCTGATTATTCTTTAAACTTAAGTACTACACCACTAGATGTTTTGTATTTTCCACCACGGAATCCACAAAAAAGATATTCAGGTTCTCCATCTTTTAACAATATCTGTGGACGTTCAAATCTTCCCTCTCTAGATATACCTATCATCTTTTCTTTAAAATAAGTAGTTGAATCAAGGAATGCAATTTTGGGTTCTTCCCAATCAATACCATTATCAGATACTGCATGCAAGCCAAACTCAGCATTATATATTCCCATATCTCTAAGTACCATTTGATATTTACCATCACTATACCAAATGTATCCATCTTCTGCTTGTATCTTTTCTCCATATGATGAATAGTCAATAACAGGATTATAAGGGTATTTCACATACTCACCTGTTAAATCTTCACATTCAACAAAACCATACTTTCTGTTTCCATTAAACTTTTCTGCAGTCCTAAAATCCCAAGCCTTGTAATAGATGCGATATTTATTATCTGGCGTTTTTACGAAAGTTGGATTTGATGTGCAAAAACTATCCCACTCATCTTTACACCCTACATCAATCATAGGCCTTTTATCAGATACCCTAATAAAAGGTCCATCTAAACTGTCAGCAATAGCCATGCCAACTCTTTTACTTTGTACCAATCTTTGAAAATATGGAAAGAATTCATCTGTTTCTAAGCTTGATATTTCATCAACATCTTTGTCAAGTTTAGATCCATCAGAACCCATATAAAGCAATACGTATTTCCCATCAACTTTGTAAATAGATGGATTATGTATCGACCAAGAATCCCATCGTTCACCACCTCTGCCTTGCAATACTACACCCTTATATACATAAGGTCCTTCGGGATGCTTTGCAACAGCATGGCATACTTCACATGCAGCTACCCATCCTAATCTGTTGTAGCAATTTTTCCAGCGAGAATAGAATACATGTATGTTGCCATAATCATCATATATAGGAGAACACCCCCATACGTTATAGTCTTTATCTTCTAATATTCTACCGACACCGTGTATATCTATGAACAAATCTGATTGTAATTTTTTTAGTGAATTTATTGTAATGCATCGCTTGTTGCTATCAGAAAAATCTCCTTCAACTGCAGCATTTATCATTTGCTTTGTTTTATCCATAGTCTACCCCTTCACTGCGCCCGAGGTCATACCAGCAACAATTTGCTTTTGAAGACCTAAGTACAACAAAGTTACAGGTATTACTGTCAAAACTAATGCAGCAAAAACATATTGCCAATCTCTAGCATACAACCCATAGAAACTGTATACTGTTTGCGGAATAGTAAGTTTTCCAGCACCACTAAAAAAGTACAGAGGTATCATGAAGTTATTCCACACACTAATGGCAGTAATTATTAGATTTGTAATCATAATGGGTTTTAATATAGGCATTAATACACTAAATATCATTCTAATAGGACCACATCCATCAATAACTGCAGCTTCATCTATTTCTTTAGGTACACCTTTTACAAAGCTTGCAAATGTCATTACGGTAAACGGCATTCTTATTGCTGTAAATATTAATATAACTCCTAGATAAGACCCATATATATTTAAAAATTGTAATAATGCAAAAGTTGATACTGTTTGTACAGTCATAGTAAATCCAAATATAAAGTAATAGTACATTGCTCTACCACTTCTGTCATTTCTTCTGGATACATAAATGCCTGCAAATGATCCAAATACTAAAGATAGCACTACTACTGAAGCTGTTATAACAAAGCTATTAAAATATCCTTCGAAAATCTTTCCTGTCTCTACTACGTGTTTATAATTTGAAAACATCCAATTCTCAGGAAGTGTTAAAGTAAATCGTACTGCTTCGCTTTGTGTTTTAAACGAACCCAAAACCATAAGTGCAATTGGTAAAATATATACTAAGGAGACTATGGCTAGCATAATGAATAATAATATTTTAGACTTTAATTTCCTTTTATTCATTATATTTCCACCTCCCTATTTGTTAGCTTTCTGTTTATTATAAATGCAATAATTACAACAATAATTGCTAAAACTACAGCTGAAGCAGCTGCTTCACCTAGTAATCCTAAACCAAATGCTCTGTATGTATATGTATTTAGAACTTGTGTATCAAAGCCAGGTCCTCCATTTGTTAGTACATATACAATATCAAATACTTTCATACCACCTGTAATATTAAGCGTAATTACAACAGTAAACGAAGGTACTAACAATGGTAGCGTTATATGTCTGAATTTTTGCCATGTACTTGCACCATCAATAGCAGCACTTTCATAAAAGCTCTGTGGTATAGCTTGAAGCCCTGCTATGAAAATGAACATGCAAAAGCCTGACCACATCCATGATTCAATCGAAATTACTGAAGCCATTGCAGTTCCATATTTACCAAGCCAGTTTGTGGCTATAAAATCAAGTCCAACTGCTCTAAGAATGTTGTTTAGCATTCCATCATAATCCATAATCGCAGTAAACAGAACCCCTACAACTACTATACTCAGTACACATGGTAGATAATATAATGTTCTTAATATATTATTACCTCTAAATGATTTAACTAAAGCTAATGCCAATATTAACCCAAATAAAGTTTTCAAAATAGTTGTAGCAGTTGCAAATATTAAAGTATTGAGTATTGATTTTGTAAATATTGAATTACTTAATATAATTGCATAATTTTTAATTCCACTAAAACTTGGCTCTGTTAATCTTGTAATATTCCAATCAGTTGTTGAAAGAACGATACTCATTATAACTGGTAAAATAAAAAAGACAGTATAAATTAATATTGCTGGTATCGTTAACCATGTTGGATAATGATTTTTTATGTTATTTTTCTTCTTGCTAAACAATTTGCTATCTCCCAATCTTTATTTTGACATACCCCAAATATATAATTCTGATTAAGCTAAAAACTTGTTAAATAAAAGGGGCTAACATTAGCCCCTTCTCGGGTTAAACCCATATCAGTTCATTTTCTACTCTTCCCAGCCAGGATAATCGTTTTCTGTTAATAGTTTAGCAACATCTTTTTGGAACATTGCCAATACTTCTTCACCTGTCGTTCCTTTAGCAGGTGCATCAGCATAATATACCCATAATACTGAGTTGTATAAAGGTTGTAATGGAGTTAGTAATGCATTCATCTCTGGAACTGTTTTACCAGTTTCTATGAAATCCTTATAAAGGTTAACAACATAACTTGGAAGCTCGCCACCATTTATTTCAGCAAATGCTGGATAACCAGGTCTTTCAGCAAAGTATAAATCACCGTATTCTGGAGTAGCCCATAAGTTGAATATTTTCTCAATTACATCTAGGTTCTCAGTAGATTTATTTACTGAAAAGCTTACAGTGTAGTTAGCAGTGGATAGTAGGTTTTTATCCTCATAAGGCATTTTAGGATTCATCATGTTGATTTTTGCATCTGGATTTGCAGTTAATAATGAGTTTACCATACCTGTACTTCCAAAGAACATTGCAATTTCACCAGAAGCAACTTGACCATAGCCTTTGTCTATTGTAGCAGTTAGATAATCTTCATTTACATAGCCCAATTTATGAATTTCAAAGTATGTATCCAAAACTTGTGCTAGTTCAGGGTGATTAGTAAAGCTATCTTCATTTGCAAGTAAATTATCAGCAAACTCTTTAGCTTTGTCTTGACCCAAAGCCCTTGAATAGCCTGATGTCATCCATATTTGAGGCACCCATAAATCTTTTGGTACTAAGAATGGCGTTACACCTGCAGCTTTAAGAGTTTCACATGCTGCCAATACTCCATCCCAGTCACTTGGAACTTCTATATTATTGTCATCAAAAACTTGCTCGTTGTACACTATTGCTTGGAAGCCTGCAAGTTCTGAGAATGGAAATGCATAAACTTTATCATTGTAAGTAACATTACTAGGATTTATCAAATTACTTGTCCATGTTTGACTAGTTAGATCCATCAATTGGCTTTCTGCATCAGCTAGACCAAATATTGCTGGAGCATTGTAATCAATTAAGTCAGGAGCTTCACCTGTGTTAAGCTTTAGTTGAAGTAGATTGTGATATTGATCATCAGGAATGATTTGAATATCAAGTTTAATATTTTCCTCATCCTCTAATTTTTTAACCATCTTTTGAAAACCTTCGGTATTTCTAGATTGGCTCATCATAGCTGTAACAACTCTTACTTCGTCTTTTGATTCTTTATTTTCATTTGAATCATTAGAATTAGTTGTTGAGTTATCTGATGTTGATGATGTGTCGTCTGTTTTTTCATTTGAACAAGCTGCTAAAATACTAAATACCATTATAAAAGCTAGTAGTATTATAAATATTTTTTTGTTTTTCATGTTTCCTCCTTCTAAAATCTTTTTTGGTTTCTTAAAGTCTACTAGAATTAAATATATTTCAAAATGGAAAATCTTAAATAAATACATGTAATATTTTAAAATCACTTGAAAAGCTACTAGGATTATCATATCATGAATTTAAGAAGAAGGATTAATAATGATTATAAAAAGAAGGTATGCTTTCCAAAATAAATTAACAATTTATAATGCTACATTAATTGCAGCTATTATTTTAATATGTTCAATTTTTTTCTATGCCTATTTATTAAATAAAGCAAAAAAACAAATAGAATACGATGTCAAAGTGTTAACAGATAGCATTGATTATGATTTTAATTCTCTACTTGAGACAAATGATAAAACCATTTTGCGACTTGCTGCTAATAAAGAATTAATAGATGTCTTTTCAAGCATACCTAAAAGCCAAACTAACTATTTTACAGATAATGTTCAAGAATCAGTTTTACTTACAAAGATAATTCAACCATATACATTTATTAACGATGATATAGGCAGACTTTATGTGTACACTATGAACAATGACTTCTACTCCACTGGTAAACTTGCATGTACAAATGAGTGTGTAGAATATTTTCTAAAAAGCAAAAAGACCAAAGAAGTATCTGAATACTTAAATGATATTGATAGTTATAAGTTTCTAAGTTATCCCTCAAAAGATATCTTAAGTCCAGTAAATTACAACACTAATAACTCTAAGCTTTTTTCTATAACAAGACCAATTTTTGATTATACTAGTTTTTCAAAACATGTTATAGGTTATATTACTATTGAACAGCCAACAGATGTGATTGATGAATTACTTAGTTATATGCCAAAAGGGACGATTGCATATATGGTTGATGGTAATAATCAGTCATTTTATACATACTCTAAAAACATTGCATATGCAAATAGAATATTTCTTGATGTAGTAGATGGAGAAGAAATAAAGAACTACTATGTATCTAAAACAGAAGAAAATTCATTTGGATTCTACATATATTTATTAATACCAACCAAAGAGTCTGATTTGTACCTAAAGAAAACAGCTATTTATCTTTTCAGTGGTGTACTGTTTTTTGTGTTCTTTATTTTCCTAACAGAAAAAGCAATGATTAAAAAGCTAACTTTACCACTTCAAGAACTTAGCCAATCAATATCCACTGTAAATTTAGATAATTTATCAATAGATTTAGATGAACATAAAGAGTTTGATGAGCTAAAGCAAATAAATGCAGCATTTAATAGAATGGGTGAAGAGCTAAAAAATAGTGTGGATGAAAAAGTTAAATCAGAAACAAGTACATTACAGGCGCAACTTTTGGCATTGCAGTCTCAGCTAAACCCTCACTTTTTCCACAATATTTTAACAATAATAAGCGTTATGGCAGATGATAATAAAAATGACTCAATTGTTGAGATATGCACAAAGCTTTCTAGCATGTTAAGGTTTTCATCATCGTATACATCGTTGACATGTCTACTAGAAGAAGAGCTAACTCATACAGAAAATTACTTATCCTTAATGAAGATAAGATATGAAGACATGTTTACATACAAGATTAAAGTAGAAGATGACCTTAAAAATATAACTATACCGAAGTACATTTTTCAACCATTAGCTGAAAACTGCTTTAATCATGGATTTAAGCAGACATTGCCCCCATGGCATATTGATATTGTAGTTACATCTGACAATGATAATTGGAAGATGATTATTACAGATAATGGTGGTAAATTTACTGATGAAGCTTTAGAGAAGTTTAACTTCTTCATAAACAATTTCTCAATTAAGAATACTCAAAGTGCATTGCATGAACTAAGTATTGGTGGTCTTTGCTTGTGCAATATTTACATAAGGCTTAAACTTTTGTACAAAGATAATTCTATTTTTGAAATCGACAATTCTAACAAAGGTAAGACTATTATCACTATAGGAGGTAAGAAGCATGTATAACGTATTAATAATAGAAGATGAACCTCCTATTTTAAGAGGAATTTGTAATGCCATTAAAAAATGTAGCAACGACTTTGAAGTTGTGAATACAGCTTTTAATGGAGAAGAAGCTGTAAGTTTATTAAAGCAAAATCACTATGATTTAATAATAACTGATATAAATATGCCTGTTAAAGATGGATTTTATGTTCTAAGTTATTTAAAAGATAATAACATAGATAGCATTAGTATAATATTAAGTGGTTATGAAGAATTTTCATACGCTCAAAAAGCACTTAGCTATAATATAAAAGATTACCTTGTAAAGCCTATTGATAAAGAAAGATTAACTAACCTTTTAAAAGAAGTCTCACAAGAAATAGACCAAAAGAAGTATTTTAATAAACAGAATATATTTAGTCAGTTAGTATATCAAAAAAACTCATCAAATAATATTAAGCTTGATGATTCCTATTTTATGGTGTTAATATGTGCAGGCTCTATCCCTAGGACAACAGATGACTTTATGTCGCCTGGTTCAATTTATTGGGAAAAGAATGATATTTATAGTATTGTAAATAAGATAAATGTTATAAAGAATTATTGGATAATAAATGGCAGTTCGTTATCTGAGAAAATCTTAATAGCAAATTGTAATAGCAAAAACATCAAATCTATTGCCTATGATTTATTCGAAAGACTATCAACTGACGATATTTCAATAACAATGATAGTAAGCAAAGAAATAATTGACTATGATAGTATATACTATACCCATGTTAATCTTCGTAAACTTATTGAAGATAGGATATTATTTGCAAAATCAAGTATTATTTTTATGGGAGAATCAGATTATGAAACAAGTCATATGGATATAGACTTAAATGAGTTTAAGTCTGCTATAACTCTATCAAAAGATAATAAAATCAAATCATCAATAGATAAAATTATTATCGAAATAAAAAGAAGGAAACTTTCATTACAACAAGTAAAGAACATTTTAAATTACATTGTTATTAAGTTGCACGAGTGCTATACATATGAAAACAATCAAGTATATGAGGTTACTCTTGTTGAAGAAATGATAGTTAATACATTAAACTATGATGAATTAAGAAATGCACTGCATGAATTACTTCAGAGTCTACTGCATTCAAATTCATACTCTAGCGACAAAGATAGACTTGCCAAAAATATAAAAAGTTACATTGATGACAATTTAAACAAACCTTTAACAAATCAAGTACTATCACAACATTTTCATCTAGTACCTTCATATGTAAGCAGTATCTTTAAATCCCACTATGGTATATCTTCTGCTGAGTATATAGTTAATACAAGAATAACATTGGCAAAGAAACTACTTAAGGAAAACCCTAATATGTTAACTAAAGATATCGCCAAAGCTGTAGGTCATGCTGATCCATTATATTTTTCAAAAGTTTTCAAGAAAAAAACAGGAGTTAGTCCATCTAAATATATTACAGGTTAGTAATTTGAATTATAAATCAGATATTTTAACACAAAGTTACTCTATGCAATAATGGTATAATTAATATGATCAACTTTATTAATCAAGCACTCTTTACAATTCACGTGGTTAATCACAGTACTGTTGATTCTTCATGGTCAAAAACTGTGTTCCCGTACCCAAATCATCGTATCTATTTTATTACAGATGGAGAAGCTGATTTATATCTTGTAGACAAATATATAAAACTTAAAAAAGGAAATATGTATTTACTACCTGCTTTTAAAATGGTGGAAACTATTTGCAAAAATTTATTTTCTCATTATTATCTCCACTTTCAACAAAGTTCAAATCAGTTATTTAACTTATTTGATTTGCATAATACTAAAGTTGAAGTTGTTGTGGATGATACCCTATTTATAGGCTCGTTATTCGAAAAAGTTAAAGAAAATTATAATAGTAATACTATAAACTCAATATTAGCTTTACAAGGATCTCTGCAGTTATTGCTTGCCCCGTTTTTTGAAAATGTATCAGATATAGATCCTAATATACAACGTTTTTTTAAAGTTATTGAGCACATCAACTTACATATTTCTGAAGATATATCTATAGATTCATTATCGGAAATAGTGAATTTGAATACTGTGTATTTTTCAAATGTCTTTTCTAAAACTTTCAATATATCACCAAAGCAATATATCATAGAGAAAAGATTAGAACTTGCTCAGCTGTTATTAGCTAATACCCTGTATACTGTAAAACAAATTGCTATTAAGTCAGGTTTTAGAGATGATAAGTATTTTTCAAAATTATTTAAATCAAAAATAAATATGACACCTATTGAGTATAGAACAATAGTAAATAATACTAATCTTTAACATATTATTTATTATTATACTTAGCTATATCTACATAATATGCAGCAGTATAATTATTTCCAAATTTATCATTAAACCATGCCTTTAAAGATGTACTGCCCTTTTTCAGTCTGGCTGTTAACACTGCAACTGTAGCATCATCTTCAATATTAATACTCTTAGTTATTCCTTGAATTGATATTGAAGCACTTTCTAAATTAAGTGCTATACCTTGTGTATAACATTCCCAGTGCTTTTGCTGGATAGATTCCTTCTTGAACTGAATATCCTCACCATTAATACCTTGCACAATTGGTCTGTTTTGAGATTTAGGCCATCGTCTTAGGTGAAATTCATATTGTCCATCATATTCTACTTCAACTTCCCAGTAACCATTAACTTGCATACCTTTACGTATCTGTTTTTGATTCCAAGCAACATTACACTCTTCATTTCTTAAATCATGCGTTGTTAACTGTATAGGTCTATCACCTACTAACATAGGAATGGCTTTATCGAATTGTTCAGATACAATATCCCACCATTTTTCATACTCTAGACGTAAGTTCTTTACTTTTTGTGGATAGTTATTAGCCTCATCACATCGTTGTTCCCTATCTACTTCTATATTGTATAGCTCTCTACCATTAATAAGTCTCCACTTATTAGTCATTACTGCACTTTTACGCCACTTTACTGGATATGCTACTCGTTGTGAGTCAGTGACTATTGTCCTATCCTCCCATTTGCTATCTTTAAATAATAAGCTTTTAAGACTTTTTCCATGAAATCTAACATTCTCTTTTATTGGTATATTGCATAGATCTAATAATGTTGGCATGAAATCAATATTTGCAGTCAACTCGTCTACATCGCTAGCATGATTAAGCTTCTCCTCAGACCATCTTATAAAAAATGGTACTCTATGACCACCGTCGTATTCTGAGTTTTTAATCCCTCTCATTCCAGCATTATATCCACTAACTACAAATCCATCCTGGTCTAAATCTGCTCCAGCACTACTTCCATTATCAGTCATAAATATTAAAATGGTATTATCTAATATGTCTAACTCATCTAGCTTATCTCTTAACTTTCCAAAATTCTCATCAATATTAGTGATCATACCGTAGAATCTTGCTCTGTCTTCTGGTACAAAGCTTTCGTACATACTTGAGTATTTTGCATCTACATTATATGGGTCATGTGGAGCATTTGTTGCTATATAACAAAAAAAAGGCTTATTTTTACGTTCCTCAATAAAGTCAATAGCTTCACTAAAGAAAATATCTGTACAATACCCTTTAAACTTCTTTGGTGCTCCATTCACAAAGTAAGTATCATCAAAATAGTCATTACCCCAGTAATCAGGCGTTTGAGATATACCCCCTCCTCCATGAATAATAGATTTCTCAAACCCTCTATCTATCGGTCTATAAGGGTAAGTATCCCCTAAGTGCCATTTGCCAAAAATGCCAGTAGCATACCCATTTTCTTTTAATGCATCTGCAAGTGTCCATTCCTGCCTACGAAGCAA
>Ga0209475_10005276_pt1 | contig 10683 bp, 2 predicted proteins | sample tdDd471_FD_187128 | JGI IMG/M metagenome (GOLD analysis project Ga0209475, IMG submission 187128) | Marine sediment microbial communities from the Atlantic coast under amendment with organic carbon and nitrate - tdDd47.1 (SPAdes)... | ecosystem: Environmental > Aquatic > Marine > Coastal >...
ATATTGGCAGGCAATATACACCTTCCTTTAAAAGGAATACATTATCCAGAAAAAATGATGACTCAATTTCACTTTCTAAACTCCATGCAAAGTACACAACAGTATCTGATGCTGCTAGTGAACTCAATGCATATTTATAGGTATCCCATTCATCTTCAGGATAGGCTACTGCAAGTTCGGTAAAGGATGCGGGATCAAATGGATCAGAAATAATACCAAATGACAACTCTGGGTTGTTTAATTCCACCGTGTGGTCAAAACTAAGCGTATCGCTTGGGGTGATTTCGACGGCCGGAGAAATTAGCATGAGTGGATTTTCATCTCCAAAAGAAAACCTGGCGAATTTTACTTTTCCACTATAAGAAAACAAATAATTAGATTCACCCACATGTTTTGTCCAGATTGAGGGTATTCCTGAACTGAAGGTTTCCAATAAAGAAGTGTAATGCTCAAGAATAATTTCAATTTCAATATCTTCATCAATCACATTGACCACGTCAGAATGAGGCATTAATCCTGCATAGTATACACTATAGTCGTAAGCTCCTGGAAGTACTTCTTCAAAAACAACATGGCCGGATTCATCGGATATATGTGTTCCATAGTATTCAATCTGTACATGGGCTCCTTCAATCGGATTACCATTTACATCCTCAATAGTGTATGATACATTATAAGAATCAAAAGAATCCTCTACATCAAGCATGGATGACTGAACAATACTTTTATTTGTATTGTCCTGAACAAAAACAACCACTACCAGATCATTAGGTGTCTCCATATATGTTTCATCCATGTCGAATGTTTCACTCAAGATAATCTGGTTTCCTGAAGTCAATTCTCCTAGTGTAGTTCCTGAAGCATCGGGTAGCATTTTCATCATTACATGACCAAATTCCGTTTCTCCATTTGTTCCTACATTGTTATAGGTATCTTTTTCAACAACTACAATGTGAGCTACCAAACCTGCAGCATAATCATCCAAAGGCATAAGTTCAACGTCGATGGAAATAATATTATCCTCATCAATGTAAGCTTCAGTAATTTCAATTTCCATTGAAGTCATCATACCGGCATATTGGTCGAATATTTCCTGGGTGATACTGGAAGCGGGATCAAGCTGATCAGAGTTGATATAAAGATCTGGCACGAATGATACACCGTAATAACCCCTCCGGACGCCGCCTTCCTGTGTATAATAAGGGTCGCCAGAATTTGGCCAGTTCATCTGATATTTTATCAAGGCATATTCATCCGGATTGGCATCCAGAACTTCCGTAAGGATCTCATTGGCTGCCACACAAGGCCCACAGGTTGAGCTTGTAAATAATTCGTATAAGGGTTTCAGTGGGACTAATTCCCGGATTCCATCAAGATTTTTACCCTCAGAGTTATTTTTTTTAAGAATTTCGTTCTGACCAACAGTGGTGTTAATTTCATTGTTTAATAGGAATGCATTATCCGTGTCATTTGCATAGTTCCCGGATTCCTGAGAAATGGTATAGTTTACTATACATAACAGTACTGCTATTAATGCTAGTTGAAATTTGTTCATTTTAAATAGATTTTAATTAGTGAGGGTAAAAGTAGACTGCTCAATAATTCCAGAAGTATCAATTTGTATATTAATACCTGTTTCTATCAAAATTGAAGTATCAACTTATAAATTGAGACGATTTGATTGTTGATGATCAGCTTGTTGATGCATTTTTGGGAGATCAAAAGAATTACCACAAAAACAAAAAAGCCCTGGCGGTTTCCCGCAGGGCTTTTAACTAATTAAAACCTGTTTTTAGTTATTCAATCACTAACTTAACAGTCTTGTTATTATTTGAAGTTGTAATTCTTACAATGTAAACGCCTTGCTTAAGGTTGCTCACATTAAGTTGAGTATTTCCATTTGATATAATTTCTTCCATGGCTATTCGGCCCTGTGCATCAAAAATTGAAACATTGGCAGAATAATCATTACCAGTAGCAAATTCAATGTTCACATGGTCCTTTGCAGGATTTGGATACAGCTTAATATTGTTTTCACTCATCTCGTTCACAGATGTTATGCCTGTGGTCATATTTGTAATTCCGGCAAAGCTGTTGGAATAATAAAGCCCTGTAGAATTTTCCATTGATGTAAGGTATTCAACGTTCAATTCAAATTCTTCGCCGGTACTTGTTCTGTAGAGTTTGAAACTAACCAAATCGCCTTCAGTAAAGCCATCAGCATCATAAGTTGTGGGATCGTCGCCAAAAAGGATCATGGATTGATTTTGGTTTGTGTTTGAAACTTCCATCATTCCACAAAGCACATTGTTCTGGTTGAAAGCTGCAACCATGTCACCTGTTTCAAAGACTTTAAGGGCCTCTGCAAACACTACCACACTTTCAGTTGATGGAGTCATGTTAAGGTCGCCCCATGGTGTGTTTATGGAATTTTTTCGAGAAACCAATGAAGGCTGCATTTTTTCACCACATTCCGGGAAGGTCAGTTCGAATTCGTTATTTGCTTTGATTTTGTAGGATTTTCCGGGAACCAGTGTTTGAAGAGAATAAACTCCCATCTCAGGCCAGTATACTTGTGTTCCGATTAAGTCCTGAACGATTACGATATTGTCCTGATTTGCTTCAAACAGTGTAATGACATCTACGTCACATTCTGATGGAACTGGTAAATATGACCAACCTGAAGCAACCGTCAGGGTTTTATCTGCCATCGAACTTCCATAAATATCAAATGTTAGATCATCAGTGAATTTAATGGCATAGCCTGAAGTATTGTCCCAGTCACCGATGGTGTTTAATTCCTCTAAAGGCCAGTACACCTGGGTAAGGTTGCGCATTATGATCAAATCGTTCACCACCGGTGCAAGTATTTCTTCTACCGCAGGATTAGCAGGATCAATATAACTCGATACACCGTTCCATCCTGCGGCCATATCAAAGCTTTGAACATATCCGTCGCTGAGACTTGTAAGCATTGATGAACCCTGGTTTGCATAGAATCCCTGGTTTGGCATTTCAAAATCATAAGTGGCTGCTGCCAATACTTCCAACTGGTTTGAGCATCGGTACATCTTCCAAATAAATGCTTCACCTTCGGCAAAACCATCTTTTTCGGGTGTGAATGGATTATTACCATATGCCAATACTTCTACGTTTCCTGAACTATTCCACATCGACGCACCTCCACATTTTTCGACACTTTCATCATTCATATAGAAAACGCCTATCCAGTCGCCATCCTGCAAAGGTTCTCCTCCAATGCTTGGATTTGCTGATGACGGAACAGAAATAGTGTGAACCAATGAATTTGTTGTGAACTCCCATGGATCACAATCCGAAACTACCAGTTCCAAATTATGGCTTTCCAATGTAAGCTCCTGAACAACGGTGTTGGTTACTTTAAGCTGGTAATTTCCGGCATCATCAGCACCAATGTCTTGCAAGTTCAGTGTGTTGGTATTCTGTCCCGTAATCAACAATCCGTTTTTATACCACAAAAACACATTATTTTCTCCTGAAACCTCGATGGTATAGTTAATGGTTTGTTCTGGAGCAGCAGTGATGGTTGTATCGATTCCAATCATTGCCTGAGGGTCATATAAAAATTGCCATATTCCATTATCCATTAGTGGTTCGAGGCTTCCAAATTGCAATGCGTTTTCTTGTACCCACAGGTATTCATAATATTTATCAAACATACTTGATGGTAATTCATGAATATTGTTATCCCCTATTAATACAGTATCAGCATTTAAATTACCGAATGTCTCAGGCAATGCATTTATTTGATTATGAGATAAACTAATAGATCCTAAACTGGATAAATTACCAATTGATTCCGGAATTTCAGTAATATTATTAAATCCTATGGCAAGATTTCGCAGATTACCCATGTTCCCAATATTTTCAGGGATGCTCTCAAGTTGATTTGCACCAGCGTACAAACCTTTTAAGCTGGAGAGTTCGGTAATTGATTCGGGTAAAGTAGTCAGGTTATTATAAGCTAGAACAAGTAAGAAAATTTCTGGCATATTACCAAAATTCTCAGGCAAAACTTCCAATTGGTTTTCATTCAGGTAGATTTCTTCTACCGTTGCCAAGTTACCAAATGATTCGGGTAATTGGGTTAAATTATTATTTTCAAGTGATAATAAGTTCAAGTCAGATAAATTCCCAAATGACTCTGGTAACGAAATAAGCGAGTTATTAAAGAAATATACACTATCGAGAGATTCAAGATATCCAAAATTCTCAGGCAACCTAATTAACTGATTGTAATATAAATCTAACCTGGACAGGTTATTCATATTACCGAAATTTTCAGGCAAAATTGTCAATTGATTATTTGCAAGGTATAGTGAATGCATTGAGCTTAAGTTTCCAAAACTATCAGGTAAACCGGAAAGCTGATTATATTCTATGTTCAAGTAATAAAGATTATCCATATTACCGAAACTTTCAGGTAAGGTGGTCAATTGGTTATTGTCCAAGGTAAGATATTCAAGACTTTGCAAATTACCAAACCCTGCCGGCAACTCGGTTAAAGTATTTCCCCATAGAAAGCAGTTTTCAAGGGATGTAAGATTACCAAAATTGTGCGGTAAGCTATTCAGTCCTGCCTGTCCTAATGCCAGCCATTCCAAACTTTCCAGGTTGCAAAATGATTCCGGCAGGGTTCCGAGCCCAATTTCCATAAGTCCAAGATGGAGTTGCTTCAGATTAATTAAATTCCCAAATGATTCAGGGATGGTGGTAATTGGGGTCCATCCCAGCCATAACTCGGTTAATGCTTCTAAATTACCGATGCTTTCAGGTATTGAAGTGATGGCGTTCTGTTCAAGATGTAATACTTGCAGTGCCGTGAGATAACCGAATGATTCAGGGATATCACCGGTCAAATTATTACTCTGTCGCTTTAAACCTGTTACCCTGGTTCCGGTAGTAGTAACACCATGCCATTCGCTCACGGGTCCTTCCAGCCATAAATCATTCAATATCCAATTAGGACCATTACAATTATTATATAAATCAACCAGTGCCATTGAATCTGCATAGACAATAACAGGCTGGTCAATTACAACTTCTACTGTATTGGAGGGGTCAGATTCTCCTTCATCGTATACAGCAGTTACATGATAATTATAAGTTCCGTTCAACAGGTTTTCATCAATAAAAGAAATACCTCCCCAGACATCCTCATTGATTTGTTCGTCATCCCGATAAATATTATAACCCAACAGGCCATCTACTGCCTTGCCACTTAAATCTTCAACCTGGAACTGAATATTCCAGTTATTATCAAAATCAGAATACCAGGAACCATTAAACCTGTAAATATTACTGTATCCATCAATTGCAGGCCCCTCATCAGCTCCCATTACCGGTCCCGTCGTTGGCATATCAACATTTAACCCGACCCAAAACTGGGTACTGGCATCAATCGTTACCGGATTGTCAAGCATTACTTCAGTCCAATTATTAATAGCAAAACTTGAAACTTCCTGACTGTAAATTTCTGTAGCACCTGGCCCCGTCCAAATTTTCAATTTCACTGTTGGTGTAGGATTGGTTAAATAAAAGCGCATTTTAGTAACCGTCCAGCCATCATAAGCTGCAATATGATCAGGATCCCATTTTGTTGCAAAATCAATTTCAGAGGGGACTATATAATTACCAATTGAAGTTTGATTCTCACCATTGTCCCAATGTAGATATGTCGGAAGTGCAGGTTCTTCTACCTGAATCTGAATATTCCAGTTCAGATTTGAAGCAGTTGCCCATACACCATTATTAAACCTGGTCATATTTCCATAACCGTTAATTGCCGGGCCTTCATCACAGCCCATTACCCCGTCTGCTACTGGCATATCAATAAATAAACCGGCCCATAGTTGTGTACTTGCGTCAATGGTTACCGGCACATCAAGTGTAATCTCTGTCCAGGTATGAATATTAAAATTAGGTACATCCTGGCTGTAAATTTCTGTGGCATCAGGACCTGCCCAAATTTTTAGCTGTATGGTTGGCATTGGAGTCGTTACCCAAAAACGCATTGTGGTAATTGTCCAACCATCATAAGCTGAAATATGATCAGGATCCCACTTTGCGGCAAAATCAGCAATAGCAGGCCCCAAAAAGTTACCATAAGATGTATAATTTTCACCATTGTCCCAATGCAGGTAAGCTGAACTCCCTGTTGAAGGTGCTGTCCAGAAAAGGTTTACATCATTTTGATCAGCAACCTCTGCAACTAAATTTTCAGGAGGATTCAGATCTTTTGGATTCAGCCATTGCTGGCCAAAACTTTGTGTTTGAGCAACACTACCTATAATAAATAACAGCAATGCTAAAATCTTTGTTTGTTTGTTAAGCTTTTTCATAATTAAGTATTTAAAAAATTGATAATTTTAATTAGCTGTGGCAAAAGTAGATTGCGTTAAAATCCTAAAAGACTCAATACGCGTATTAAGACAAGTTATTAGCTAAATTGATGTATCAAATACTCAATTGAGACAATGTTAACTGTTGATATATAAGCTGATAATCAAAAATAGTGCTTTGCTAGTGGGGAGAGAGTTTGCCATCCAAATTACCTGGGTATGTGGTTTTTCATTGTAAAGAATTTTTATCAATCACAACTTAACATCAAAATTTATTATTCAGAATATGACTTCAACCAAATATGCGTGACCTGATTTATTACCTGAACCAAATCTTTATTCTAAGAATTTTATTTATTTTTGAAAAGTAGTTGTTCCATTACTTAAAGGTTAATTTTTAATGAATCAAATTTTCCAAATCATACTTTACCTCGGTGCAGTTCAGGGTATGTTGCTAAGTGTTTTTTTGTTTTCCATAAAAGTAAACAAAATCTCAAATCGATTATTAGGATTATTGACCCTTTTTTGGGGAGTTATTGTTGGTATATTTGGTTTTCAACTCGATGGATTTCACCTTACATATCCTCATCTATTGAAAATTGCCCATTTATTTCTATACAATCTTTTTCCATTACTTTATTTGCAGGTAAAATATTTACTTTCTGATCATATCAAATTTAACCGAAGAGATTTACTCCATTTTCTACCCACATTGATTATTGCCTTATTAAACATTGGATTTTACTTAAAAAGTGGTGAAGAGAAGTTAGATTTAGTAAAGATTGGAAGTACGCTTTATTATTATGTATTATCAATTATTCAAAATGGGGTAATTGCAGTCCAGGGTATTATTTATTCCTTATTAGCATTAAAGTTATTATCAAAATACAAGCAGAAGGTACGGGAATACCAATCAAATGTGGATAAAATGATTTTAAAAGTTCAATATACCGGAATATCCTTAAGCTTGTTTGCCTGGATAATTGGAATCATTGGAATTTATCTGGAATATTTTGGGATTGGTATTAACTTTGATCTTTTCATTTTCGTATACCTTACCCTTGTTTTAATCATATACATTATTAGCTATACTGCTCTTCAATCTCCTGAAATTTTTAAAATTGATGAGAAACAGATGAAGCTTGAGTTCACTAAAAACCATCAAAATAATTTTTCAGGAGAATCGACCCAGGTAAATACTTGTAATTCCTCTGAGAGTAGGAAAAAAAATGCTCATTATTCTGATCATGTCAAAAGTGAAGAAATCGAAAAGAAATTAATCGATTTTATAAATAGTGAAAAACCCTATCTAAATCCTGAATTGAGCCTGCAGGAACTTGCAGATAATTTGGATGTAAAAAAATACAGTTTATCCATTGTAATTAACCAAAAATACAATAAGAACTTTTATGAATTCATTAACCAATACCGGATCGAAGAAGTTAAGAGTATGATGAGCGATCCGGACAACAGACATTTAAAACTAATGAGTTTGGCATATGATGCAGGATTTAACTCCAAGGCAACCTTTAACAGGATTTTTAAGCAGATGACAAACATGACTCCCTCTCAATTTATTTCTTCCCAAAAAATCGCCTAATTTATATATTCAGAATTGGCATTAGTATTTTTTGTCCTTGCATATTTAGTCGCTTTTGTGTTAACTTATTTCAGGACTTGACACAAAATAAAAAAAACCCAAACGGTTTCCCGCCGGGCTTTTAACTAATTAAAACCTGTTCTTAGTTATTCAATCACTAACTTAACAGTCTTGTTATTATTTGAAGTTGTAATTCTTACAATGTAAACGCCTTGCTTAAGGTTGCTCACATTTATTTGTGTGTTACCTCCTGAAATGATTTCTTCCATTACTATACGGCCCTGTGCATCAAAGATTGTAACATTGGCAGAATAATCATTACCAGTAGCAAATTCAATGTTCACATGGTCCTTTGCAGGATTTGGATATAGATTAATATTGTTTTCACTCATCTCGTTCACAGATGTTATGCCTGTGGTCATATTTGTAATTCCGGCAAAGCTGTTTGAATAATACAGACCGGTAGAATTTTCCATTGATGTAAGGTATTCAACCTTCAATTCAAATTCTTCGCCGGTACTTGATCTGTAGAGTTTGTAACTAACCAAAGCGCCTTCAGTAAAGCCATCAGCATCATAAGTTGTGGGATCGTCACCAAAAAGGATCATGGATTGATTGTGGTTTGTGTTTGAAACTTCCATCATTCCACAAAGCACATTGTTCTGGTTGAAAGCTGCAACCATGTCACCTGTTTCAAAGATTTTAAGGGCCTCAGCAAACACTACCACATTTTCAGATGATGGAGTCATGTTAAGGTCGCCCCATGGTGTGTTTATGGAATTTTTTCGAGAAATCAATGAAGGCTGCATTTTTTCACCACATTCCGGGAATGTCAGTTCAAACTCGCTATTTGCTTTGATCTTGTAGGATTTTCCGGGAACCAGGGTTTGAAGAGAATAAACTCCCATCTCAGGCCAGTAAACCTGTGTTCCGATCAAGTCCTGAACGAGAACGATATTGTCCTGGTTTGCTTCAAACAGTGTAATGGCATCTACATCACATTCTGATAGAACTGGTAGGTAAGACCAGCCTGAAGCAACCGTCAGCGTTTTATCTGCCATTGAACTTCCATAAATATCAAATGTTACATCATCAGTAAATTTAATGGCATAGCCTGAAGTATTGTCCCAGTCACCAATGGTGTTAATTTCTTCTTCTGGCCAATATACCTGGGTAAGGTTGCGCATTATGATCAGATCATTAACAACCGGAGCCATGATATCTTCAACAGAGGAATTTGCTGGTACAATATAGCTTGATACTCCGTTCCATCCTTGGCTCATATTGAAATACTGGCCGTATGCATCAAACAGGCTGTTAAGTTTTGAAGAACCAAAATCAGCAAAGAAACCCTGGTCGGGCATTTCAAGATCATAAGTGGCTACTGCCTGTACTTCATTCTGAAGGTTGCATTGGAACATTTTCCACCTGAACTGTTCTCCAGCTGCAAAACCATCTTTATCAGATGTCGTAGGATCATCTCCATAAGCAGTTATTGCTGCATTTCCAAAAACATTCCATTTTACAGCGCCACCACAAACTTCCTCATTGTTGTCATTCAAATAAAATACACCAATCCAATCGTCAGCAGTTAAAGGTTCGCCATCAAGGCTTGGATTGGCAGAGCCGGGGATAATTATAGTATGTACCGATGCAGTAATAGTGAACTCCCATGGCACACACTCCTCAACGATAACTTCAATATCAAAGCTTTCGAGGGTTAAATCGCTTACAGTTGTATTCGTTACTTCTAATTTATAAATACCGGCATCGTCATCATCCACATTTGTCAGGGTGAGCGTATTTGTAGTTTGTCCGGTAAGCAAGGTATTGTCTTTGTACCAGGCATAAACATTGTTCTCGCCACTCACTTGAATGCTGTGATTTATATTTTGGCCCGGGCTGACATAAATTGTTTCTTCTTCACCAATATACCACTGTGGGTCATAAATGAAGTCGGTCACCTTTCCCATGAGTGGCTCCAGACTGCCAAATTGCAACTCATTAAAATCTACCCATAAAAAAGTGTAGTAATTGTCGAACATCGATGCCGGGAGAACTTTAATTTGGTTATCAAAAAGTAAAACAGTATCAGCTTCAAGATTGCCAAATGTTTCAGGTAGCATTGTGATGTTGTTCTGTGAAAGGCCCAGATAACCAAGTGTATTGAGGTTACCAATCGATTCAGGAATGTTAGAGATGAAGTTTCCATCCAAACCAAGAAACTGTACATTACTCATGTTTCCAATGGTTTCGGGAAGTGATGTAATCTGGTTGTTGTTTGCAAAAAGAACAAAGGTGTTCAGGTTCCCCATCGATTCAGGGAAGTTGATAATCTGGTTATCACTCATTGATATATCCATAAGTGTTGTCAAATTTCCAAAGTCTTCAGGAATCGATTCCAATTGATTTTGATCTAAATATAATCTTTCAATTGCATCCAAATCAGAAAATGAAGCAGGCAATGAGCTGAGATTGTTTATTGATAGTCTCAGGAAGTTCATATTATCAAGATCTCCAAAATTTGCCGGAAGGGTCTCCAATTGGTTCTCTTCGAGGGAAAGGTATTCGAGTGATTCAAGGTTACCAAAACTTTCCGGTAAAGCTGTAAGCTGATTTTTACCTGCAAACACTTTTAATACATTGATTAAATTACCGAAAGATTCAGGAATAGCCGTAATTTGGTTATCATCGAATTGCAAG
>Ga0209475_10005281_pt1 | contig 10674 bp, 9 predicted proteins | sample tdDd471_FD_187128 | JGI IMG/M metagenome (GOLD analysis project Ga0209475, IMG submission 187128) | Marine sediment microbial communities from the Atlantic coast under amendment with organic carbon and nitrate - tdDd47.1 (SPAdes)... | ecosystem: Environmental > Aquatic > Marine > Coastal >...
TGCCGGTATTGAAGGGTCGCGGCCCGCTTTCCGGCGAGATCATGAGCCACGATTTCGTGGAGGCGGCCTATATCCGCCGCGCCGGATACAAGGTCTGGAACATCCCCGTCGGCGAAGGCAGCTATGAGGAAATCCCGCCGACCTTGCTGGACTACGTCAAACGGGACCGGCGCTGGTGCCAGGGGAACCTGCAGCATTCGCGCGTCCTGATCGAAAAAGGCCTTTCGCCCTTGAGCCGGTTCCACATGGCTTCGGGCATCATGTCCTATGTCGCTTCGCCGCTCTGGTTCCTGTTCCTGGTGATGAGCGTCTTCAACCTGTTGCATCAGAGCAATCCGGGCCTTTCCTATCGCGGGCCGGGCTCCGGATTATTCACCCTGGTCCCGGGCGACTGGAACCTGATGGCGATCACCCTGTTCTGCATCATCATGGCGATGCTGATCCTGCCGAAGTTCCTGGGCACGTTCCTGCTGGCGTTGAACGCACGGGAGCGCGCGCGCTTCGGCGGCGCCGGCGGATTATTCGCCAGCGGCCTTCTCGAAACCGCGATGTCGGTGATCATGGCCCCGGTCATGATGGTGTTTCAGACCGGCTTCGTCGTGTCGATCCTGTCCGGCATTTCCGTGAAATGGGACAGCCAGGCCCGTAACGGGCGCAGCATCGCCATCGGCGAGGCTTTGCGCCGCCACGCGACCAATCTGGTCTTCGGTGGCGGACTGCTGGCCCTGGTGCTGACCTTGGCCCCGCAGTCGATCCTGTGGTTCCTGCCCTTAATTGCCGGCCCGTTGCTGTCGCCGTTGATCACGACGGTCACCAGCAGCCGACGGCTCGGCAATGCCTTCGCGCGGGCCGGTTTGCTGATGACGCCGGAGGAAACGGCGCCGGCGACGGAGATCGCGCCGTTGCGCAAGCCGGACCCGGCCTGGGCGACCATCATCGGGGGCGGCGGCGCAGTGCCGATCTCCGCAGGCGCGGTTGGCTCACCGGCGTCCTGACCGCGATAAGGTCCGCGTCGCTACCGCCGTTCCGTATCGGGACGTTTGAACAAGCCGTTCATCAGGTCGAGCATCACGAGGCGGTATTCCTCGTCCTGCGCGGCGGTGCTGACGCGAATCCAACCATGCGCTTCGGCAAGGCGTTTCCCGCCCTGACACAGGACGGAAACGATTTTCAGTTCCTTCTCGCCGCGCACGGCTTCCGGCGTCGCGCCGCCGCAAAGGGTGGCCCCGTTCACGCCCGATCCCGCGCCGATCATATGGATGACCCGAACGCCGCTTTTCGCGTCGCCCGGATTGGCGGTGAAGATCGACTTGGTGCGCTGATTGGCGGCCTCGTTCATCAGGTCCAGCGTGACGCTTTCATAACCGCTGGCCGACGCGATGGCGCGCGGCAGGATCTGAACCAGGATGGGGCCCTTCTGCGCCGCCTCCGGCAGGTAGCGCAAAGTGCCGTTGTTATCGATATAGATTTCGACGACGCGCGGCGTCGCTTCCTCGCACGCCGTCAGCAATCCCGCCAATCCGACCGCCGCCAACAGGGCACGCAACGACTTGACCACCATGGTTCCACTCCTCGCCTTTCGCATCAGACTCTATGTGGGGATTTCACTTTCCAAGTCACGGGAATTCTCCTCCGCCCGCCGCACGGCATCCGCCAAAATCGCGCGCATCGAAGACGCGATCCGCCGCGCCGCCTCCGCCCTCTCGCTCTCCGGCAAGCGGCGCAATACGGTGTAGGACAGTTGCAGCATGCTGGTCACCGACCCGGCAAAACTCGCCTGGATCGCCCCCATCGCATCCATCCGCTGCGCGGACAATCCGTCCGCGAACAACGGATACAGCCCGTCGATCAACCCGTCCAAATCGGTATCCGGCCTGTCCAGGACCGCCGAAACGCGCGACCACCAATCGGCAAGCGCCGAGCGGAATTCGCGGAGCCTTGCCCGGCAGAAACGGGTGTCCGGGGCGAGCGGGCCGCCCAGCCGGTCCAACAGACGGTCAACCGGCCTCGCCGATCCTGATCTCGAAACATGCAATCCTGCCGGATCGGCCGGATCGGCGCCGGCGATCCGCACCCCGTCGCTGCAGTTGTGAAAGGCGGTTTCGGGAAAGGCGCGGATCAGCCTTTCGAAGCCGGTCCGCGTCAGTTGAAACTGCCGGCTGGTATAGACCGTCCCGCCCGTGTTTCCCGGCGCCTCGATCTCCAGCATGTCCATCCCGCGGCCGGTGCGCCAGAACTCGTCCTCCACCAGGTTATAGGCGGATTTCTCGCTGTGATGGACATCCCGCGACCGCGAGCCGAGATCGATGCCGAACAGATAGATATCCCGGACGCCGAGCGCGATCGCGGCCCGGCAGGCAAGGTTGGCCACCGTCGGGCCGGACAGGCCGACAATCTGTTCCGGCCTCGCGAACAGACGGCTGCCTGCGTTGCTGTCCCGGAAATAGAAGACCCTGTCGGGGAAGAAGGCGCTGGTCCGGGGCGACACGGTGAAAGACGCAAGCAGCGGAATGGCCGACAGGTCATGATCCCGTGCAAGCAGCCCAAGCCCTTCGTCGATCGTCACGGTATTCTCGATCTCGCAATGCAGGTCGGGCGTGACGCCATGGTTGAGGGCGACGCCAAGCCCCGTCCCCGCGCTGATCACCACCGCCCCTTCGCGCTGCAGTCTGGCCACCTGCGCCATCGCCTTGTCGGCGCTCGGTCCGCTGCCGAGGACGAGGACGGGCGGCATCTCCTCCTGCGGCGGGGGCAGATCGACCAGCAGGCGCGCGGGGCCTGCCAGATAATGCCGCACCGTATGGGTGACCATGCGGATTTCGTCTTCGTAGAAACCCTGCGCCAGTTCCAGGATCGGCCCCCTTTCCTGGATCTGCCGAATAACGTCGGGCAGTGGCGCGGCCTCGTAATGCTGGAACATGTAGGCGCCGTCGATCCGGATGTAGTTCGGACCGCGCAACGCGGTTTGGATCTGTTCGGTCAGGCTCTGCGCATCCTGGCCGATGCAGAACCAGATCCGCCCGCCCCGGCGCGTCACCTCTTCCGACAGGGTTCGCCAATCGACGGCGGACAGGCTGTGCCGGAGAAATTCTGGATAAGGGTCGACCACGACAAGGTCACGGACCGGCAGGGCCTCGATCAGTGCCGGCAAATGCAGGCCGAGGCCGAGGCCGAAGCAGACGAGATGGCCGGCTTCCCTGTCGGGAAACCAGTCCAGCACGCGGCCGTCGATGTCGTTAAGAAGGCTTTCCGCGAAACGGGCGGCGATGAATTCGCCCTGCGCGGTGAGCTTGGCCGTCAGCCGTTCCGCCTCCAGCGGTCTTGGCGTGAAGCTGCCGTCCGGGCCGACCTGATCGTCTTCGAACAGGAAATTGGAGGCCGCGAAACTGATCCGGCGGACCGGGTTTTTGAGGAAGGCGGATATCTGGGGTTCGACATACCCGGCGGCGCCCGAGGGATAGAGCAACCGGCCGCCAAGGTCTATGTTCCAGCCCTCGCCGGGCCCGCCCACCAGCCGGCTTCCGGTTTGCGGGGCCCCTGCGAGCCAAGAGAACAGGTCCGGCGGCAGCATCGGCCGCAGGGCTTCGAGATTGGCGGAATAGTCGGGCGCGTTCGTCATGGCCACAGACTATCCGCCGAGTCTCTCTTTCAGGTCTAACCGGGCTTGGCGCCAGTTGATCAGGCGACCTGGCGTTCGGTTTCCTCCCGCGACTGCCCCAGGGATACACCCGCCTGGAGGATGAGATCCCAGGTCGTGTCATCCAGCGGAATGCCTTCCTTGCCGCGTTTGGCGCGGGAGGCGCGTTCGGGATCGCCCGCGACCAGGACCGGCTTCGACGGGTCCTGCGGCGGGGCGGATTTTACGTAGTCGATCGTGGCCTGGAGTTCCTCCGAGAATTTGTCGGCGGAAATCAGTTTGTTCGGATCGACGACGATGCCGAACATGTTGTTGATGATACCGTCCATCCGCTCGCGTCCGGGCTGGATCGTCTGCCCGCCGCTCAGCATGCCGCCAAGCAGTTCGCACATCAGGGCAAGGCCCGAACCTTTGTGCTCGCCGAAGGGCAGCAAGGCGCCGCGCAGTTCGGGGAACATCACGCCGGGATCGGTCGTCGGCTTGCCGTCGGGGCCCAACAGATTGCCCTCTTCCATCTGGACACCCTTGTTATAGGCGACGCGCACCTTGCCGAGCGCCAGCTTGCTGGTCGCCATGTCGAGCACGATCGGGTCCTGCTTTCCCGCCCCCGGAACCGCGATGCAGACGGGGTTGGTGATGTAACGTGCCTCGCCCCCGCCAAAGGGCGCGACGCTGGGACGATGGTCCGCCACGTTGACGAAATGGAGGGAAACCATGCCTTCGGCGATTGCCTGTTCGCCGTAGGAACCGACCCGGCCGATATGGAAGGCGTTGGCGAGCGTGTAGAGCGCGACGCCCGTTTCCTTCGCCCGGGCGATGGCGCCGGCGGTCGCTTCCTTGGCGACGCGCTGGCCGTAGCCTTTCTTGGCGTCGTATTGCAGGATCGCCCCGGCGTCGTTGACGCAGGTGACCGCTGTATTCGGAACGACCAGACCCTTGTGGAAACACTCCATGTATTTCGGGATCATGCCGACGCCGTGGCTGTCATGGCCCGACAGGTTCGCCATCACCAAGTGATCGGCGACGATTTGCGCTTCTTCCGCCGCGCTGCCGGTAAGCCGGACGATGCCGGCGATGGTTGCCCTAAGCTTATCTGCCTGAAATGTCGGCACGATTTCTCTCCCACACGGTATGTTGGTTATATGTTCTTGACGCGATAGTCGCGGATGACGTCCGGATCCGGCTCCAGGCCCAGGCCCGGGCCGTCCGGGACCCTGAAATGCCCATTGCCGTCCGGTTCGATCAAATCGCCGTAGAGGCATGCCTCCACCGTCAGGTAGAAGCGTTCCGCCCAGCCTTCCGGCACGACGGAGGCAAGCAAATGAAGGGTCGCCAGATAGCCGGTCCCGAAATAGGGGGAATGCGGCATGACCTTGACGCCGAATTCCTTCGCCAGTTCGACGGTCTTCACGAATTCGGTGATGCCGCCGACCTTGGTGACACTGGGCTGGGCATAGGTGACCGCGCCGGCTTGGAACATCTTCCGGAATTCCATCGCGGTGCAGGCGTTTTCGCCCGCGGCCAGGGGAATGCCCGTCAGTTTCTGCAGCTTGGCCAGGTTCTCGAAATCTTCCGGCGGGAAAAGCGGCTCCTCGATCCAATAGGGATCGTAGGGCTTCATCTCCTCGATCACCTGCGCCGCTTCCTCCGGCGTCCAGGGACAATTGGTGTCCACCGTGATCGGGATGTCCGGTCCCGCGACCTCGCGCGCCATCTTCAGCGGCGCGACTGTAATCTCATGCAGTTTCAGATTCTTATAGCCCTGCGCCAAGGCGGCCTGGGCGCGTTCGCCGACCGTTTCCGCATCCCCGTAGCGGAACAGGCTCGCATAGCCTTCGATCGTGTTCCGGGTCCGGCCGCCCAGCAACTCGTAGACCGGCTTGCCGGCGCTCTTGCCGACGATGTCCCACAAGGCAATGTCCAGACCGCTCAAGGCGAAGACGGTGATGCCGTAACGCCCCCAAAGATGCATGCCCTTCTGAAGGTCCAGGTTGATCGCCGCGATGTCCGACGCGTCCCGGTCGATCACCGCCGGCGCGATCATGTCCTCGACGACCGCCTTCAACGGACGCAGGCAATTGTAGCTGAAGGCTTCCCCCCATCCGACGAGGCCGCTTTGCGTTTCGACCCGGACCAGGAGGACCGACAGCTTCTGCCATTTGTTGCCGGCCCATGCTTTCGACGTGCCGCCGTCTTTTCCAAAGGGACTGAATGGAATTTCGAGGGGAATCGCCTCGACACTCTTGATCCTCATGAACCCGCCGCCTGCCTGTGTTTTGAAAAACTTCGTTGATGGCCGGGCTATTGAAAGCGGTTGCGAAACACTCCACAAGCTATGTTTCGTTCAACAAAGCCGATCCTGCGCGTCACCGCCCTTACCGGAATCCTTGCATGCCCGCGACCGCCGAAACATCCGCCGTCTCCCGCTGGGACATCGTCACGGTCGCCATGATGACCGGCATCCTGGCGGGCATGCAGATCGGCAAGGTGGCGCCGGCGCTGCCGGTGCTGCGCGAGGACCTCGGCCTCGACTTCGTGACCGCCGGTTGGGCCGCTTCCCTGTTTACCCTTGCGGGCGCCTGTATCGGCGCCCTTGTCGGGGCGTCCGCCGATCGAATCGGCCCGCGCCGCGCGGCCCGGTTCAGCCTGCTGATGCTGGGGATCGGTTCCCTCTGGGGCGGGTTCGCCGGCGGGACCCTGGAGATGATGTTGAGCCGGTCGGTCGAAAGCCTGGGCTTCATCGGCACCGCTGTTTCCTGCCCGCGGCTCATCATCGGCGCGGTCCTGCCGAAGGACCGGAACCTCGCGCTCGGCATATGGGGAACCTTCGTGCCGGCGGGCATGACCATCGCCATGGTGATGGCGCCTTTCGCCATGCCGTCCATCGGCTGGCGCGGGATCTGGATTTTGAACGGATGTCTGGCGCTCGCCATGATCGGCGTCTTCGCCTGGAAGACCAGGAATGCCAGCTGGACGCCGCCGGATGCCGCCGCCGCGCCGATTCCCCCGCTCCAAGGGTTGCGGCGCTGTATTTCCCAGGCGGGGCCCTGGCTGCTCGCCCTCACCTTCTTCGCCTATTCCATGCAATATCTGTCCGTCACGGCCTGGATGCCCAGTTTCCTGATCGAGGCACGCGGCCTTGATCCGTCGACGGCCGCCCTTTTCGCCGCCGTCGTGGTCGCCGCGAACATGATCGGCAACGTCGCCGCCGGCATCCTGCTCGGCCGCGGCGTGACACGGCAGACCCTGCTTCTGGCCGCCTTCCTGGGCATGGCGCTGTGCGCCGCGGGAACCTACGGGCCCTGGTTCGACACGGGCGCGAGGATCGCTTCCGCCGTCCTGTTCAGCGCCATCGGCGGGCTGATCCCCGGCGCCTTGATGGCGGCGACGCCGGTCCACGCGCCGGCGCCCAATCTGGTCGGCGTGGTCAACGGGTTGATGATGCAGGGATCGAATATCGGCGCATTGACGGGCCCGCCGCTGATCGCGCTTATCGTGACCCTGGCCGGCGGATGGGAAGGCGCCAGTTGGCACGCCCTGATCTTCTGTGTCGTCGGATCCTTCGGCGCGGTGATGCTGGGCTGGCGCGAACGCAAGCTGACCGCCAGATAACGCCAATCGCGGACACGAAAAAGGGGCCACGGCGGCCCCTGTTTGCGGTCACTCTTCCCAGGACTTTACTTGTGGCGGAAGGTGATGCGTCCCTTGGTCAGGTCGTAAGGCGTCATTTCCACATCGACCTTGTCGCCAACCATGACACGGATCCGGAACTTGCGCATCTTGCCCGCCGTATGGGCGATGATTTCATGGTCGTTTTCCAGCTTCACGCGGAACATGGCGTTCGGAAGCTTTTCCACGACTGTACCGGAAAGCTCGATCAGGTCTTCTTTCGACATTCGTTACCCAGCAAATTGTTTTCATGCATGAAATTTAGGGCGGAAGACCGTTCAAAACCCCGGTCCCGCCCCGGTTTCTCCAGTGGAGACCCGGGTGTATGGGGCAATTGGGCGAAATATGCAAGGCACAGCGTCAATTGGAAGAACGCAAAGCTTTTTTGACAACCGGTTGCAACCGCTCCACCGCCGGAAAACCGCGCGGCGCTAGGGTCGGTTCGACCAATCGGCTTCCGCCGCCGACAGGTATTTCGGGTTGCTGATTGCGGTTCTGGCGCGGACGTCCCGCATCAGGGCATCGTGCAAGGCCCGCGCCGCAGCGCCCGAGTCGTATTTCCCTTCCCGGATCAGGTCGCAGAGCGCCTGCGCCCGCCCTTCCGGCTGAATATCGTTATCGACGAACTGAGCCAAGGCCGCCTGTTGCTGATCTTCCAGTCGGGGCAGGAAATCCATTTCCCGCACCGAAGTCTGGATGGCGGCGATCGCCATCAGCACCGTCAGTTTCCGGTCGTCCGGCACATGCGGCAGTATTTCGGCCTTCAAATCCGCGGCGGCGGTATCCAGCAGGTCCTTCGCGCCAGGCGTATCCGGTATCATTTGGGTCTCCCGTTCCCTTGAACCCGCGGCTCAATACACCGCGTCGACCAAGCCGCCGCCCGGCGGGGTCATGCGCAGGATTTCATACTCGATTTCCGCCGGCCGCCTGCCCGTCAGGACGATATCCAGTGTCCGCTCGCCGCCTTTGAGGAATCGGTGCCCCTGCTGGACCGCGATGACGGCCCAGCGGATATGGGCGAAGACTTCCCAGAAATAGACGCGTTTGGGATCGACCTTGCGGCCCGAGACCCGCTCGTATCCCCTGTAAAGTGCTTCCCGTGAGCCGATCCCGCCCGCCGGCTTGTCCCGTTGTCCGAAGCGCCAGCACATGGCGCAGAACCAGCCGATATCCTCATGCGGTTCGGCCCAGCCGGCGAATTCCCAATCCAGAATGCCGGTCAGCCCGGTTTCGTCGACCATGTAGTTGCCGGTGCGGAAATCATGATGCGCAAGCACCATCTCCTCCGCCGGCAGGCGGTTCCGCTCCAGCCAACGCAGCCCCCATTCCAGCGCGCTGCGGGGCTCGCCCAGCGCATCAAGATGAGTTCGGAACTCATTGAGGGAATCCACCGTCTCCGGTCCGGGCAGGAAGTCGAAGCGGTGCGTCGCCGGCGTGATGGCGTGGATGCGCGCCATCTCCTCGCCCAGCCGCTCCGCCAGGACCTCGCGGTCGCCGCCGATGGCGGGATCGCGCGTCACCTTCTGGCCGAGCGCAGTGCCGCCAATCCGCCGCATCAGGACGAAAGGCTTTCCGATCACGGCCTTGTCCTCGCAGCACAACAGAGGTTCGGGGACGGTCACGCCCGCGTCGAAGGCCGCGGAAAGCAGGTGGAACTCATCCGCCCGGCTATGGCTGACCGCAACACCCGACGGCGCATCGGTCCGCACCACGGTGGCAAGCGCGCCGGCGCGCTCCCCGCCCAAGATCTCCAGGTCGACCAGCCAGTTCTCCTGAATGGCCCCCCCGCTCAGCTTGCGGCAATCGCCGACGGCAACGCTGTCGGCCCCGAAAGCCGCGCGCACATAGTCGGCCAGCGCCGCGCGGCCCTGTTCGCCGGTCAAACTCAGGTCAGTCAATCGTTACACGCCCCAACGCCAGAAATCCTGCCTTTCGGCGGTATAGAAACGGTTCAGCACCATGCTGTGCACTTCGGACGCACCGTCGACCAGGCGGGCCTGGCGGGCATAACGGTAGATCCACTCGATCACCGTGTCCTTGCTGTAGCCGCGTGCGCCGTTCAACTGTAGCGCGGTGTCGACAGCCTGATGCAGCGTATCGGCGACCTGGATTTTGGCCATGGAGACTTCCTTGCGGGCCTTGTCCCCCTGGTCGAGTTTCCAGGCGGCCTTCATGGTCAGCATACGGCCGATTTCGATATCCATCGCCGCCTTGCCCATCATCAACTGGACGCTTTCGCGGTCGGCCAGCTTGATGCCGAAGCCTTCGCGGCGCTCGATATATTCCTGCGCGATTTCGAGCGACCGTTTGGCGAGGCCCAGCCAGCGCATGCAATGGGTCAGCCGCGCGGTGCCGAGGCGGATCTGCGTGAGCTTCAAGCCGTCGCCGACTTCCATGATCCGGTCGCTGTCGTCGATCTCAAGACCGTCGAATTCGATCTCGCAATGGCCGCCGTGTTCTTCCGGCCCCATGATCTCGATCCGCCGGATGATCTTCCAGCCCGGCTGGTCCTTATGGAACATAAAGGCGGTCAGGCCCTTGCGCGGATCGTCGGAGGTCTTGGCGATCAGGATGAAATGGGTCGCGGCCTCCGCCCCGGTGATGAACCATTTGCGGCCCGTGACGATCCATTTGTCGCCCTTTTTCTCCGCCTTGGTGCGGATCATGCTGGGGTCCGAGCCGCCGCCCGGATGCGGTTCGGTCATGACGAAGGAGGAGCGGATCTTGCCGTCGATGATCGGCTGCAGCCATTTGTCCTTCTGGTCTTCGCGGGCGACCTTGTTCAGCACGAACATGTTGCCGTCATCGGGCGCGGCGGCGTTGAAACAGACCGGGCCGAAGATCGACCGGTTCATTTCCTCATAACACGCCGCCATGCCCTGGGTGTTGAGGCCCAACCCGCCGCGTTGCTTCGGCATCTGCGGCGACCAAAGCCCGGCCTGCTTAGCCTTGGCCCGCATCGCCTCGAGCGCGTCATGACCGATATTCTCATGCGCATCATAGGCGCTCGGGTCGCTCTCCAGCGGGATGATATGCTCATCGACGAAGGCGCGGTAACGCTTGCGGAAGTCATCCACCTCCGGCGTCAGGGTAAAGTCCATGGTCTCACTCCCAGAAGATCAACTGTTTCACTAACACGGGCCTGCAACTATTTGTTATAAGGCGCGTTTTTTGCCATCGCATCGAGATCGAAGAAGGATGTCGCGGACAGGATCTTGTTTTCCATATTGATCAGCAGCGGGGTTGCGGCCGCCAGATAGACTGCCCAGCCCGGATCGGCCGCCATCTTGGCGCGGCGCGCGGCGCGGTCGGCCAGATCTTCGAAGGCCCACATATGGACGACCTGGTTCAGCGGGCCGATATCCATG
>Ga0209475_10005282_pt1 | contig 10673 bp, 11 predicted proteins | sample tdDd471_FD_187128 | JGI IMG/M metagenome (GOLD analysis project Ga0209475, IMG submission 187128) | Marine sediment microbial communities from the Atlantic coast under amendment with organic carbon and nitrate - tdDd47.1 (SPAdes)... | ecosystem: Environmental > Aquatic > Marine > Coastal >...
CTTAATATATAATGAATTATGGCAAAAGCATAAATGGAAGAGAATGTATAGGAGAGTGTGTGGCAGAAAATAAATTATATATAAATCCACTAACACTAAGACCTATGTATAGTAATAATAATGAATGTCCTACATATCCATTTGAGGACAAAAAAACAAATAGAATAATATATTGGGATATTTGTGATAACCCAGTTACTAGTAAAAATGTTGAAGTAGAAAAAGATATATCACTCCCAAAATTCAGTTATCCACACAAATACTTTATAAACACATATTATAATATTAATTCTTTTGATGATTTGGCAGTATGGTTAGATAAAAATAAAAATAATCCGATTTTTACAAAAATAAGGTTATTAAAATATTCAATAGTTTCTTATTTAGGAACTATTAGTGAAATTGATGACTCAATAGTAGATGTATTTATTGAATATATCAAAAAAATATTAATTACTGATATATACAGAAAAGTATATATATATATAGATATTAAAGAGGATAAAATAAGTATTGCCAAAAAAAATAATAATAGAGGAACCAAAGGTCAAAAAATAATCGAAAAATTTAATTTTTTAATCTCAAGATTCGCAAATAATAGTTTTATATATAATTTTTTAGACGACTATACTAAGAGTAAAAATGTTACAGTTGATAATATTGAGACTGAGTATATAAAATATATTATTAAAAATATTATATAATGATATAATATAAATAATGTCATTATATATACAATCACCAAATGATTATATATTTACTCCATCAATTAACATTACAAATGATATATTATATAACCCAGGAATAAAACCATCAACAATTATTAAAACTGATTCAGATGATATATATATTATATCTGATACACCATTGTCACCCTTATCTCCTCTAACTCCATCTTTAAGACTAGATTATAGTAGGCCTATATTTGGATTATATGAGGATTTAAATTATAATAAGGATATAATTAAAAGGATGGTTAAATATATTCATTTAAAAGCATTAGATGAATGGTTAATTGAAGATTTAAATGATATACTGAATTATGTAGAAATAAAAGGCAATAAGGCAGATCTGATTAATAATTTAAGTAAATATAATCCAGGAACAGTACATAAAGAAGACATAAGAACATTAGAAAAAAAAGTAGATTTTATTGAGAGATATTTTTTATCAAGGAGTGTTATGCATAAATTAATTAAAAAATTTATACAAGAATCTGGGTATAATTATGTAGACCTTCCACATAGACAGGATCAAATAAAAAGATTTATTAAGGATAAATTGCTTAATATAATCAAAAAAGAAATTTCAAGAAAATAAAGTTAAACATTTATTATGTCATATCTGTATAAGTATGACAAGTAAGTCAAAAAAGACAAACAAGTCAAAGAGACTAATATTTCATGACTATTGGGATATTCAGGATAAATATGTAACAGATTATGGTAAACATACCATATTATTCATGCAAGTTGGGTCCTTTTATGAAGCATACTCTACAGATATCATAGGACCTAATTTAGAGAATCTATCAGAAATTTTAAATATCATTTTGACAAGGAAAAGTAAATCAAATCCTGTTGTAAATGAAACAAATCCATATATGCTAGGATTTCCTGATAGATATTTAGATAAGTATATGAAGATATTAATTCAAAATGGATATACTGTAGTCATATATGATCAAAAAAAAGTAAAAAATATAACAGGGAAAGAGGATATTTATAGAGAATTAGCAGGAGTTTATTCTCCTGGAACCTATACTGAACAAACATCACCAGATTCCAGTAATTTGATATGTATGTATATAAGTGATTTGAAAACAGATAGTGGTAGATATTTGCCATGTATTGCAGTGTCATCTATAGATCTATCTACAGGAGAAAATGTGGTGTATGAAAGTTATTCCACTGATAATGACACTAATTATGCATTAGATGAAACATTAAGATTTTTAACAGTTAATCCACCAAAAGAATTGATAATATACAAAGATAATACATCTGTTACTGATAGTTCTATTATATCATATTTAGAGTTAGATGATGTCAATTATACGATATGTGAAGGTGTTAATAAAAATTTTAAATTAGTAAGCTATACTCAAGCTGTATTATCTAAAATATTTCCTGATAGAGGAATGTTAAATCCTATAGAATATGTTGATCTTGAAAGATATCCATACAGTCTAATATGTTATATATTACTCCTTGAATTTGCTAGACAACATAAAAGTGATATCATATATAATATTGACAAACCTAAAATATTTGATGATCAAAATAATTTGATATTAGGAAATAATGCATCATATCAATTAAATGTTATTGAACATAACAGCAGAAATACACCAAATGTAAAATATAAGTGTTTGTTTGATGTTGTTAATCAGACATCTACTGCTATAGGTAGGAGATATCTAAAAAAAACACTAAATGCGCCATATATATCAATAGATATAATACAAAAAAGATTGGATTGTGTTGAAGAGTTTGTAAATAATGACAAATGGAAAAATGTAGAATTATTATTAAAAGGTATAGTTGATATAGAAAGATTATCACGAAAATTAGGATTTTATAAAATTCAACCATATGAACTAACAAATATGTATTTTAGTATAGAGAATGTTCTAAAACTAGCAGAATATCTTAAAAAATATCAAATGTTTGATACTATTAATATTAATAGTGATACTATTACTAATCTTAAAGAATTTATTAAAAATGTCCAACAGAAATTTAATACTGATATTATGGAAAGATTGAATTCAAATGATACATATGATGCTTTTTTTAGAGAAGGGATTAGTTCAGATATTGATAAAATGCAACGGGATATCAAAAACATTGAAACATTATTTAGTAATATAGAAACTGTATTGTCAAAATATGTTACAGATAGAGGAAAAGCTGTACTATCAAAAGGGAATAAGATGAAATTATGTAATAATTCACGTGATGGATATTTTTTTAAAATATCTGATAAGCGTGCAGAATCTTTAATTAAAAATATTAGCGGGAAAAAAGAGATTAAGATAACTGATAGTTATTCTATTGATATATCTACAATATATGTTAAGAATAATCCTAAAAATGGTAAAAAAATATTCTTTCCATTTTTGACAGATAAGGCTAAAGAGTTGGATTTACTTAAGATAAAAATAAAGGACATAGCTGTTGATATATATGTTAATATATTAAAATCATATAACGAAAAATATACAAAATATTTTAGAGATGCTTCTAATTTTGTTGGACTTGTGGATTTTATTAAATCTGCTGCAAAATGTGCCACGATGTATAATTATACAAAACCAGTAATAGTTAATAATAATAATTCATTTGTATGTTGTAAAGAATTAAGACATCCGATAGTTGAAAGAATAAGGGATGATGTAGAATATATTCCTCATGATTTATATATCGGAAAGGCAGAAGATAATGATTTAGAAGGTATGTTAATTTATGGATTAAATAGTTCTGGAAAAAGTACAATTATGAAATCAGTAGGTATTAGTATAATAATGGCCCAATGTGGGATGTATGTTCCAGCCAAAGAATATAAATTTATGCCATATAGGAGCTTGTTTACAAGAATATCAGGTGATGATAATATATTAAAAGGACTAAGTTCCTTTGCATTAGAAATGATAGAATTAAGGGCAATTTTAAAAAGAGCTGATAAAGGGACACTTATTATAGGAGATGAAGTGTGCAGGAGTACTGATATTATATCTGCAAATGCATTAGTATCAACAACTATAGAAATGTTATCAAAAACTGGATCAACCTTCATATTTGCTACTCATCTACATGATATTCCTACAATGGATAATATAGTAAATCTATCAAATGTAAAACCATTTCACTTAAATGTAACATATGATAATGATAAAGATAGACTTATTTTTGACCGCAAACTTAAGGAAGGATCTGGAGAAACTGTATATGGTGTTAAGGTTGCAAAATATCTTATTAATGATACAGAATTTATTAATAAATCTCAAAATATAGTAAACAAATTAACAAATATACCAGATAGTATTGTAAATAAAAAAAGGTCAAAGTATAATAAAACCTTATATATGGATAATTGTGGAATTTGTAAAAAAAATGTAAATACAACTGAAGATTTATTTGATACTCATCATATTAACTTTCAAAAAGACTGTAAAGACGGTTTTGTTAAAGATAAACCACATATTCAAATGAATAGTAAAGCCAATCTTATAGTTCTATGCAAAAAATGCCATCAATCATTACATGCGGGTAATTTAACTATAAGTAAATATATTGAAACATCAACCGGAAAAGATATAGATATAAAGATTAATAATGTAACTAATAAAAAAACTAATAGAAAATATACAGATGAGCATAGAATAGCTATTCAAAAGTTAAAAGGGAAATCGATGAGATATATAAAAAGTGAATTAAAAGAAAAATATAATATTAGTCCATCTAATTCATTTATATACAAAGTGCAAAAATCTGTTTGATATGTCTTACATGTATTAAACAATAAAAATTGATTTATTAATAGTTTGAACTATAATTGGTATATACAATACTATCAATTATAGCAAATAATAAAGATGTCTAAAGTAGCCAGCAACATAAAACCAGTATATGAATTGTTTGTGGAAGAAACAGAAAAAATAGAACCTGATGTTGATATATTAGAATCTCTTATTGATAGATTATCACAAGAGGATATTAGTAGGATAACTGAACTAATATTATTACCCAATAAAAAATTGGATAAATTACCAAATAATATAGATAACCTTACTAATTTACAAATTTTGAATTGTTATAGAAATAAAATAAATGTATTGTCTGACAGTATAGGTAATCTTACTAATTTACAAGATTTTGATTGTTCTGATAATGAAATAAGTGTATTACCTGATAGTATATATAACCTTACTAATTTACAATATTTTCATTGTTATAGAAATAAAATAAGTAAAATTCCAGATAGTATAGGTAACATTACTAATTTACAATATTTTCATTGTTATAGAAATAAAATAAGTAAAATTCCAGATAGTATAGGTAATCTTACTAATTTACAAGATTTTGATTGTTCTGGTAATGCAATAAGTGTATTTCCGGATAGTATAGGTAACCTTACTAATTTACAAGATTTTGATTGTTCTGATAATGAAATAAGTGTATTACCAGATAGTATAGGTAACCTTACTAATTTACAAGATTTTGATTGTTCTGGTAATGCAATAAGTAAAATTCCATATAGTATAGGTAACCTTACTAATTTACAATATTTTGATTGTTCTGGTAATGCAATAAGTAAAATTCCATATAGTATAAGAAACCTTACTAATTTACGATATTTTAATTGTGCATATAATAAAATAGGTGAAATACCCAAAAGTATAGGTAATCTTACTAATTTACAAGATTTTGATTGTTCTGGTAATGCAATAAGTGAAATACCCAAAAGTATAGGTAATCTTACTAATTTGAGACAATTTAATTGTGATAATAATCAAATAAGTGAAATACCCAAATGGTTAAAAGATATGAATATAATTTATTTCAAAATTTAATTTATTAGAACATATTAAGCAATAAAAATTGATTTATTAATAGTTTGAACTATAATTGGTATATACAATACTATCAATTATAGCAATTATGTCTAAAGTAGCTAGTTTTATGAAACCAGTATATGAATTATTTCTAGAAGAAACTGAAAAAATAGAACCTGATGTTGATATATTAGAATCTCTTATTGATAGATTACCACAAAAGGATATTAATAAGGTAACAAAATTATATTTATGTTATAAAAAAATTAATAAATTGCCCAATAATATAGGTAACCTTACTAATTTACAAGAATTTGATTGTACATGTAATAAAATAGGTGCATTACCGGATAGTATAGGTAATCTAGCTAATTTACAAAAATTTGATTGTTCTAGTAATCAAATAAGTGTATTGCCTGATAGTATATATAACCTTGCTAATTTACAATATTTTCATTGTTATAGAAATAAAATAAGTGTATTGCCTGATAGTATATATAACCTTGCTAATTTACAAAAATTTGATTGTTCTAGTAATCAAATAAGTGTATTGCCTGATAGTATAGGTAACTTTACTAATTTACAATTTTTTAATTGTTTTGATAATCAAATAAGTAATTTGCCATATAGTATAGGTAACCTTACTAATTTACAAGAATTTGATTGTTCGGATAATAAGATAAGTGAAATACCAGATAGTATAAGTAACCTTACTAATTTACAAGATTTTTATTGTTCTGGTAATGCAATAAGTGTATTTCCGGATAGTATAAGAAACCTTACTAATTTGCAACAATTTAATTGTTCTCATAATCAAATAAGTGAAATACCCAAATGGTTAAAAGATATGAATATACTTGATTTCAAAATTTAATTTATTAGAACATATTAAGCAAAAAATTGATTTTTTAATAGTTTGGACTATAATTGGTATATACAATACTATCAATTATAGCAATTATAACAAACAATAAAGATGTCTAAAGTAGCTAGTTTTATGAAACCAGTATATGAATTATTTCTAGAAGAAACTGAAAAAATAGAACCTGATGTTGATATATTAGAATCTCTTATTGATAGATTATCACAAGAGGATATTAGTAGGATAACTGAACTAAAATTACCCAATAAAAAATTGGATAAATTACCAAATAATATAGATAACCTTACTAATTTACAAATTTTGAATTGTTATAGAAATAAAATAAATGTATTGTCTGACAGTATAGGTAATCTAGCTAATTTACAAGATTTTGATTGTTCTGATAATGAAATAAGTGTATTACCTGATAGTATATATAACCTTACTAATTTACAATATTTTCATTGTTATAGAAATAAAATAAGTAAAATTCCAGATAGTATAGGTAATCTTACTAATTTACAATATTTTCATTGTTTTGATAATCAGATAAGTAATTTGCCATATAGTATAGGTAACCTTACTAATTTACAATATTTTTATTGTGATGATAATGAAATAAGTAAAATTCCAGATAGTATAGGTAACCTTACTAATTTACAAGAATTTGATTGTTCTGATAATAAGATAAATGTAATTCCTAAAAGTATAGGTAACCTTACTAATTTACAAAATTTTTATTGTTTTGATAATAAGATAAATGTAATTCCTAAAAGTATAGGTAACCTTACTAATTTACGATGTTTTTCTTGTTCTAATAATCAACTAAGTGAAATACCCAAGTGGTTAAAAGATATGAAAAAAATTGATTTATTAATAGTTTGATACTATATTTTTATGATATATTATTTGCCATGTACAGATTAACTATATCAACATATAATATGCTTGCTACTGGTTTAGACCAGTATCATAGAAATATTAAGGATAAAATAATATCTTCAGATCAAAGAGTAACCAAAGTAATAGAAGATACAGCTGATCTTGTTAACAAGTCAGATATAGTATGTTTACAAGAGGTATGTGATAATATATATAGTGGATTAAATAAAACAATCAATCATAAAAAATATAGTATTTTAAGAGAACAATATGGTAATGTATGGAATAATTATATGGGGATTTGTATCGTATATGATCATGATCAACTATCTGTAACCGACTATAGGTCATTTAGACCTAGTGATTTTATTGATTTTAGTAAAGAGATAAATAAATTAGAAAAAAGCAGGCCAAAATATACATTTATTGAACATATATTATATTATATATTCAAAGATTATCATAAAGAAGAAAATAAGTTAATTGATAACAAAATTAATATATGCAACACAATAAAGAGAAGATGGAATAAAGTTATGCTAGCAAAATTTACAACTAATGGGGAAATTGACGAAAATAATCAAGACATATGGGTATGTAATATACACATGCCATGTATATATCAGCAAGAATATGATGAATACATAAATAAATATATTGATGTAGTCAAATCTATAATAGAAGAAACAGCAGGAAATGATACAGTCTTCTTTTGTGGAGATTTTAATTTCACTCCAGATAGTAATAAATACAAAGAATTATTGAATAAAAATAATAAAAAACAAGAATATTACGATTATACCAGAAATATTAATGTATCTACAAGAGCATTAACAAATATGAATGATGGTTTGATATTTCGTGATAAGTTAGATTATATATTTTGCAATAAAGTTATTGAAAATATATCGACAGAAGCGTTATATGATGATGCTAAACAGTGGTGTATACCAAATGAAAATTCAGGATCTGATCATTTAGCTATAATTGCAAGTTTTCATTTATAATTCAATATTTGGTACAACATCAATATATTTGTTTTTATCTAATATTAATAATTGTACCCATACAATTTTATCCTTATAATTATATTGATGTTCCATATCAACATCAATATTGTCAGCAATGTTATTGAGTATTTGATTTAATCTATCTAGATAAACTTCTGTATTTTTGTTATCAATATCAACTATAGATATACTATTCTCTACTATAGCAGTATATTCATTTACTGGATAATCTTTTGAACCTTCCCTATGAAATATCCACCGATTATCTTCAAAATCAAATCCACCTACTTTATGCTGATATCTATTTAGTATTGTTTCAGTTTTTTTTATAAATACATCTAGTGTCATGTGTTTTACTGGCTTAATATCTATATTATCAAATTCATATGTTAATAGTATACGTCTAATATCCTTATTGCTAAGACATTTTATAGCACAATATTTCATTTCTTCAGGAGTCATCTTATCATAATTCTTATTTATATATTCAGCTAGTTCAGGATTGCCAAGGTCCTCTTCTTTTGTTCCATAATTTGAATTATTATCAATTAATGATAGAATATTATATTTATTCATCTTATAATCTGCTCTATTAACACTATAAAACTTTATACTAAATAAATTAATGTTTTATTGTAATACCATCCTTAGTTATTTTTAATGCTGGTATTGATTCTATTTTAGTATTTCGTCTATCATATATAACATGTTTTTGTCTGTTTAATTTTTTAGCCTTAATCATAGGAATAATCTCTGTTAATATATTTTCCCGTAATGGGGAATCATAATTGTTATTTACATAGTTATTTATTAATTTAATCCTATAACTAATCTGTAATTTGCTCCATGCTTTCATATAAACGTATCTATCAACATCAGCTATCATTTCTTCTCTTTGAGACACTAATTTCTTTTTTTCTGGCTTATATTTGTTAATTATAGTCTGAAGTTGTTTAATAGTATCGGCTTTCCATTCACTATTATCACTATCTTCACAATTTTTTAGATATTCTATCTGGTTTATAAATTTAATAACAAACATTTCATGTCGTATGCTATCTATATCTACCATTTATATGGTTAGTATATCTAGATATCCCTTTATAATATATATTTATCAATTTTTCTTAAATTATGTAGTATATATATAATGGGTATGTATACTATTTTAGAATCAATAAATCAAAAATATATATTTATATATGTTGTTATTATTTTAGTATTTATACTATATTTTAGGAAAAAAGTTATCGGTATTAATGTACTTCTTGCATTATTTATAGCATATCTTGTTATTTGGTATATATATGAAAAAAATAATATGCTTAATATTATTGAAGAGAAGCAACAAGATACAAAATTTAATTCAATTATACCGAAACCTAAAAAGATAAGAGAATATGATGACATATTAGATCTTATATTTTCAATACAGGATTTTTATGCATACAATCCTCAAGCATATGAAGAACTTATTGATAATCTGGATTCATTTTTTATTATATATGAAAAAATATTTATAACACAATATTTATCAGATCATAACTATCAGATAGCAGAAAGTAAAAAGCAAAACGCTTTAAATGTATTACATTCTCTTATATTTAAGTTACCAAATAATAAGATTATAACAGATAAATTAAATAGAGCTCATAAAAGATTAGAAACTTTATTAAATAGATATTTAAATGAATTATATGATAAATGTAGAGAAAAACGTATATTGGGTGATATAGATATAAATACTAGAGCAATAAATATTGGACCAAAGGAGTATAATACATATACAAATTTAGATAAAGAATTTACGTATCAGATATACTAATATTTTATCATATATATTATATGAATAATAAAGGAAAATATTATACATTTATTTCACATAATGAATATAACAAAAAACCAAAAGAGGAAATATATACCAAATATTACCAGATAGCCTCTTATCAACATCCAAAGACAGCCAAATATCATATTATTAAATATATCATCAATGATGATATACAAATAGCAGATATAAGTGAATATATGCTTACAAAAAAACAATTAAAACAACTCTATAAATCAATAAAAATACATGAATACAAATCATACCCAGTATATACATTAAATAATACTCCATCTCCTCATTATTCTGATTTATTGGCTTCTCGATCATCTATTCTCAATAATAGGTATAATTATACTGGTTATGCGCCATTCTAGTGCTATTTCTCAAAAAAATTGACAAATTAATAATATATATATAACACAACATAATACATAATATATGGATTATTTGAAATACATAGACCAAAATAAAAAGATTAACAAATTTAAAAATTTATGTGGCATGGTGTACACCATTAATATGTATTTATTT
>Ga0209475_10005285_pt1 | contig 10672 bp, 9 predicted proteins | sample tdDd471_FD_187128 | JGI IMG/M metagenome (GOLD analysis project Ga0209475, IMG submission 187128) | Marine sediment microbial communities from the Atlantic coast under amendment with organic carbon and nitrate - tdDd47.1 (SPAdes)... | ecosystem: Environmental > Aquatic > Marine > Coastal >...
GAAGGCCTCGATCAGTTCCTCCACCGTCGGCACGTTCAGCGGATTGCGTTTTTCCGCATTGTCGATGGTGATTTTCGCGACCCCGTCCCGGATTTCCAGCAACACATTCTTGTCAGACATCTTTTTTCTCCGTTCTTTCGGGGTTCTACCCCTCATGCATTCAATCGCGCCAAAGTTGCATTGCTCGAAAACGATCCGGAACCTCACGGCTGCGCGGCAGGCCCCTTACCGCGCGAAGCTTCGAACCCGTATTCATCGCAATGCGGTTCTGTCGGCTCCCTACATTCTGAAGACACCGTAGTGCGGCGCGTTGGGTGCAACACCCGCCGCACAGGACAACGCGATGCCGAGCATGTTGCGCGTATCGAGCGGGTCGATGATCCCGTCGTCATAAAGCCGCGACGTAAACCAGTAAGCGGAGGTTTCGTCTTCGGCCTTTGCACGCACCCGGTCGCGCAGTTCCTGCACCGATTCCTCGCTGAGGTCGGGGTCGTTGCGGCGCATCTGGGCCAGCTTGACATCGCCGAGCGTACGCGCGGCCTGTTCGGGGCCCATCACCCCCATTTGCGCATTGGGCCAGGACATCAGAAGGCGCGGGTCCCAAGCGCGACCGCACATACCGTAGTAACCGGCCCCGAAGGCGCCGGAAGTCAGTACCGTCAGCTTGGGTACCTCTGAGCCGGCCTGCGCCATCAGCATCTTGGCACCGTCCTTGGTGATGCCGCGTTCCTCGTACTCCCGACCGATCATGTAACCGGTGGTATTCTGAAGGAAGATGAGCGGCGTTCCGGTCTGGTTGCACAGCTGAATGAAATGCGCTGCCTTCAACGAGCTGTCGTTGAACAACACCCCGTTGTTGCCAAGAATTCCGACCTTACAGCCCCAGATACGGGCATAACCCGTAACCAGCGTGGTCCCATAGTTCGGCTGGTATTCGTGAAACCGTGATCCATCGACAATACGGGCAATAACCTCGCGCATGTCGAAACGGACGCGATAATCAATCGGCACAATACCATAGATTTCGGCGGGATCGTAATAGGGATCTTCGGGGGCGGACCAGTCGAAGGCGCGGGGTCTGCGCGGGAAAGTCTCGACGATTTCACGCGCCAGCAAGATGCCGGCTTCTTCGGAATCGACCGGATAGTCGCCCGTGCCCGAGATCGACGTATGCATGTCGGCCCCGCCCAGGTCGTTGACCGAGACCTCTTCGCCGGTGGCGGCCTTGACCAGCGGTGGTCCGCCCAGAAAGATCGCGCCGGTGTCACGCACGATGATGGTGTGCTCGCACAGAGCGGGCACATAGGCGCCGCCCGCCGTGCAATGGCCGCAGACGATGGCCACCTGCGGGATACCTTTCTTCGAAAGGATGCACTGGTTTCGGAATACCCGCCCGCCCGGTGCGAAAACGCCTGACATTTCTTCGAGATAGCCGCCCGCGCTGTCGCAGATATGCACAACCGGCAGTTCGTTTTCCAACGCGAATTCGAGTGCGCGCACAATTTTGGGCACCGACATGGGATACCATGCGCCGCCCTTGTTGGAACTGTCGTCAGCATGAATGACAACCTCGCGCCCGGCGATCACACCGACCCCGGTGATGATGTTGGCGCCCGGTGCCTGACCATCGTAAAGGTCGTTCGCCGCCAAGCTCGAAAACTCCAGGAACGGTGTCCCGGGATCGAGCAGCAGTTCCAGCCTCTGGCGCGCCAACATCTTGTTCTGCCGCTTCAACCGGTCAAGATCGCGGCGGGGACGGTCATGACGGGCCTTGTCCTGCATCTCTCGAAACCGGTTGACGACCGCCTGCATCCGGCCCGAGGCTTCCTTGAATTCCGTCGATTCCGGGCGGATCAGGGTTTCCATCCGTCTCATCAATCCGTCTCCTCCTGCGGTTCCAGACGCAGCAGGACGTCCTTGCCGCCGAAACTTTCGCCTGTGGCAAAGGGCACCTCCGCGACGATTCCGTCGCGCGGCGCTGTGACCGTGGTTTCCAGTTTCATGCTTTCGATCAACAACATCGGCGCGCCTTCTTTCACCGCATCGCCGGGCGCTACAGATACCGACACGACGACGCCGGGCATGGGTGCAACCAGCTGGTCGCGCGAGGCACTGCTTGCAGTCCTGTCTAGGGTATCCGCGGGATCGGTCCGCGCGATTTCATAGGTCCGACCGTCGAAATGTATGAATGTCGCGCTCTCGTCCACGGCGATCCGCATCGGGATACGGGTGCCCGATAGCTCGAGTATATACGCGCCCTTGCCCGCGCCGTCTTCGAGGGCGCAGGGAATCTCTCGGCCACCCATGTGCAGGACATGGCCCTGGCGCGTCGAGGCCAGCCAGACCGGGATCTCTTCTCCGTCAACTTCCAGAATGCGGCGCATCAGTTTCTCCAGCTCCCCATAAGTCGATAGATTTCCGGCACATTCTCCAGCGCTATCACGAGGCGCGCGTCGGAAAGCACGGTGGCGGCCGCAAGAATGTCGGTGGTGGCAGCGGGATCGCGCTCCTGGTTCAGCGTATCAGCTTCGTCTGCCAAGAACCCGGTCGAGACGTCGCCGGAACGGAATTTCGGATGCGCAAGGATCGCATCGAGATAGCCCAGATTAGTGGTTACCCCGAGGATAACATAGTCCTGCGCGGCGCGGCGGCCCCGCGCGATGGCCTGCGCCCGGTCGCGGCCATGCACGATCAGCTTGGAGAGCATCGGGTCGAAATCGGTCGTCACCTTGCCGCCGTCCAGAATGCCGCTGTCCACGCGGACGCCTTCGCCCCGGGGTTCGTCCAGCAGCAGGATGTCGCCGACGGCGGGGCGAAAATCTTCGGTTGCGTCCTCGGCGCAGATCCGCAGTTCGATCGAATGACCGGACTGCGGAATTTCGATCTGGGTGGCGCTCAGCCCCTCACCCGCCGCGATGCGCAGCTGCTCGGCGACAAGGTCGAAACCGGTCACCATTTCAGTCACCGGATGTTCAACCTGAAGCCGGGTGTTCATTTCCAGGAAATAAAAGGCCCCGTCCTGTGCGTAGATGAATTCGACGGTCCCTGCCCCGCGATAATTTACGGCGCGGGCAATCCCGGCGGCGGTTTCGCAGATCTCGTCCCGCTGTTCGGGGGTCAGCGCCGGAGAGGGCGTTTCCTCGATGATCTTCTGGAACCGGCGCTGGATCGAACATTCGCGTTCCCAGAAATGCACCACGTTGCCCTGTCCGTCGCCCATCACCTGCACCTCGATATGGCGCGGGCGCTCGATATAGCGTTCGACGAAAAGCCGACCATCGCCGAAATAGCGCTCGCCTTCGCGGCGGGCGGTCTCGATCTCGGATTCCAGCGCGCCGTCCTCGCGCACGACGCGCATCCCCTTGCCGCCGCCACCTGCCGAGGGCTTGATCAGCAGCGGATACCCCACCGCGCGCGACCGTTCCACGAAGGTCGCCGGGTCGTCGTCCTCGATGGCCGAGGGCGCTACCGGAAAGCCGCGCTCCTCGACAAAGGCGCGCGCGCGGATCTTGTCGCCCATCAGGTCGATGACCTCGGATGTGGGGCCGACGAATGTCACACCGGCCTGTTCCAGCGCCGCGACAAAGCCCGCGTTTTCCGACAGAAAGCCATAGCCCGGATGCACCGCGTCCGCGCCGATCCTCTGCGCCACTTCGACGATTTGCGGGATGTCGAGATAGGCAGCCACGGGCGTCGGGCCCTCGATGGTCACCACCTCGTCGGCAATCAGATGCGCTGGACCCTCCTGTTCGGAGCTGTGTCGCAAGACGGCGGTCCTGATACCCTTGACGCGGGCGGTACGCAGGACGCGGGCCGCGATCTCGCCCCGGTTGGCGACCAGAAGTTTGGAGATGGTCATATCCGGCAGTCATCCTCTTCTTTTTCCGTCCTCCCCCGCAGGTTGGCAGGGAAGGATATTTCCGGCGGCGTCAGCGGTTCATTCGACTTCCAACCGCTCGGACACGATAGAGAACTTTTTATCCTCCGCGTTGGATTGCAGGACCATTATCGCGGTCGGCGCATGCCGCACGCCTTCGCCATAGGTCACCGGACCCAACAGACCGTCGGTTTCGAACCCGTCCAGATTTTCCAGGTTCTCGATGACACAGGCCCGCGTTAGATCCTCACCGCATTCGGTCATGGCGTGTTCGAAAATCAGGGCCCCGGCATAACCCGCCAGCGCATACCGGTTCAGCGAATCCACTTCACTCTCGCTGAGATACTTGTTGGCCAGGTCCATGAACCTCGCCACGCCAGACACTTCGAGAGAGGTCAGCGCCGGAACGTAGTCCGCAGCGTAATAACCGTCACCCGCACTGCCCGCCAAAGCCTGAACAGGCGTCAGGTGGGCGGAATGCGCACCGAGAAACGTGATATCCATCCGGTTCTTGGCGGCTTCCTTCAGCAGGGTGGAATGCTCCGCCACGACACCGCCCGACACCAGCACGGTGACGCCTGCGGCCCTGGCTTTCAGCATTTCAGCGGAAAAGTCCTTCTGGCCTCGCTTGAATTCCAGTTCCAGAACGTTGTCGAGGCCGTATTTCTCGATCCCTTTAAGATAACCGCAGCGAACGTCATCGCCGAATTCGTCGTCCTGAAATGCAATTGCGTATTTTTCGTCTTTCAGGCCAAGCTCTTCGACCAGATACGTCATCCCCGCAGCGATTTCCTGACAATAAGTCGGACCCACGACGAACAGCGTTTCGAGCGGCGGATTGAAATGGTGCGAGTTTACGGCCATGTTGTTGAGCGCCGGGATGCCAATTTCGTCGATCAGAGGCATCATCGCCGCCAATTGCGAGCTGCCGGAGGTTCCGATCAGCCCGAAGATGTCATCAACTTCAACCATTTTTTTTAGGGCCTGGAGCGCGCGCGCGGGGACATATCCGTCATCCTCGAACACGATCTCCACCTTGCGGCCATTGATTCCACCGCGGGCGTTCACATCCGCCTGCCAGACTTTCAGCGCAAGCGAATGGGCCTTGCCAAGCAGACTGGGCGGGCCGGTCAATGGGTCGACGGCGCCAAGGACGATCTTGTCCTCGGTAACGCCGGGCGCCGCCATGGCACCAACCCCACCCATCGTCAGAAGGGTAGCTGTTAGAGTCCCTTTCAAAAACCAGTTCATTATCTCTTCTCCCTTTTATTGTCCGTACATTCGGACTGCTTGGTTCAGTATCTGAACGGCCAGTTGACCCAGCGGTTCTTGTATTCCCGGTATATCCCCATCAGCCCTTCTGGTTCAAACCGCAGAAATAGAACGATTGTCAGGCCGTAAATGAAACCTTTCAGTTCCATTGCCGAAACCGATCCCAGCGTACCGCCCATCGAACCGAATACATAGTTCAGGATTTCGGCCAGCCCCAGCACGAACACCACGCCAATCACCGCACCGGCGGTGGAACCGAGCCCTCCGACGATAATCATGGACACGGCTTCGATGGAAATCACCAGGCTGAAGCCGTCCACATTCACGAACCGGATATGGTAGGCCATCAATGCGCCGGCCACGCCCACATAGAACGAGCTGACGACAAAGGCATAGAGTTTGTATCGTGCCACCGGAACACCCATCACGCGCGCCGCGATATCCTGTTCACGGATCGCCAGAAATGCCCGGCCTATGCGGCTGCGTTTGATGTTTGCGGACCCCAGGACGGCCAGTGTCAGGATCGCCAGGATGAGGTAGTAGAACGATTTGTCTGTTGCCAATTCCAACCCGAAGATCGCGGGTTTTGGTGTCGATATACCCGACGAGCCATGCGTGATGCCTTCGGCACTCAGGATGATATGCGTGATGATGATGGTGAAAGCCAGCGTCGTGATCGCCAGATACAAACCCTTCAGCCGCAGCGACGGGATTCCAACTACCAACCCGAACGCGGCAGCCATCAGCCCGCCGGCGGGCAGACAGAGCCACAGCGGCATACCGTAATCCGCCGAGAGGATCGCCGCCGTATAGCCGCCGACGGCCAAAAATCCGGCCTGGCCGAAGGAAATCAGTCCCGTCGTTCCGGTCAGAAGATTGAGACCGATGACACCCACCGCCGCAATCATCATTCCGTTGACCAGGGAAGTGACGTGATTGGTCAGCAACAGCGGCGCGGCGAGCGACGCGATCACGAGCGCGACTGTCCAATAGGTTTGAGTCGGGTTGCGGAAAAGCGAGATCAACTCGCTATAGCTTTCCTGAATTACACCTGTGCGCATGGTTCAAACCCTTTCGATTTCGGGCGTTCCGAACAACCCGTAGGGGCGGATCATGAGAACCACCAGAATGACGAGGAAGCCGGATATCTCCTTGAGCCCCTGCCCAATGTAACCTTCGGACAGGTTCTCAAGGACACCGATCAGAATACCGGAAATCGCGGCACCGAAAACGGAATCGAGTCCACCGAGAATAACGGCCGGGAAAGCACGCAGACCTTGCGTCCACAAGTCAGGACCGAGGCCATAGATCGTTCCCAGCAAAACACCCGAGATTCCAGCGATGATCGCCGCGATCGCCCAGGCGATCGCATAAACATGCGTCACGTTTATTCCCATCAGCAGTGCGGTGGTTTCGCGCGCGGCAGTGGCCCGCATCGCGACACCCATGCGCGAAAACCTGAGGAACACCCACATTCCGATCACGCAGAATGCAAGCAAACCGATGGCATAGAGTTGAGATGTATAAAGGAACACCAGGCCGAATTCGACGCCGCTGTCCCCGATGTCGGTCGGCAAAAGAAGAGGGTCGGCCCCCCAGATCAGAACCACCACCGCACGGATCATCACCGCCAGCCCGATGGTGACCATTACGGTCGAAAACACGTCCTGGCCCAGCATCGGCCGGATAAACACCCGCTCGATCACCAGACCGACGACCGCGGAAAGCACGACGCAGACCGACAAAAGCCCCCAGAAGGGGAGCGCCCAGGAACTGGCGATGGAGAACGCCATATAGGATATCAGCATCATGATTTCGCCATGGGCGAAATTGACGACGCTTGTAGCCTTGAATATCAGGGCGTAGCCCATTCCGATAAGGCCATAGATCACACCAATGGCGATCCCCGAAACGGTCAACAGTATGAAATAGTCCACGCTTTTCCCCTTAGCCGTAGATCTCCGACATCTCAGTTTTGAATTTCGTTTCGATGATATTGCGTCGCACTTTCTGGGTTGCGGTCATTTCTCCGTCGTCATGGTCGAGTTGCTTTTTCAGAAGCACAAACTTTCGAATGTTCTCGACGCGTGCAAAGGCGTCATTTACTCGCTCCACTTCTTTGGAGATGAGGTCTCTGATCGGTTCCAGGCTCGAAAGATGGCTGAATGTAGTATATGCGAGGCCCTGGGCTTGTGCCCACTTGCCTACGGTATCGTAATCGATCTGCAACAGTGCCCCGAGAAAGTTCCGTCCCTCGCCGACCACGATTGCCTCGGCAATATAGATCGAGTCCTTCAAAGCGTTTTCGATTTCAGATGGTGTAATATTCTTGCCGCCTGACGTGATGATGATAGATTTCTTTCGATCGACGATGGCGATTTCGCCGTTGTCGAGTTGTTCGACCACATCGCCCGTCTGCAACCAGCCATCGACTATGGTTTCGTCTGTTGCCTTCTGGTTATCGAGATATCCTAGAAAAACGCTGGGATGCTTGATCTCGAGTTCGCCATCTTCGGCGATTCTGTATTGCAATCCCGGCGCGGGGACGCCTGCGGCCCCGACCGTGGCTTTCTCGGCGTTCTGAAAGAACGCCAGACCTGCCGATTCGGTCATGCCATAAACCTGATAAAGTGGCACACCGATTACTCGGAAGAACCGGACGACCTCGGGCGAAATGGATGCGCCCCCCACAAAACCGCAATGGACCTTGTCTATCCCCATGAAACGTTTTAGCGGATTGAATACAAGGATCTTGGCCGCAAAGTGTTTGATTCGTTCGACCGGGTTCAGCTGTCCGCCCGCTTCGATCTTGCGGAAGTGCGCCTGTCCCAGATCGAGTCCCCAGTTGTAGATCCGTCTAGCAAGAGGCCGTGCATCCTGAATCCGGATCGAGGCGCTGTATTGCAATTTCTCCCAAATCCGCGGCACGCCCAAAAAGACCTTCGGAGCGATTTCACGCAAATTGACCTGTACGGTATCGATGGATTCCGCAAAATTCACCTGACCGCCGATCATCAGGCTCAGGATCGTTGAGAATATCCGCTCCGCCACGTGACAGAGCGGCAAATAGCAGACTACAGAATACCGGTCACGCGTCAAATCGAACTGCAAAATCAGCGGGTAGGACGCCACGAGCAGGTTGCGGTGCGAAAGCAGCGCGCCCTTCGGCGGGCCGGTGGTGCCCGACGTATAGACCACGACCGCCGGATCGTCGGGCTTGGTCGCCCTGATGCATTCGCCGAAGAAATCCGCGTCCTCGGGGTGACCCGATGCATGGTCCCGCCCGGCCTCGATAACTTCATCGAACGATCTCAGGCGGGTTCGGTCATAGCCGCGCATCCCCTTCATATCGACGCATACGATCACTTTGAGATCCGGGAAGGCGCCGCTGTTCTCTTCGGCATCCAGAACCTTGTCGACCTGTTCCTGATCCCCGCAGACGACGACACTGCTTTTGGAATGGCGCAGGATGTAGTCGAGCTCCGGCCAGGGATTGGTTGGATAGACCCCGACGGTCATTCCACCCAATGCTTGCGTTGCAATATCGGAATACAGCCATTCCGGAGTGTCTTCGCTTGCGATTGCCAAGCGGTCGCCGCGCCCGAATCCCAAGCTGTGAAGGCCTAGTGCGAAAAACTTCACATTGGCGAAATAATCAGCCCAGGTGATCCGGTTCCAGATCCCCAGGTCCTTTTCACGGATGGCAAGTTCACCCGGTATGGTTTCGGACCAATGCATCAACAGTTGCGGCAGAGTGTAATTCCCGGACTTAAGGCGTTCGCCAAGATCTTTCATCGAACCGCCCCCGCTTCTTCCTGCACTTTGTGTCCGAGGTAAGCCTCGATCACGTGCGGATCCGCACGTATCTCCGTCGGCGTGCCGTAAGCGATCCGCTTACCGAAATTCATCACGGCGATATGGTCCGAGATATCCGTGACGATTCCCATATCATGCTCGATCATCATCACCGCGATCTCCAGTTCCTCTTTCAGGTCGAGAATAAAGCGAGCGATGTCCTCCGTCTCCTCCGCATTCATCCCCGAAACCATCTCATCGAGCAGCAGCAGCTTGGGTTCGGTGGCCAGGGCACGGCCCAGTTCGACCCGTTTTTGCAACCCGTAGGCCAGCGCGCCCACCGGCACGTCGCGAACATGCTGGATTTCCAGAAAGTCGATGATCTCCTCGACCCGTTTGCGGTGCGCCCGCTCCGCAGCGCGCGTGGTCGGGCCGAATACCAGCCCCCCCAGTACGCTGGTTTTCATGTGGCTGTGACGCCCCACCAGCATGTTGTCGACAACGCTGGCATGCTTGAACACCGCCAGGTTCTGGAAGGTGCGCCCCATTCCGAGTGCGGCGATCCTGTGCGGCGCGGTGCGGGTGATGTCGTTGCCATCGAGCGTTATCGTTCCCGAGGTGACAGGAAGAACCCGGCTGATCATGTTGAACATCGTCGTCTTGCCGGCTCCGTTCGGCCCGATCAGACTGAAGATCTCGCCCTTGAGAACCGGAAAGCTGACATCGTCGACAGCCGTGACACCGCCGAATTTCTTGACCAGATTATCGACCTGCAAGAGCACGGTCATGACAGCCACCTCTTGCGTCTTTTGTAGTGTTTTACATCGCGCATGTTGCGTCTGTGGCCGGATTCCGAGAACCCCAGATAGAACTCCTTGACGTCTTCGTTGTTCATCAGCTTGTCGGGCGATCCGTCCATCACCACCCGGCCATTTTCCAGGACATATCCGTAGCTTGCGATCGATAGCGCAAGCTCCGCGTTCTGCTCGACCAACAGAACGGAAACGTTGCTCTGTTTCGACAGGTCGGTCACGGCCGCAAAGATTTCCGCGATAATCTGCGGTGCCAGCCCCAGGCTGGGCTCGTCCAGCATCAGCAGTCGCGGGCTGGACATGAGGGCGCGACCGATCGCCACCATCTGCTGTTCCCCGCCCGACAGATAACCCGCAATCGTGCTGCGTTTCTCTTTTACGCGGGGAAAAATATTGAAAACGTAATCCAGTGCATCCGACGCCCCGGAACGGCTTCGGGTGATGCCGCCCATCATCAGGTTTTCCTCGACGGTCAGCGGCTCGAACAATTGCCGCCCCTCGGGAACCATGACGATCCCGCTACGCACGATTTCGTCGGGTTTGCGGCCAATCAGGCTTTCACCGTTGAGGGTGATCGTACCGCCGATGATATCGCCATCTTCGGGATAAAGTACGCCGGATATTCCCTTCAGGATTGTCGACTTTCCGGCCCCGTTCGATCCCAGTAGCGTAACGATCTGGCCCTCGTCTACCGACAGGGACGCATCGCGCACCGCCTCGATCACATTGTCATAGACAATCTGGACGTTGTTGACATTCAACATCACGCCGCACTTTCTTCTGTCCTAACAAACCCGTCCCTCTCGGCCAGATCGGCGGGCACGGGGATTTCGATGTCGAGCAACATCTGCGCGAACCCTTTGCCCTGCGGGTCGATGCGGACCGAGGCGATGCCGCCGCCGCCCAGCGATTCATG
>Ga0209475_10005290_pt1 | contig 10660 bp, 9 predicted proteins | sample tdDd471_FD_187128 | JGI IMG/M metagenome (GOLD analysis project Ga0209475, IMG submission 187128) | Marine sediment microbial communities from the Atlantic coast under amendment with organic carbon and nitrate - tdDd47.1 (SPAdes)... | ecosystem: Environmental > Aquatic > Marine > Coastal >...
TCCGACGCATCGCGAGGGACCTCGGACTGCCGCTCGTGCGGACGCGAGTCAGGGTGGAGGGTCCCGGGGAGGCGGGCGCACGGGACGCGCGCTACCGCGCCCTGGAGGCCCTCGTCCTGCGTCACGGATGCACGGCCATCGCTCTGGGCCACTCGGCAGACGATCGGGCGGAGACCATTCTGTTCCAGCTCCGGCGCGGGACGGGATTGCGGGGGCTGGTCGGGATGCGGGCAGAGTCGAGGGTGCGAGGGGTGCGCCGCGTGCGTCCGGCACTGCAGCTGCGCCGTGCCGAATTGCGAGCCCTCGGTGCGCATCTCAGGCCCGCGGAGGACCGCACCAATCGCGGAACGCACCAGACTCGGGCACGCTGCCGTCACATTCTGCTCCCCCAGCTGGAAGCGAGACTCGATGAAGATCCGGTCCCGCTCCTCTGCGAGCTCGCGGACTCGGCGGAACGCGTGCGCGCGACGTTGGAATCGCGCGCCCGCACCCGAAGCGTATCCATCTCGAGGAGCGAACTGCTGGCGGAGCCTGCGGTGACCTTCCCCTACCTGGTGGAAGCGATCCGAGGTGCCGGTCCGCCGCTCACGCGCGATGGATACGTGGGGCTGCGTGCGTATCTGGCCGCAGGGCGAGGGGATCGAACGCACACGACGCCGGGAGGCGAGATGTGGTGCGTGCGCCCGCACGGCGCCTTCGAGATCCGCCTACCGACCTGAAGTCGACTTAGCTGTCCGACGACTCGGGCTCGTCGGCGGCGTCACCCTTGGGCGCGGTCACGTGCTTCTGCTCGTCGCCGTCACCGCCCGACTTGACGCCCTTTTTGAACTCCGTGACGGAAGCTCCCAGGCTGCGCGCGAGCTTCGGAAGCTTGGTGCTCCCGAACAACAGAAGGATTACCCCGAGGACGATAAATAGCTCGGGGCCGCCCGGTATGGCCAGCATGGTGATTTCGCTCACGTGTCTAGCTTACCGCGCGGCCCCAAGGACGCCTACTCCGACTGTGACTTAGCGGGGGAAAAGCGTGTAAAGACGGGCATCGCCAACCAGCACTGCCAGGTTGGCATCGTGCGTGTTGGACGGGCACAAACGCATGCCCGGGATCGCCACCCAATCGCTCGTCGGCTCGCCGGTGTACGCATCGATCGCACGCAGCGCATTGCCCTTGGCCACGACGAGCTTGTTCCCGACGCGGCAGACGATGCGGTCCGCCTTGAGGTCCGACCAGAGCGCCAGCGCCCCGCGGTCCTCGATCTGGATCGTACTGGTGCCGATCCGGATGTCCGAACCATTCTCCACCGTCGTGCGCTTGCCAACATCCGCACCATCGACCCGCATCTCGCCGTCGTCCGTCGCCACGACCGTAAGGATCTCGCCCTCGACGCGGAACGTGAGGTGGATCTTCTGGGTCTTGGCGTCATTGATGGTGAGATCCGCATCGGACGCGCTGCCCACGGTCATCGGACCGCCGTTGCGCAGATCGATCGATGCCCCGTTCGAGGCGCCCGCCACAACCGTCGCGCGGTAGAGAACATTGTCCCGGTCATACGCGACGAAACCCGAGCTCATCTTCACGATGCAAAGGTTGCCGAAAACCTGCGGTCCGGCGGCCGGGGTGCGACCCGTGGAGTTCGCCCAGCGGCGGCGTCCGGTAATCCGGTCAATGCAGTAGATCGTGCCTTTGCGATCGACGATGAACATTCCGCCGACCATGTCCGCGGTGTCGCGGGTCAGGAACGGGTGGTGGCGCGAGCCAACACCCGCGGCGAGACGCTGTTCCCAGCGCGGCGTGTCCGGGCCGAAGCCGTAGTTCCGTGCGTCGAGGCAGGTCGCGATTCCGCGATTGGTGACGAAGTAGAGCTTCGGATCGCCCGACGAGCCACCCACGAGCGGCGACGTCAGGATGTCGCCCTGGGCGCGCCAGCCCCAACCGCGCTGACCGGTCAGGCGGCTGAAGGACTCGAGTTTCTTGTTGTTGACCGAGCTTCCGAGCGACGGCACGTATGCGCTGTCGTGCTGCACGGCGGCACCCGCGGTCGGGGTGAACGGCAACTCAATCGGCGGTCGCTGCGCACCGTCGGCACCGAAGCGAAGCGTGCGCAGTCCGTCACGCAGTCGCACCGGAGTCAGGTAGTGCTTGGACACGAAGACCGCGGCGTCGGCGTTGGCGCCCACCGGGTAAAGGGAGGGCTCGGGCAGCGAAGAGACCCATGCGGGGCTCAGCGCACCGCGATCGATCCCCAACACGCGAGGCTGCGGCTTGCTCCCCTCGACCAGCAGGGTCTCCCGGAGCAGGTGCAGATGCGCCGCGACGATGCGGCCTTCGCGGTAGTCCGCCTGGTTGAGGTCAAGCGTCGAAACGCCACCATCAATCCCCAGATTCAGCAGTGCTCGTTCCACGGGATCCGTGGCGAGGCTGGCGGTTCGAGTCGCGTCACCGTTTCCGATGTTCGATGCCGGGTCGCTCTTCTTCGAAGAAGAGGACTTACACGCTGACATCATCGCTGCCGCGATGACGACCGCAATCCAAAGGCGCTTGGCCATTACCGTTCCTCCAGCTTTGCCGTTCCGAGCCAGCCCATAGCCCGGGTTTCCCCCGCAAATTGACGGGGTCAGGACGAGAGTCGGAGTACGATACAGAGGCCGGAAATGGGTGTCAATAGGAGGAATTTCGGGTGTGTCACCCTATCCCCCTGTCGACCCGGAAGTTAGGCTTCGCGCGCCACCGTGGATTTGATCTCCGACCGCATCCAACACATCCAGGCCCGCGTTCGGGCTGCCGCCAACCGCTCTCCCAGCGCGGCCAGGAATGTGACCCTAATCGCTGTGACCAAGCACCATCCGGCGAGTGCCGTCGATGCGGTAGCCGCCTCGGGACTGCTCGATGTCGGGGAAAACAGGGTCCAGGAAGCGTTGGCCAAGGCCCCGGATGTGACGGCGAGCGTCCGCTGGCATTTGATCGGCCACCTTCAGCGCAACAAAGTGAACAAGGCCCTCACTCTGTTCCGTACGATCCACTCGGTGGATTCGATGCGGCTCGCGGATGCACTCGGCGCCGCGGATTGCCCCCTCGACATCTTCCTCCAATGCAACGTCTCGGGGGAGGCCAGCAAGACCGGCGTCCGTCCGGAGAACGCCGCAAAACTGTTGCAGACTGCGGCGAACTGGCCCAACTTGAACGTTGTCGGGCTGATGACCATGGCCCCGTACGCCGAGAATCCGGAAGACGCGCGGCCTTGTTTCCGAACGCTGCGAGAGTTGCGCGATGACCTGAATCGCCTCGGCCACGCGCCGCCGATGACGGGACTGTCCATGGGAATGAGTGGCGATTTCGAAGTGGCTGTCGAAGAAGGAGCCACTCACCTGCGCATCGGAAGCGCAATCCTCGCTTAAATCGCTCCCCGGTCGGGGTAAACTGAGCCACTTCGCTATGGCCAACCCGACCCTCCAGATCACCGTCACCCAAGGACCCGACGAGGGCAAACAGCTCTCGTTGGAGGCTGGGAAGACCTACCTCATCGGCTGTGGTGCCGAGGACCACCTCGTACTGACGGACCCCATGGTCCTGAAGGGCCATTGCTCGCTGGAGGCCACCGCCGACGGCGCCATCCTGCGCAATCACACGGCAAGTGCGGGAACCTTCATCGGACAGAAGAAGATCTCCCAGGCGCGAGTACCGGGCAAGGCGACGTTCCGTATCGGCGACTCGCACATTCAGATCCGACCGGCTCGCGCGCCGCAACCCACTTCGCCCACGACGCCGAAGTCTGCTGCACCGAAAACAGGCGCGAGCTCCACGGCCCCTGCCGGTGCCGCTGCATCGTCGCCTCGGCGCGGTGGACCGAACGACCCCCTGCTAGGGAAGATCGTCGGTGGCTACAAGCTGGAGGAGGTCGTGGGTCGCGGCGGCATGGGCACCGTGTACCGCGCGGTGCAGTTGTCCCTGCAGCGCGAGGTCGCGCTCAAGGTGCTCGCTCGCAAGTACGCGCGCGACGACAACTTCCGCAACCTGTTCATCAACGAGGCCCGCGCGGCCGCCCAACTGGTCCATCCCAACATCGTTCAGGTGTACGACGCCGGTATCGAGGGCGATGTCTCCTTCTTCTCGATGGAGTACATCAGCCAGGGCTCGGTCGAGGAGATCCTGAAGCGGGACAAACAGATCCCGTGGGAAGAGGCGATCCTGATGGTGCTCGAGGCCGCCCACGGCCTCCAGTACGCCGAAGGCAAGCAGATCGTCCACCGCGACATCAAGCCGGACAACCTGATGCTCAATGCGGACGGCCGGATCAAGATCGCGGACCTCGGTCTCGCCAAACAGGGCGAGGGCGGCGCGGATCAGGGCATCATTGGTACGCCCCACTTCATCCCGCCCGAACAAGCCCTCGGCAAGAACGTCGACACGCGTGCCGACATCTACAGCCTCGGCGCCACGTTCTTCCGCATGATCACCGGGCGCACGCTCTTCACGGGCAAGACCGCCAAGGAAATCGTGCTCAAGCACATCAAGGAGCCCGCGCCTGCCGCGAGTTCCGTGGTGTCCGATCTCCCCGGCGAACTGGACGGCGTCATTGCCAAGATGCTGGCCAAGGACCCCGATGCACGCTACGCCAGCGCGGGCGAGTTGGTCGAGGCGTTGGAAACGGTTTGCGCGCATCACGGCATCAAGGGCTCCGTGATCAAGAGGGGCGTCAGCAAGAAGGTGCTGGTGCCGCTGTTCGTGTTGCTGATCGGTGCGGCCTACGCGATCTTCAGCTTGGCCAACAAGAACCCCGAGGTGTACGTCGATCCCGCGCTCGTTGCGAAGCAAAAGGCCGATCAGGAGCAGCGCGCAAAGGCCGAGCAGGCGCAACGCGAGGCCGAACGAAACCTTCGGCGTGGCAGAGTCGTCACCGCCTATAGCCAGCTCCAACAGAAGTTCGCGGAGAATGGCGGCATCAAGGGCGTCCAGCAGCATCGCGATGGAGAAGACAAAGACGAATACGCACGGCTCGAAGCGCAGTACGAGGAATTCGCCAAGCGCTACGAGGCGTTCGCAAAACGCGAAGATGTAGTGGAGTTCGACAGCGAGCTCGGCACCGTCAAGAAAGCGAACGACAAGGCGAAGGAGATCCGCGACACCATCAAGGAGGTCAAGGAAACCGAAGCCAGCAAGGGTCAGCAGATCAACGACTGGGTCGCTGCCGCTGCCGCGATCTACAAGAAGGAACGCGACGCCCTGGGCAAGTTCTCCGTGGCGCAGCAATTCTCCGACGCGTTCCTGATGGCTGCGCGCCTGAGCCGAACCAAGCCGGGCAAGGACGACCCCTTCGAGGTGTTGCTGACGCAGGAATGGGTCAGCCCCCTCAATCCCAAGATCAAGCAGAGCGCGCACGACACGAAGCGCGTAACGGATATTGTCACCAAGGCGCGCGAGTTCTTCGCTCAAGAGAAGAACGACATCCCCGACCGAGCGGAAGCGGCTTGGAAAGCGGTGGAGGCGCAGGTCCCCCCCGCCGCGCAAATCGCCGCCGCGAACGTCGGGCAGCTGGAGAAGTCCATCAAGCTACTCGACCCCGTGATCGAGACCTACGGCAACGCCGAGAACAAGATCAAGGACTGCTGGGACGCGGCGCAAAGCCGACGCCGGCTGATCGTCGAGGAGCTGAAGAAGCGCAAGCAGCAGCGCATCCTGACCGATCGCGCCGCAGTGCGTGACACGCTTCGCGCGCAGCGCAGTCTGGATCCGGATGTGCGCCCGAACAACGTCATGGAGGCGGACTTCGCCGCCGCTCGTTCCGCCTGGCAACGGTTGCTGGACAGCGACACGGTCAAGTCGGAACAGTACATGGCCTTCGTCCGGGAACGCATCGAGGCGCTCCGCTACATCGAGTATCTCTTTTCGCAGTTCCGCGCGGACCTGATCAAGACGGACGGAATGCGCGACAGCAACGACGCGCCGCTGCGCTCCCGCGCCTGCGAGTTCACGCTGGACACCCGTCCGTTCCGCTTCAAGCTCGAGAAACCCGAGGACGGCAAGACCGACCGCTTCTTCATGAGCAAGAAGTACAAGGGGAACGACTCCTTCCCGTATGCCAAGTTCGGCATGGACTGGATCTATGAGTCGATTCTCCGCGTCCCCGGCGGGAACCCCAACGAACTGCGCTGGCGCGAGCCCACCCCGGTCGTCCGTTTCGCGCTGGCCATGTTCCTGTTCGAGACCATGCAGTACGGCGACGCCGTCGAGATGTTCACGGCACTCGCGAACGACCCGACCTACGGCGCCGTGGCAACCTCGTTTGCGGAACGCGCTCGGCTGGAAACGGCGGCGCGCGCCGAGTACGAGGCGCTCTTGAAGGCGGGGCAGGAAGCGACCACTTCCGACCAGGTGCAGAAGGTCATGAAGGAGTTGTCGCAATACGGCAAGAAGCACGCCGCCACGCTCTTCTGGGTGGACGTGATGCCGCACGGGCAGGCGCTCGCGGTAGACATCGCTCCCGCCGCAGACGCCCAGGTCGCTCCGCTCCCCGCGGCTCCGGCTCCGCCCGTGAACCCGGTTCCCGAAGATAAGTAGACGGGATCCACGCAACCGAGCACTCGCCGCGAGATGGCCTGGTCGTGACTGGTCCGCGCATTGAACAAACGGCGAGCGGCGCCACCTTGCAGATCCGGGTCGCTCCCGGTGCGAAACGCGAGCGCATCGTCGGCCTGCACGGAGACGCTCTCAAAATTGCCGTCTGGCAACCGCCCGAGGGAGGGCGCGCGAACAAGGCCGTCTGCAAACTGCTCGCGGTCGCACTCGGCTTCGCAACGGGTGACGTGACGGTTCAGCGCGGAACGACCGGGCGGGACAAGGTCATTCATGTTGCGGGCATCCGAGCGGAAACGCTGCGGTCCAACGTGGCGGCGCTCTTGGTACTCTTGGGCCCCTCATGAGCGAGACGTTCGAGCGCATCCAGCAAGCGGCCGCATACCTGCGCGAGCAAGGCGCCCAGCCCGAGTCGCTGGTCATTCTGGGCACCGGTCTCGGTGGCCTCTCCGACCGGTTCGACACCACGCACCCCGTCCCGTACGAGTCGATCCCGAACTTCCCGGTTTCGACCGCTCCCGGACACGCCGGGCATCTCGTCCTCGCGACGCGGAACGGGCGCCAGTCGATGATCATGGAGGGGCGCTTCCACTGCTACGAGGGCTACTCAATGAGCGAGGTCACCCTCCCCATTCGGGTGGCAGCGGCATTGGGCGCCAAGACATTGCTGCTGACCAGCGCCGTGGGTGGACTGGACGCGCGCTATCGCCTGGGCGACATCGTCGTCGTCGAGGACCACATCAACATGATGGGTGACAGCCCCTTGCGCGGACCGAACGACGAGCGCATCGGACCCCGTTTCCCTGACATGAGCGCGCCGTACGACGCCACGTTGATCGATCGAGCGGAACAACTCGCAATCCAGGAGGGATTCCGGCTTCCGCGAGCCATTCACGTCTCGGTGCCCGGCCCCCAGCTGGAAACCCGCGCCGAGTACCGCATGCTGCGCCGGATGGGCGCGGACACCGTGGGGATGTCCACGGTGCCCGAGTGCATCGCTGCCGTGCATGCCGGCCTTCGAGTCGCCGCGTTCGCCGCGGTCACCGATCTCGGCCTGCCCGACGCTCTCGAGGCGGTGGACGTCGAACGCATCATCGCGGTCGCCAACGCCGCCGCACCGCGCATGGAAAAGCTGGTTCTCGGGCTGCTGGACGGACCCGCCGATGAGTAATCTCCGTTTCGCCTGTACGGCATCCGGCGGCGGCCGCACGATCCTGAACCTGCTCGACGCGATCGAGGCGGGTTCCCTCAATGCGACGATCGCCGGCGTGATCGTCGACCGCGAATGCGCCGCCATCGAGCGCTGCGCCGCCCGCGGCCTTTCGGTGGAACTGCTTCCCTGGACGAAAGGCACCACCCAGGAAGACTGGGCCGGACGCGCGTGGCCTCGCATCGAGGAGTTGGGCGCGGACCTCGTGTGTCACGCCGGATTCCTGCGACTCCTGCGCGTTCCCGACGCGTGGCTATACCGCGTCATGAACGTGCACCCCGCACTCCTTCCGAACTACGGCGGCAAGGGCATGTGGGGCAGCCATGTCCACCGTGCCGTGCTCGCTTCCGGAGACAGCGAATCGGGCTGCACGGTGCATTTCGCAACCAATGAATACGATGCCGGTCCCGCCATCGTCCAACGCCGCGTGCCGGTCGAGGCCGGGGATACCGTCGAGACGCTCGCTGCACGCGTCTTTGCAGCCGAGTGCGAGGCCTACCCGGAAGCCGTGCGCCTGTTTGGCTCGGACCGGATCGAAGTGATCGAAGGAAAGGTGAAGATTCGCGATGAATGAGTCGAGTGAATTCCTCAAGGCAGTGCAGGCGCTGGAGGGGAAGAAGGTCCGCTTCTACACCGGCGGTGGCGATCGCGGTTTCGTGCAGGGCCCGGTGATGCACGTGACGGGTGATTACATCTACATCGAGAAAGAGGGTGAGATCCGGGGAACGGTGAAGACCCTCTCCATCAATGCCGCGGCCGTGCGCTACTACGAAATCGACAAGCTGGTCGCGACCGACTAGCTACTTCTTCGCGTATTCCACCTTCGTCTTGGCCCCCGCTTTCGCGGGGCCGTTCGACGCCAGGTACGCCTTCGCCTTCTCGTTGCCTCGCACGTAGGCATCGAGAAAGGCGAGGGTGGTCTTCTTCACGATGTTCACGTGATCTTCGTTGGCAGTGCCGGCTCCTCGCCAGCGAACGCCGGTGATGCCTCCGAAACCGTGCTCTGCGCCGTCGATCCAGACGAGGTACTTGTCACTACTCGGAGCCAGGGTGTAGGCGCGGCGACGCCACGATCCACCTTTGCCTTTCTCCATCGGGCTCTCGTCCTTCGACCCCGTCAGGAACATCACGGGCCCCTGCATCGTCTTCCACGATTCCGCAGTCATAGCGCCGCCGGGCCCCTGCGGCGAAATGCACACCACCGCCTTCGGGCGCTTGTCCCGAAACGAGTAGGGCCGTCCGCCGAAGGGCGCCTCGAGCGTCACGCCAGAGATCAGCTGGCTCGTGTGCGCCCCGAAGGAATGGCCCGCAACCGCGACGCGCTGCGGATCCAGGCGCCCTTCCAGCGCCGGGACGGCCTTGCCGATGGCCCCGAAGGAATCGAGCAGAAAGGAAACGTCGGCCGGTCGCGCACGCCACGCCACGGCAATCGCCTTCTTGCGCTCCTTCATGCCAAGCTGCAGCGAGTCCGGGTGGTTCGCCTGGAGCACGACGTAGCCGTGGCTCGCATAGAAGCGTGCCAGCGGTTGATAGCCATCCTTGCTGCCGTACAGGCCATGGGAAAAGACAAGCACGGCCGCCTTCTTCTTGCCGACCGGAAACGTTGCACGGCACTGCAGGTCCTTTGCACGCTTCGCGTCATGCAGCACGAACGCATCGACGGACTGGATCGCGTGGGATCCCGCCTTGGCCGTGTAGTCCGGGACGACTCCGGGTTTCGGATCCTCCGCGGCGATCGCTGCGCAGAAAAGGAGCAGCCCGACTGTCGTGCGCATGTCCGATTCAACCCCCGGCGCCCCCTCGTGTTTCGCGCACGAAAAAGGGGGCGTCCTCGCGGACGCCCCCTGAAAACGAATGGAGACTCGAATCGATTCGGGACGAGGACTAGTCCTTGACCTCGAAATCGGCGTCGATGACGTTCTCGTCGTCACCCGACTCGGAAGCTGCTCCGGCCGGCTGTTCCTGCTGGGGTTCGCCCGCCGGCTGCTCCTGCTGCGCCGTTTCCTGGTAGACGCGCTCGGCCAGCGTGTGGCTGGCCTTCATCAGGTCCTCCATCGCGGCGGTAATGGCGGCCGTATCGTCGCTCGTGATCTTCTCCTCGAGCGTGGCGATCTTGGCTTCGATCTCGGACTTCTCCTCGTCGGAGGCCTTGTCGCCGTGGTCCGCGAGCGTCTTCTTGACCGTGTAGATCATCTGCTCGCCCTTGTTCTTCGCCTCGGCGAGCTCCTTGAGGCGGTTGTCCTCGTCGGCGTTCTCCTCGGCTTCCTGCTTCATCTTTTCGATGTCCGCGTCACTCAGACCCGAGGATGCTTCGATCGTGATCTTCTGTTCCTTGCCGGTTCCCTTGTCCTTCGCGTTGACCTTGAGAATGCCGTTCGCGTCGATGTCGAACGTCACCTCAATCTGCGGGACTCCGCGCGGCGCGGCGGGAATTCCGTCGAGGATGAACTTCCCGAGCGTGCGGTTGCCGCCCGCCATCGGTCGCTCACCCTGGAGCACGTGGATCTCCACCTGAGGCTGGTTCTCCGACGCCGTCGAGAAGACCTGCGCCTTCTTGGTGGGGATGGTGGTGTTGCGCTCGATCAGGGGCGTCATGACGCCGCCCTCGGTCTCGATGCCGAGGGTGAGCGGGCTCACATCCAACAGGAGGATGTCTTTGACCTGCTCCTCGCCGGACAGCACCGCACCCTGGATCGCCGCGCCGACGCCGACCGCTTCGTCCGGGTTGACGCCCTTGCCGGGCTCCTGGCCGAAGATCTCCTTGACCGTCGCCTGCACGAGCGGGATGCGCGTGGAACCGCCGACGAGAATCACCTCGTCGATGTCGCCCGCCGAGTAGCCGGCGTCCGTCAGCGCCTTGCGGCATGGTTCGCGTGTCCGAT
>Ga0209475_10005291_pt1 | contig 10657 bp, 9 predicted proteins | sample tdDd471_FD_187128 | JGI IMG/M metagenome (GOLD analysis project Ga0209475, IMG submission 187128) | Marine sediment microbial communities from the Atlantic coast under amendment with organic carbon and nitrate - tdDd47.1 (SPAdes)... | ecosystem: Environmental > Aquatic > Marine > Coastal >...
TGGCGCGGTAGTAAAAAGGTGCTGGAACTCACGGATGTATCAATGGCATTTGGAGATGATCCAATTTTCTTTGATGCTAATTTGTTGTTGCGTCACGGTGAACGAGTTGGCTTGATTGGTCCTAATGGGGCTGGAAAATCTGTATTGTTCAAGATGATTTTAGGTCAATATGAACCAACAGACGGAAAAATCTATATCGGTCCTAGTATACGCATCGGCTATTATTCGCAAGAACATCAGACCTTAGCCGAATGGGTCGACAAAACACCGCTTGACCTGATTCGCAATATTCAGAACAGTAGTGAATCCAGCGCAGTCACATTTTTGCTCAAGATGGCATTCAAATATGAGCAAGTCCGTCAACCGATTCGCACCTTATCAGGCGGTGAACGCAGTCGCTTGCAACTTGCGCTAGTTGTTCTCAGTCAACCGAATCTACTCTTGCTGGATGAGCCGACCAATAACCTTGATATTCCATCGGTAGAAGTGCTGGAAGAAGCCCTTGATGAGTTTGTCGGGACGGTCTTGATCATCTCGCATGATCGCTATTTCTTAGATCAAACCGTTGATCGTGTGGTCGAAATCAAAGATGCGACAGTAACGGCTTATCTTGGCGGATATACCGAATATTTGGAGCAAACGGGACAGGCGTAAAGGTGATGAGTGATGAGTACCGAGTGAATTGCTGGTGTTTTTGAAGTAGGTTAGTTAAAAGCGATATGATCCTTAAATTTTCTCTATGGTGAAATTCTTTCGGCTTTGTAGCTATCGTTTCATAAATGCAAACAGATTTCAACTAATCTGAAATGCATTCAAAAATAGTATAAAAAATGTAAAAATTGAGGGATACATCGGAAAACTGTGTATAATAAAAACAGATAGTTACATAGGATTCTGATGTATATGTGCCATCCGCACAGATAAGGTGTTTTGATGAATCGAAAACAATTAGCACTCGTGATGTTCTTGGTTAGTATCGTCATGGGCTTGATTGGTGGTGGGCTGTTCTATCCCTATATACTAGGGTTCAACGTGCCCATCTATATGACCCTAGCGACGGGTATTATTCTACTAGTGGCGCGTTTGAGCCATGAAAAAGTCAACCGTCGTAACCTGTGGGTAATCGTTCCCATGCTATTTTTTGCATTGATGGTCGCAGTACGTGCCGCCCCAATGATGATTGCGTTGAACCTCATGGCAACAGTCGGACTCGGCACATTGTTTGTCCGTTATCTGCGCTCACAGCAAGCCATTGATACTGCCCCTCTTTCAGATCATATTTTTACACCTCTGGATGTCGGGCTATATAGTATATATGCACCTTTTGTTGAAGTCGGGCATAGCCTCAGTTTTGTACGGGAACGCAATTGGAAAGACGCTGGTAATCTCGGTGCCGTCTTACGCGGATTATTATTTGCTGTCCCTGTTCTGCTGGTGTTTGGTGTTTTACTGGGTAGTGCCGATGAGGTATTCGCCAACTCCTTCGACGGGCTATTCGATTGGTTATTCTCTGCCAATATTTTTGATTTCTTTGATCCCTTGATGATCGCAGGGATCATAGGTTGGCTGATGCTCAGTGCCTTGAGTTATGCCCTTACTCGACGCATTCCAGAATTAGAAGAACTCCCCGAAGAATCCGATACTGACCTCAAAAAGCAACGTCCATCTTTCCGCATCGGTATCATCGAAGCGACGATGGTACTGGGTAGTGTTGCCCTCTTATTCGGATTCTTTGTTCTGATTCAATTTACATATCTATTTGGTGGACAAGCCAATATCGCGGAAACACTCAATTATTCGCAATATGCCCGTCGTGGCTTCTTTGAATTAGTCGCTGTGGCGGTACTCGTCCTCGGCATGATTCTGTTTTTTGACCACATCACTTTGCGTCGTGATAATCGTCAGGGCATTTTATTTCGTGGACTAGCCATTGTCATCGTCGGATTAACGATGGTTATGCTCATATCGGCGTGGCGACGGATGGAACTTTACGAATTAGCATATGGTTTCACCTATTTGCGGGTGTTGACCCATGTATTTATGTTCTGGTTGGCAGTATTACTGGTGTTTTCTATATTAGATGTCATGCGCGTTCGAACCAATATCTTCGCGTTAGGGGTATTGCTATCCTGTATCGGCTATATCGCAACGCTGAACGTGATGAACATTGATAATTACATCGCTGAACGCAATATTCAGGCGTATTTTGCAGAAGAAACCGAAGTTGAGCTCGACATTTGCTATCTGCGCACTTTATCTATAGATGCTTTTCCAGCATTGTATAACTTTTATTATCAGTTACCTGAAAATGATAACAATCAATTTCAAGATCATCTGGGATGGTGGTATAAAGACCAAGTTTATCAATCAAGTCAGCAGATAGATTCAAATAATGGACTTACGATTCATCTTGCTCATATGGACATCCTGATGAAAGATATCACAATGTCGCCACTAGACCTCGATAAGAATATTCAATATTCATGTTATGGTCGAGTTGGATTTTAAATGCAGTAAAGACAGCGTCTTGTGTTTCTGTCTGATGGTTAATCTGTAAAATTAGGGGCGGTAGGAGTCGATGATGGCAAACAGGTCTTCATAGGCAAAAGGTTTGCTTAACCAATCATCAAAACCTGCCTCCTTGATCTTGCTCAATTCATCCGATAGCGATTTACCCGTTAATATGATAAATGGTATATTCGCTGTTTTAGGATTATTACGCATTTCACGCAATGTTTCATAACCATCCAACACTGGCATCTGCATATCACAGAAGATAATATCAGGTTGGAACTGGATAGCAATTTCCACCCCTTGCAAACCGTCAGCGGCTACCAATGGTTCATGATCTTTGAGTTCTAAGATTTCAGCAATCCCCATACGTAACTGTTCGTTGTCATCAATAATTAACACCCGCATGATTTTTTCTCGTCATAAATTTCGTAAGGTCTACTTATTATATATGCAAAAACCCTCAACTAATATAGAGTTCTGACAGATTAAAATGTGAAAAATGTTACAATTCAAGCAGTTCGTGACTTGAAATCAGAGATAGGCATATTGTGCAAACATCTTCAACAGATCATATCCCTGTGGTGATTATCGGTGCAGGATTAGCAGGATTGGTGGCTGGCGTTCATTTGGCAGAACGTGGAGTCCCCCCCCTGATTTTGGAATCAGATTATCTATGGGCTGGTGGACGTTTATCGGGTGGTGAGCCTGATTCCTTAGACGATCAAGGACAAACATGGACATTCAAACCCGAACACGGTGTTCATGCCGTATGGGGTGGTTATCACAACATGCGCGCGATGATGGATCGCTTTCTACCAGAATTACAACTGCAACCGTCTTTCGGTGAAGAATGGATTAATCGCTGGGGGCGTGACGTCCGCACACTTGAAGCAGGCAACGCCATACGCTCACGGTGGTTACCTGCGCCATTTCATTATCTACAATTGCTCTTTCATCCCGAAATTTGGGCGACGATTACCCCGCTTGATTTTCTGTCACTTCCGGGTTTTCTGGTTAGCGTGTTGCTGACTGTTGGCTATGATCCAATCCGCGAAAAATCTGCACTCGACGGACTGAACATGCGCGAATATTTTCGAGGATGGACACCCAATCTAAAGGCGACTTTTGTGGGAGTCGGTCAAAATTTGATGGCGGCACATATGGATGATACCGACTTTGCTGCATATGTGGCGGCAATGCGCTTTTATACAATGATGCGACGTGACACATGGAAGATGGAGTATTTCCCTGCTGATTCCAACACCTGCTTAATTCAGCCACTAATTGACACTATCACAGAACACGGTGGACAAGTCCGAGGGGGCACGACGGCAACACAACTCGAAAAATTAGAGCATGGATGGCGTATTGTCATTGAGGATTCATTAGCTGGTGGAATGCGATCACTCTATACAGATCATGTAATCCTAGCGACCAATGCACCATCCGCTAAACGCATTCTTTGTAATAGTCCTGATACCGCACAACAAGCCCAAGAAATGATCTTCCCCGATGGCTTACGCAATATCGTGATTCGATTATGGTTTGACAAATCCCCACGCGAAGGCACGCAAGGCGGTATGTTAACGGGTGATTTTACAGCAGATAACTTCTTCTGGTTGCATCGACTTTATGATGATTTTGGACGTTGGCATGAAGCAACAACTGGGAGTGCCATCGAATTACATTTTTATGCAAAACGTCAATATTTAGAAATGCCTGACAATAACCTACTCATCACGGCGGTTAATGAAGTGTATTATGCCTTCCCTGAACTCAAGGGGCATTTTATACAGGGTGTGATTCGGCGCAATAGCGGGGTTCATACGCGCTTTCGTGTGCCAACTGATGATAGTCTGTGGGTCGATACACCGTGGGAAGATGTCTATGCCTGCGGGGATTGGGTTGGGTATGATACCCCTAGCTTTTGGATGGAGCGCGCTACTATAACAGGCATTGCATCTGCCAACCATGTCTTGGAAAATTTTGGATTAGAACCATATCCATTAATTCAACCAAAGCCACCCGAACCACTGGCACGGGTGATGGAACAATTCATCCGAGGTGGACGATTCGTAATCGGCAGACCGCTTCGTGCCATCTATCGTTTAGTCCGTCGTAGATGATGGAGTGTCACGAACTTCAAATGTACGGAAGTAGTTGATGATGTCCCATCGTTGGGTATCGGATAAATACCCGTCACAAGCAGGTAACTCACGCCAACCATTAACCATAGTATCGTAGAGAAAGTCATCCTGTATTGCATCTAACTGATTAATTAATACTTGAATGTCCCCAGGTTCATCTTGCCATATAGCACAATGATCGCTATACAATACTTGCCCCCGTTCCAGAGAATCAGCATCTGGTAGCACCGTGTTAACATGTTCAGGGGGTGGATTGAGCGTAAGATCATAGATCCGTTGTTGCTCTTCGATAAGTTGTGCGCTAATGATCAACAAGCCGATTGACCCTACTGTGACACCAATTGCAATCATTCCTGTAATTGGCGTAACCTCAAGTTTGAGATACAGTCGTTTAAGTGTTGGAAAAGCAATCCATGATAGTAACCCTAATAGACCGAGCAAGACAATCAGGTGAATCAATTGTGGGTCGCGAGATTGCAAAACTGTCGCATCGTCGTTGATGTCCCATTCAAATGCCACACGAGTGGTCACACCGTTATCAGCAAGAACATCAATCAGTGTCCACCATTTCCCAATCGCATCAATATCATCTCCTGCCGTAACATATAACCCGTCTTCAACCTGTTCTGTTGAATACCAATTGCTTCGATGATCTGTCACAGGGTTGACCATCTGTAGGTAAACAGTTGCACTCGTAACGGTTTCGTCCGCTTGACTGACAACCGTATCATAGGTATTCACGCCGGGGCCACCAGGGATAACTGCGCTTGTAACCGTATAATCGCTAACAGTTTGCGTTAGTGTAACTGTTTCCACAGTAGTTTGCAGAAAGTCAGGTTCGGGGATGGGCGTAGCTGATAACAACGATACTGTACCCAATGTCATGACAACAATCACAACTTCTAACTGTAACGAACGGCTAAACGTAGACACGTACCCTATCAGCTTATAGAATCCATCGATGATTCTTACGCGTAAGGACATTGGGAGGATGCCCCCAAGTGCTAACCATCGTTCCATCATAACAGCTAGATTGGGGCGCAATGCGATATGATGCAATCCGCCAACAACCAACAATAAGAGCACCATTATCAATTTGACACCTAACGATTTACCATAACTTGTCGCTAGATCAGCGGGTGTAACAAACCAATTCAGCGCATTATAAATCCCTGTCACAATCACGATACCTACCATCAGCGTAATGATACGCGAAAAACGAGGCATAACCGCCATCAGAGCTTGCCGCCGTACAGTCCCTTCATATGGAGCAAGAGCAATTGGCAGAATCAAAATTAACGCCATTATACCTCCCACCCAAAAGGCAACCGCCAGTGCATGAAGCCAATTCACACCCATTGCGATCCACGGCAACAAAAGTGAACCCGCCGCATGACTCGTCACCATACTCAATCCAATAAGTAATGCTCCCATCCACATCAGCCCATTCCAAATACCGCGCACGAACCTTGGAATCAGTTCTCGATAATATTCGCTCACAAAGATCAAAATTGCCGTAAACATTAGCAAGACCATTCGGAATGTCCAGACATCACCAAAGCGTGAGCCAATTTGCACCACTTGCCATAGGTTTTGCTCGACAACCTGAATTGCACTCACATTAAAAAACGCCATTGATTGCTGAATGAGCGCCATAATATTGGCAACTACTGCCAATCCAAGCGCTCCAATGAGGATATTTCGCAACCGTCGCATCACTCGTGGCGGTAATCCACCCACTTGATTATCACTGCCCCACGCAGGAAACAGCACCATCGAATAAAGGGCTGTCACACCAAAAATCAATGTATTCGCCATCAACATCAATGTTCGCCACAGCACCTCTAGCGGAATAGCAGTATCATCCGCCGCTTGCCCTTCTACTCCAGCGACTTCTTCACCGACAAAGAACACACGACTTTCTGCCACAACATGTCCATCACTAGCAAATGCTGGACGCAATTCAACGATATACGCCCCATCGGAAAGATTTGGAGGCACTTGTAATGTAAGTAACGTTGAATTCTGCTCATCAACACCACCAGTTGCAATAATCGCACCCGATTGGTCACGTAGATGAATCTCACTAAAGCGTGTTTCTAAGCCTTCGCTAAACCAATATTGCAAACGAGTTGGGGGACGTTGTAATGTTGTGCGATCTTCTGGGATAGACCGTACAATATATCCGTGTGCCGATACCGGTAGTATCATGACAATGAAAATAAATATGGGCATTATGAGGTTGAAGCGTTTCATCATTCGCCAACTCGTTAATTAATATTGGACAGGATCTTATTATTGTGCAATTTCGCACAAATGTCACGATACAGCATGAAAAAGTTGCTCAACATAGTACGACCCTATAATATTGTGGTAATGATTACAAATCAGCATACTTGTTAGGATATTAAGGGCTATAGATGAAAAAGATACAAACACAAGGTGTTCATCATATTACGATGATTGGGGCAGACCGTGCCACCAGTGTAGGATTTTGGGAAGGTGTGATGGGGATGCCCTTAATATTTGAGCAACCCAACTTAGATCGTCCTGAAGAAAATCACCTCTACACCTCTATTTTGACCCTGGCGATGGACGACTGCTGACTATTTTCACAAACGAAGACCGTAAGCCAGACTCGACCCGTAACCCTGAAGGCGTGGGGAATTTACATCACATCGCATTTACCGTCTCGCGGGCGACCTATACACAAGTTGCCAAACGCCTTGATGAGCGTGGCATCAGCAATACAGGTGATGTAGACCGTGGATTTATGGATTCGATCTATTTTCGTGATCCTTTGGGGCAATTGATTGAATGCGCCTGTTATAAATTTGAGCCACCCTATGGCGCAACCCATGCGCAAGTATTGCTCGAAGCTCACAAAATTCGTGTAGAACGGCAAGAACATCATATTGATGATGAGCATGTTGCCGATGCTATTCAAGTGTTGGTAGAACGGTATCAAGAAACCTTATCGCCTAATCGTGATGTAAAAGACCCCTATCACGAAAAACCACCGGTTTGGGATTAGAGCATGGTGTGAGTTTAATGAAAGCCCTTATCGCTGTAAAGGGCTTCTAGCATTAGATTACTCACGTGTGTCACATAATATAAGAGATACTATCAGATAATTTTTATCATATTTTTACGAGATTCTCTTGTTTTACCTGAGACAAAATTTATTACTCATCTATACTAAACATATAAGATAGATGATGAGAGCGTAAATGATGTCCACAGTTCACCCTTCCTATCATACACAAACTACGTCGGATGAGAGCCTTTCCTATCTTGGTAGTTATACAAAACGTGTAATTGATATTATGGGTGCGGTGGTCGGATTGATAATTGGCCTGCCCATATTTTTATTCGCCAGCGTGATCGTCCGCCTTGTCGACGGCGTTCCTCCAATATTTCGGCAAGATCGCATTGGTTTACATGGCGAAGCCTTTTCGATAATCAAATTAAGAACGCTCCCCGTTGATGAAACTCGTATCCCATCTGCCAAACGTATTGCAAATAAACCACAATATGAAACAACTCGAACAGGTAAATTTTGGAGACGACACAGCGTCGATGAGATTCTACAATTTTGGCTAGTATTAAAAGGTGACATGAGCCTAATCGGTCATCGCCCAATCCCAATGTATTATCTATCCCATTTAAAAGATTTAGAAGGCATGACACCCGCCAAAGCCCAACAATATATCTATACGATCAGTCAATATAAACCGGGTATGAGTAGCCTGAGTTCGGTTAATGGACGTGGTAATTTATCCATGCTTGAAAAAATGAGCTACGACAAACAATATCTAGAGTCTGCTAGTTTGTGGATGGACTTAAAGTTGCTTCTGATCTCAATCATCGTTGTTATCACCTGTAATGGTGCAAAATAGTAAATTTCTAACTGGAGGATCATTTGAAACTAATGTGTTGCAGAATATTTAATGGTCTATATGTAATACTTTAAAGTCTAGGTCAAGATATAATATGAAACTTTCTATAGAAAACTTAATTTTATCACCTGATGATTTTATAGATTTGCAGTTACATACAGAAAATAGTGATGGTAAATGGACAGCAGAGACTTTGATCGATTACTTGATTGCTGAAGGATTTTCTCTAGCAGCAATTACTGACCACGATCGAACAGACATAGCAGTTGATTTACAAAAAATTGCTCTCGAAAAACAGTTTCCTCTTTTGGTTGCAGTTGAGGTAAGTAGTATGTGGAAAGGGCAGTTAGTAGATTTTCTGTGTTATGGATTTAATCCTGAAGATAATGCTTTGCTTGCCATAACGGAAGATGTGGTACAACGACAATATGCCAACACAAAACATATTGTCGAAACACTTCACAATAAAGGGTATCAGTTTACCAGTGAAGAAGTAGATACAGCACTTTCAAAGCCATCTTCTCAGCAGGTCACTGAACTAGTAGCATTGGTCAAGAATCATGAAAAAGAAGGTGAGCCCATTGGTAAAACGCTATTAGAGGCAGGTTTTACTTATGAGACAGTTTCGCCTTCTAAAATAGTAACAGCAGCACATGAGAGTAAGGCGATTTGTCTGTTAGCCCATCCCGGACGCGATGATGGGTTTACTTGCTTTGACGAAGTTCTGCTTGATGAATTACGTGCCGAAGCCCCTATAGATGGTATCGAAGCCTACTACCCTAAACACTCTACAGAGCAAACGCAAATGTATCTGGAGTATGCTCGAAAATATAATTTACTGGTCAGTTCAGGTTCAGATTCGCATAGTGCGGAACAGCCACCAATAAAATATAAAGCAGAATTGAGCCGACAGTTACTTGAACGTTTAGGGATTAGAGTTGATTAATTTGAAATTTACTCAGATATTCTGAGAAGAACTGACAGTTGTTTCAGATTGGGAGTTTTCTAGCCCCTGCTTATCTCAAACATCGTCCCAAGTTAAGCACTCATTGCTGAAAAGGTATTACGCGCCACCGTACCCATACAAGCAGATGGGACAATCAATTTAATCACACGCGCATGGGCAATACGCGGTACAAGAATGTAACAACCTACGTCGTAATATCTTGTCGATTAAATAACCATGCCACGATCAAGAATGACCCTACACACCAAACGATCAGCAATCCAACCGAGAAGAGTAGTGTATCAGGTTGAGCCAGCTCAAGATAAAATTGATTATTAGACGGTTCACCCATTTGTACCCAATGGGTTGCATTTTTCAGATTGTAAGTCGGTGTAAAGCGATAGAGTTGGATCATGTCAGGTGTATTAAGTAGCCGAGCCAATAGATTGAGGATGGGTAATAGAAATTCTTCAAATATCATGATTCCCATACCTGCCACTGCACCACCCACAACCGATCGTGTCAGCATGGACGCAATCGCGGCATAATTGGCAATTAGGATGATAATCACAAATCCGAGTGCAACCGCCGACGCATAATCACCCATAAAAACCGAGAGAGTTTCGGCATTCATCTCAGGTAACAACGATTGTCCACTGACTCCAGCCAGCATAAATGTCGCCAGCCCTGCCACAACCGATGTGATCATTAGCGCAAGCACCAGTATAGCGACTGCAATCACAAACTTAACAAAAATGAGGTTTAATCGTTGACTGCGCGGGGCGATATTTTTCCATGTACCCCAGCTAAATTCACCTGCGAAGACTGAAGCACAAAAAACAATCGGCAAACTACGTGCAAAAATTCCGCCACCAGCCCCCCCAAACATCACCCACGGCCCCATAAATTGTTCCGTCCAAACCAAAGGCGCATTCAATAAACGATCTTTAGAGTCTGGCATCAAAAATAGTAACAGGATGAAGGTTGCAAATACGCCGACTGCACCCACAGGAAAAATCCAAACCGTAAAGCCGATCATCCAACGGTGTCCTGTCATTTTTTGCCATTCAGCAGAGAGTAAATTACGCATGAGCAAGCTCCCCATTATGTTCTGCATCAGTCACAGCAAGGAAATAATCTTCTAACGTGCG
>Ga0209475_10005293_pt1 | contig 10656 bp, 10 predicted proteins | sample tdDd471_FD_187128 | JGI IMG/M metagenome (GOLD analysis project Ga0209475, IMG submission 187128) | Marine sediment microbial communities from the Atlantic coast under amendment with organic carbon and nitrate - tdDd47.1 (SPAdes)... | ecosystem: Environmental > Aquatic > Marine > Coastal >...
TGAACCCGAGAAACCTCTGCCACCATCGTCGTCTACTTTATGTTGTTGCTTTTTATGTTGTTTGTCACTGGGGACTGGACGCAATGGCAGCGGCAGGGACCGAGGCTGGAATTTCCTTCGGGGAACGCCCTTTACGCTCCTTGTCCGACATGGCTTTCAGACCCGCCACATCCAGAATAAGAGCCACCTTGCCGGTGCCGAGGATCGTTGCGCCGGCAACGCCTTGGATCGCGCCGAAGTTTTCTTCCAGACTCTTAATCACCACCTGCTGCTGACCGACGATTTCATCGACCACCAGACCCACCATGGAACCGCCTTCCGTTTCGACGATCACCACCAACCCCTTGCTCGGATTGGCAATTCCGTCGGGAATGCGGAAATGACGGTGCAGATAAACAAGCTGAATATATTCGCCGCGGATTTTCAGCACGTCGCCCTCACCCATGACCGAGTGGATGTCCTGGGCCAGCGGCCGAAGGCTTTCGATAATGTTGGCCAGCGGCAAAACGTAGGTTTCCGTTCCGACCCGGACGACCATCCCGTCGAGGACGGCCAAGGTCAGAGGCAAGGTTAGGCTGAAGGTCGACCCTTCTCCCGGCGTCGAGCGGATATTGACCCGACCGCCGAGGTTTTGAATGTTACGGACGACCACATCCATGCCGACGCCACGTCCCGACAAGTCGGTCACCTCGTCGGCAGTGGAAAAGCCCGGCTGGAACACCAGGTTGTCGATTTCCTCGTCGGACAACTGCGCCCCTTCGGAAACCACCCCCCGCTCAATCGCCTTGGCGAGAACCTTTTCGCGGTTGATTCCCCGGCCGTCGTCCTTAATTTCGATCAAAATTCGACCGCCCCGGTGTTCCGCCGAAAGAACGATGATTCCTTCCTTGGGTTTGCCCTGCGCTTCGCGTTCGTCGGGCGGCTCCAAGCCGTGGTCGATGGCGTTGCGGATCATATGGGTAAGCGGATCGCCCAATTGTTCGATCACCGTCTTGTCGATCTCGGTATTTTCGCCGACGGTCTTCAGCGTCACCTTCTTATTGACCTTGGCGGCCACTTCGCGGACCAGCCGCGGCATCCGGGCAAAGACCGACTTAACCGGCTGGGCGCGGATCGCCATGACGCTGTCTTGAAGTTCGCGGGTGTGCTGCGCCAACTCCTCCAGACCGCTGATCAGCTCGGGATATTCGTCGCTCGGGATCATTCCCGACTGCATGTCGAGCATGGCCTGGGTAATCACCAACTCGCCAACCATGTTGACCAGCTTGTCGACTTTGTCCACATCGACCCGGATGGCGCTAGCCGCCGGGGCCGCTTTTTTGGCCGGTGCGCCGCCTGCGTCTTCTTTGGGCGCGGCAGCAGGCTTGGGCTTAGGCGCGGCCGCAGGCGGTTGTTCGGCTTTGGGCTCTTCCGCCGGCTTTTCCTTGGGCGCCGTGGGAACCGGGGCCGACTCTTCAACGACGGGCTCAGGCTCCGCCGAGGCTTCCGCCGCTGCGCCCTCTTCGGACAGATTGGTTATTTTAAGATCGCAGTCGCCCTCGACGAACTCGAAAATATCGTCGATGGCCTCCCGCCCTTGCCGGGTATCGAGATCGAACTCCCAGGCAAGGTAGGCCGAATTGGCATCCATTTCTCCCAGCTGCGGAAGCGCCTTGAGATCGCAGGTGACCCGTAGATTGCCGGTTTGCTTCAATTCGCGTATCAGCAACAAAGGCTCGTTGGCCCGCTGCAGCATTTCGGTTGTCGGAACGAAGCGGATTTTGAAGCTTTCCATGGGTTTTGAAAGGTCGGCCCCTTGAGCTTCATCGGTTCCGCCTCCACTCTCATCGCCGCCGGCCGGAACCGGATTGAAATCCAAACCGTCGATTTCGTCGTCAAAGTCGTCGCCCGCGTCGTCGGCACCCGACATATCGTCGACTTCCGCGCCGCCAGCCTGGGCGAGAACCGCCAATTCCTTCGCCGTCTCCGTCTCGTACCCCGGCTCTAAGTCCTCCTCGGACTGGGCGGCGCGCACCAAGTCGGTAATGACATCGCCCGAGCGCAGCATCACCGCGACGTTGTCTTCGTCGGCCGGCACCTTGTCTTCGCGCATCAGATCAAGCACGGTTTCAAACGTATGGGCGAAGTTCACCAGGCGCTCGAAACCGAAGGCCCCCGCCCCGCCTTTAATCGAGTGAATGGCCCTGAAGGCGGCATGCAACGTCTCGACATCGAAATCGCCGCTCTCCATGGACATGAGATTGCCCTCGAGATCGCCGAGCAACTCCTCGCATTCCTGAAAGAATGTTTGCTTGAATTGTTGTAGTTCGTCCATGAAACCCTCCGGGCAGCTCTGTCGGCTTCAATCAGAAGTCTGGGCTGACTTTCTGCACGACGGCAAGCAGTTTCTGCGGGTCAAACGGCTTGACGATCCATCCCGTCGCACCGGCCTCCCGGCCCTCTTGTTTTTTCGCCGCCGACGACTCCGTCGTCAGGATCAAAATCGGCGTCGCGTTATAAGCCGCGTTTTGGCGAACGTTCTTAATAAACGTAATACCGCCCATCACCGGCATGTTAATGTCGCTGATGATCACATCCACATGGCCTTCTTTGGCCAAGACGTCCAGCCCTTCCTGCCCGTTTTCCGCCTGCAGGACCTCATAGCCCGCCCCTTTCAACGTAAAGGCCAGCATATCGAGCATGGTTTTTGAATCATCCACCGTCAGGATGCGCTTAGTCATGAAACAACCTTCCACTTCATCATTGTGGGGAACAAGCCGAGATCATCAAATGCGGACACGAAGGCTTCCGTCGGCGTTTTAAAAGAAAATTCCAAGCTTTTTTCTTCAAACGCTTCCGTTGCCGCAAGGATCACCTGCATGCAGGGCGTAAAAATCCGCTCCACCTGGGTTGCATCGATGGTTACGGGTTTTCCGGCCTCGAGCGCTTCCAAGAAGGTCTGTTTCAGGGCGTCGGCGACACGAATGTCGAGAATAGGCTGTAAGCCGACGACTGTCCCCTCGTCCGTCGTTGACACTTCAAATGGTTCCATTTGACCTCTGTCCCTCGCGTTTCTTACTGTTCTTCCGCAGTTATCCCGACACGAACCGCTTATCCACCCCGTTCGTCATATAATTGATTACCGGGATCGAAATCCAGATTCCATTCAAAATCGAGAGCATTGTCGCCGCCAATGAAAGAATTATCAATACCTTGTTGGTGTTCACCCTCTTCTCCGGCCACCGGTTGCCGCCGATCGATGCCCGACCAGGGAATTTGGCGACGACGGCGGCAGGGACCAAAATAACCACCGCTGCTGACAAACATGCGCGGCTCGTCGATGATCCGCATGATCCTGCCGTAGAGCGCCTGGGGCGACATGGGTTTGACCAAAAACTCATTGGCCCCCAAATCACGCGCCGCCAAAACGCGGGACGCGTCGGCATGACCGGTCAACATGATGATGGGAACAAACGGATTGGCGCTGTCGGGGCTTTGGCGGACCATTTTGACAAATCCCGGACCGTCCAAGCCCGGCATTTCCCAGTCGCAGACCACCAGATCGGGAAGAAAATCGCCGAGCAGGTTCAAGCCCTCGCTGCCGTCGCCGGCCTCGCGGACGCTGCGAATACCCAATGCGCGAAGAACCGCCAACAGCAGTTGGCGCATATGCCTGTTGTCTTCGACAATCAGAATCTTGACGTTCGATAAATCGTACATCCCGGCCCTGTTTTACCCGGCCCCCTTTTTGCCGGGGGTCCTGTGTAGTTTCGGCCAGTATACCATTTTTGCTAGGACTGTCTCGCCTTTTTACACGGCGCATCGCCACTCAGTCAGGTTGCGCTGGAGGCATCCGACGGGCGGGCGAGGACCGAAGCGAAAACGGCGGACATAAGCACAAGAAGAGCCGAGACCCACAAACAGGCCGATAGGCCGCCATACTGATAGACGAGACCGGATAGAAGGGTTCCGGCAAAACGGCCGACCGCGTTGGCCATGTAATAAAAGCCAACGTCAAGCGCCACGCCGTCTTCCCGGGCATAGACCAATATCAGATACGAATGCACGGCTGAATTGATAGCGAAGACGACACCGAACAAGGCCAAGCCACCGACAAGCACCCAGGCGGGCTCAGGAGCCCACCCGGCACCGTAGGCGAGGAATAATGGAATGACGGCCAAGCCGAAGGCCCAGTTCCGGGCCTTTTTAGCGCCGGTCGACTGCATTTCCGAGTTTTCGAAAAACCGGGGCGCTACCGCCTGGACCGCTCCATAGCCGATGACCCAAGCGGCCATGAACCCACCGACCGAGGTGAAACTCCATCCCAATTGAGCGGTCAGAAACAAGGGCACCCCAACGACGAACCAAACATCACGGGCGCAAAACAAAAAGACCCGAGCCGCCGACAACAGGTTTATTTCACGCTTTTTGGAAAACAGGTGAGCAACTTTGACCTTTTTCTTCGCCTTGCCCAATTCCTGGGTCAAAACGGCGAAACTGCCGACAAGCACCAAGGCAAGGCCGCCCGCCATAACCAACAATGCACCCTGGTAGCCAAACAGCGACAACAAAAGCCCGCCTAAGAAAAAACCCACCCCTTTCAGGGCATTTTTCGATCCGGTGAGCACCGCCACCCATTTAAAAAGGGTTGAGCCGTCGTTCCCCGCCACCAGTTTGACCGCACTCTTCGAGCTCATTTTGGTCAAGTCCTTGGCCACCCCGGACAGCGCCTGGACGACCATGACGTAGACAACCGAAAAGCCCACGGCCCAACCGGCATCGACGAAAGAAAGAGAAACCAGGGCGAAGATTTGCAGGATCAACCCGGCGAACAGCGTCACCCGCAGCCCCTTGAGCGTCCCCAGCCATCCGCCGAACAGATTGGTCACGATGCCCATAAACTCGTAGAGCAGAAACAGCAAGGCGATATCAAACGGCGAATACCCCAAACCATGGAAATGCAACAGCACCAACATGCGGAGCGCACCGTCGGTCAGGGTAAATCCCCAGTAAGCCGCAGTTACCGTGGCGTAGGCCTTGGCGTCGGTCATCAAAGCGCTCCGGCGACCTTTCGGGTCAGGTCGATCATCCGGTTTATGTAGCCCCACTCGTTGTCGTACCAGGCGTAGATTTTCAAATGCCGTTTATCGACGACCATGGTGCTCGGTCCATCGACGATCGACGAGCGGGCGTCGTTGACGAAGTCGGTCGATACCAAGGGCCGCTCTTCGAAACCCAATATGCCGCTTAACGGCCCATCGGCAGCCTGCTTGAACAAGGCATTGACTTCTTCCGCCGTCGTATCCCGCCCCACCTCGAAAACGCAATCGGTCAATGACGCATTGAGCAAGGGGACGCGGACCGCGTGGCCGTTCAGCTTCCCTTTCAACTCCGGATAAATCAGGGTGATGGCCGTCGCCGATCCGGTGGTCGTCGGAATCAAGGCATTGAGGCCCGAGCGGGCGCGGCGCAGGTCCTTGTGAGGGGCGTCGACCATGACCTGGGTATTGGTCACGTCATGGATGGTGGTGATCGATCCCCGCTCAATGGTCAGGTTTTCATGGATCACCTTGACCACGGGTGCGATGCAATTGGTCGTGCAGGACGCCGCCGTTAATAGATTGTGCTGGGCGGGGTCGTACAGGTCGTCGTTAATGCCGTAGACGAGATTGAGCGCTCCCTCGGTTTTCACCGGGCAAGCAACGATGATTTTTTTTACCCCCTTGTCGAAAAACGGCTGCAACGATTCCGTCGTTCGGTATTTCCCCGAGCATTCGAGCAGGATATCGACGCCCAAATCGCCCCAGGGCACGCCATCCGGTTTGTCCGCCTCGGCGAACCCCAATGAGTGACCGTCAATATCGACGGTATTTTCACTGTGTCCCGTCGGAACATCCCAACGGCCGTGCACCGTATCGAACGCCAGCAAATGGGCCGCACATTCCGCCCCGCCTTTCGGCTCGTTGATATGAACGAACTCGATTCCCGGCTGCCCCCACCCGGCCCGCAACACCAAGCGGCCCATGCGGCCAAATCCGTTAATGCCAACCCGAACGCTCATTGGTTATTCCTCTGTTTTATCGGCTGGCAGGCACAGCTCGGGCCGTCCGTCGCAGCATTGATCGGTGAGATAGGCGACCAGCCCATTCATCGCGGAAAAATTCGCCGCATAGATAATCTGGCGGCCGTCACGGAGGGCCGTCACTAACCCGGCATGTTTGAGTTGGGCCAAATGAAACGATAGAGACGACGGCGCAACGCCCAACCGCTCGCCCAATTCGCCCGCCGCAAGACCATCCCTGCCGACCTGGACCAACATCCTGAAGACATCCAGCCGGGTTTCCTGGGACAGCGCCGCCAAGGCATTGAGGATTTCATTCTTTTCCATAATCGTTGAAATATTGAAATAACGGCAAATAGGCAAATGAAATTTTTATGACCACCCGTCACGCTCATTTAAATATTGCGAATGATTATTAATTGCGCTATTGAGCATGAAGATCAAAAACTGGACGGATGTCATGAGCACTTGCATCGGCACACCTTGCGCCCCCTCGACACAACTGATCCTCACCGGCTCGGAAGGAGATGTCATCCGCGCCATCAGAAACTGGATCATGGACGCCTGCCGTCTCGGCAAACTTCCCGATTTGCCGCTTGGCGATACCGAAGGCGACACGCCCCCAGAGGCGCTCAATCGCTTCCTCCATCACCTGACGCGCCACGGCCGCCGCGCACTTCAGTTCGGCTCGGGACTCTGCCGGGCGATTACCGCCGACGAACAGGCGGTGCTAAATCTGATCGCCGCCTCCCAACAGGACGGTCCGGACCATGCCAAAGCGCTCATCGCCTGGCTATTCAAATCCGACCAAGCCCTGCAAGCCGAGCAGTTGTCGAAAAAACTGGGGGAAACGCTCGCCTCCCGCGGCATGGTCCTGCCGCACCGTCTCTCCGCGCCCCCGATACGGCGCAACCAGCCAAGCATGATCGTCCTCTCGGCAAACGGAATTAAAGCCGGGGCGCGCGCATGATTGCGGAAAGTGCCCGTTAGCTCTTTTCCGGGCCATTTATCAAATGATTTCAAGAACGTTTGCGGCCGCCTTCCACCCTCCAAAATAGGGCCGTCCAATATTAGATGAAAACCAATGTTCTTATTGGCGCTACGAGTTGAGCGATCCAGATCTTTTTTCTATCAAGGGGATGGTTGAACGGACGATAAAAAACACCCGTCGACCGACGAAGAGGGATTCGAAGGATGATGGGATACAATCTTAAAGACGTTAGTTTTTTGGTTGTCGAAGACTGCAAATTCATGCGGCAGACCCTTCGCTCGGTCCTGAAGACCTTTCAGGTGGGCGAGATCCATGAAGCCGGCAACGGCTTGGAGGCCTACAAGTTTCTCCTCACCGGCATCAAACCGGATATCCTTTTGGTCGATTGGGAAATGCCGGCCATGAACGGCATTGAATTCGCCGAAATGGTCCGCTCGGCTCACGACAGCCCCTGCCCTTTCGTTCCCATCGTCATGGTGTCCGCCCACGGCGAAGTCGCCAAGGTGAAGAAGGCTCGGGATGCGGGCGTCAATGAGTTTCTCATCAAGCCGATCTCGGCGCGGGCTCTTTACGCCAGGGTCAGTAAAATCATCGCCAAGCCGCGGCTTTTCGTCCGCTCGGACCAATTCCTCGGCCCCGACCGCCGCCGCCGGACCGGCGACAACAGCAACCAGGAACGCCGCGGCCCTCAACCCGAACCGGTGTGCGCCTAACCGAATCTGTTTTTTACCTAACCAATACCGTTTCAATCGCATCCAGCACTTCCGGAACGACCACCGGTTTCGTCAGGTAGCGGTCAAAACCGGCCTTAAGGCCCTCGTCGATATCGTTTTGGGTCGCGGCGGCGCTTAAGGCAAATACGGGCATGTGAGCCGTAGCGTCATCGTCCTTTAACCGCCTGACCAATTCCAACCCACTCATTCCCGGCAGATTGATATCGAGAATAATCAAGTCCGGCTTACTCGCTCTGGCCATTTCCAATCCCAGCTCTCCGGTATGCGCCGAAACCATCGAGAGGCCCTCGATCTTGCCGACAATCAATTCCATGAGCTTCAGGTTTTCCGGATTGTCTTCCACATAGAGCAGCGTGCCGTTTACAGGCCGTTCTCCTTCGAGCTTATTTTTACGGCTTTCCCCCTTCCGGAGAACTGCGGCGGCTTGGCTTCCGGCAGCCAGCGGCATATCGATCCAAAACACCGAGCCGCGACCCTCCTCGCTCTCCAAGCCGATCGTCCCGTCCATCAGCTCAACCAAATCCTTGGTAATCACCAGACCGATGCCGGTTCCTTCGATTTCCGAGTTTTCGGCATCCAGACGGTGGAAAGGCTTGAACAGGTCTCTCTGCCGGTCTTTTGGGATGCCAAACCCCGTATCGGAAACCTTGAACCGCAACCGCCCGCCTTCGACTTCTCCGACAGAAAGCGTCACACTCCCTTCGGGCCGATTGTATTTCACTGCGTTGGAGAGCAGGTTCAGCAAAACCTGCTTGAGCCGGGTATGGTCCGCCCAGATGTTGGGCCACTCACCTTCCATCGCGGGCAGCTTGAGAGCCACGCCTTTATCTTCGGCCAACGGGGCGATCAACGTCAAACATTCGGACACCACCTTGCCGGGCGACACCACATCAATGGAAAGCACGACCCTCCCCGCCTCGATTTTCGCCAAATCCAGCACGTCGTTGATCAGATTCAACAGATGTCTGCCGCCTCTCATAATATGGGTCACGCATTCCTTTTGCCGGGCGCTCAACGGTTCTTTGGCATTCATGTCGAGCATTTGTCCGAACCCGAGAATAGCGTTCAGCGGCGTCCGTAATTCATGGCTCATGGAAGACAGAAACTCCGACTTGGCCTGGCTGGCCTTCTCGGCCATTTCTTTGGACGCCTTCAGAATTTCCTGGGTTTTCACCCGCTCCGAGATGTCGTGCATAATCCCGACGTACTTAATCTCGCCATTGAGGAACATCCGCGAGACGTTGAGTTCGATAGGGATAAGGCGACCGTCCTTGGTTTGGCCGAAAAGATCGCGGGACTTATTGATGATCCGGGAATTGGTCAGGGTCGAATTTCGGATGTAGGTATCATGGTCCCGCCGCTCGTGAGACGGCACGATGACGCCGACGTTTTTCCCTAAAACTTCGGACGCCTCATAACCAAACATGTTTTCAGCCGCCCGATTGAAGGTTTCAATTTCACCCGCCTCATTAATGGTGATGATTCCTTCGGCAATATTTTCGACAACGGCGCGTTGCTTTGTTTCGCTGTTTTCAAGCTCCCGGGTACGCATTTCGACAATCGCTTGGATATCTCTCGCCCGCCGCTGATGGGAATACAGCAGGTAAAACAGCAGGAGGCTGAGGATGGCGCCAAAACCCAACACGATCATCGACTGATATTCACGCCTGTCCTCGAAAAACGCCTCAACCGGAACGACCGCCAGTTTCCATTGCCGCCCGGTTACGTCGAGGGCGGTTTTGTAGATGAACGGACTGTCGGTCCAGAGCTCATCGTAGTTCAAACGCCGCGCTTCGCCTGCCTCCTTAAGCCGGGATGGATGATGATGGACGATTTCCGACCCCGTCTCGGCTTCGACATCGACCACATACATATCAAACCCCTGGGGCCGCAAGTCTTTCAAAGCGGCTTCCAAGGCGATGCCGATATCATACTGGAGGAGCAGGAAACCCAGGTGAGCTTCGCGTCTTTCACGGATCGTCGAGAGTTTTTTCGACGTTCGGTAAACCGGCTGGACCAACGTTACGCCGGACATCAGCCGCGACCCCGCCAACCGGGCGACCGAATTGGCGCCGGTGATCGGCACAACCACCCCCTCGTCACGGGCCTGCTCCAGCAAACTGAGTATTTCCGGATCCTCCGCCAAATTGACGCCAATAGCGCTCTGCATTTTGTCGGCTGGTTCGGAAAACTGGACTGGAAAAGACGCCCCCTGAGTCTCTTCGACCCCAGGCGTCCAGGAAACGGCTAAAATTTCCGGCGAGGAATCGACGATTTTGGAAACGAAGGTGGAAAACTCGTCGCGGTTAACCGCATGCGAGGCATGGAAAAACCGCTGAGCCGAGTCGAGCTCCAGAATGATGTTTCGCAACCGCCCGCCGAGCAGCTGATGATAAGCCTCTGCGGCATGACTGAAATCTCTTTTTTGCCGATCCAGCTCCCAGGTCCTGACGTAGCCGGCCGCGCCGACGACAACGGCCAGCGAAATCACCCCGACAACGATGGACTGGATATAAAACCGCATGGACGCTCCCTCGGCAGTCAACTAGAGCAGATCGTATTTATATTGAACCACTTCGTGGTGAAATATGAATACGTAAATCTGCTCGTTTTCAATAGTTTAGAGGGCGATTCACGACTTAATCGGGATCGCAAAGCGATTCAGATTAAGTCGATCGCCCTCTAATTCCGCAACTTGCCCAGCGTGTCATTGAAAATCCTTGCGTAGGTTCCGTCTTTTTTCATCGACGCCAACGCATTTGAGACTTTGGTGACGAGCGGCCGATGTTTTTCATTGAGATACATAAACATCTCGCGTTTCGCCAAAGGAGGCTCGGCTGAAATCGGCCGCAATCCCAGTTGCTTTGCACGCCACAAGCCCTGCCACCGCT
>Ga0209475_10005294_pt1 | contig 10654 bp, 6 predicted proteins | sample tdDd471_FD_187128 | JGI IMG/M metagenome (GOLD analysis project Ga0209475, IMG submission 187128) | Marine sediment microbial communities from the Atlantic coast under amendment with organic carbon and nitrate - tdDd47.1 (SPAdes)... | ecosystem: Environmental > Aquatic > Marine > Coastal >...
TTTGAACAGATTCGCAAAAAAGGTTTCTTACATGTGCGTATCGATGGTGAGATACAAGAAGTTGTGCATGGCATGAAAGTCGATCGTTACAAAACGCACTTTATTGAGATGGTGGTTGATCGGGTAGCAGTATCCGAAAAAGATACCAAGCGACTTAAAGAAAGTATTAAACTAGCCATGCAACATGGTAAAGGCATTATGATGCTAGTTGATAAAGATTCGAATGAACAGCGCTTTTATAGTCGTCAATTGATGTGTCCAACAACTGGGTTATCCTATAATGAACCTGCTCCTCACTCCTTCTCTTTTAACTCACCACAAGGTGCTTGTAATAAATGCAAAGGTATAGGTACCATTGATGAAGTAGACTTTGATAAGATTGTGCCTGATGCGAATTCGACAATAAAAAAGGGTGGGATAGCTCCTTTGGGCAAATACAAAAACAACCTCATCTTTTGGCAAATAGAAGCCATTGCAGTTAAACATGGCTTTACACTTAACACAGCCATCAAGAATATTCCAGAAGAAGCATTTGATATTATTCTTCATGGATCTAGTGAACCGTTAACATTGAAAAATACACCATTAGGAACTTCGTCAAACTACTATTTAAGTTTTGAAGGTGTGATAAAATATATATTAGCGCAACAGGATAACGACACCTCAATGAAAGCCCGTAAATGGGCCAATCAATTTATAAAGAACTGCGCTTGCAGCGAATGCGGTGGACTACGCTTGAACAAGGAAGCTCTTCATTTTAAAATTGACGAGAAAAATATAGCCGAATTGGCCAATATGGATCTAAGTCTTCTTCACGAGTGGTTTCAAGGCCTTGAAGACCGAATGACCAAGAAGCAAAAAACTATTGGGTATGAAGTTTTAAAAGAAATTAGAAATCGTTTAGGTTTTCTGATGAATGTTGGTTTAGAATATTTATCACTCAACCGAAGTGCCATGACTCTTTCCGGTGGTGAAAGCCAACGTATCCGTTTAGCAACTCAAATTGGCTCTCAACTGGTTAACGTTTTGTATATTCTTGATGAACCAAGTATTGGCTTACATCAACGAGATAACCATCGCTTAATAAATTCACTTTGTCAATTACGCGATACCGGCAATTCAGTTCTCGTTGTTGAACATGACCATGATATGATGATGGCTGCAGATTATGTGGTTGATATGGGACCACATGCCGGTAGACATGGTGGAGAGGTGGTTGCACACGGCACCCCAATGCAAATATTGCAAAGCAATACTTTAACAGCAGACTATCTACGAGGGGATAAACAAATTGCAGTACCTAAAAAAAGAAGAGAAGGCAACGGTAAAACAATTAGTATAAAAGGAGCAAAAGGTCATAACCTTAAAAATATAAATATTGATTTCCCACTGGGCAAACTCATTTGTGTAACGGGTGTTTCGGGTAGTGGCAAGTCAACTTTGATAAATGAAACACTCTACCCTATTCTTAATCAATATATTTACAAAGCTGTAAAGGATCCGTTATCTTACGATTCGATAAAAGGTATAGACAACTTGGATAAAGTAGTTGATGTCGATCAAAAACCACTAGGTAGAACACCACGCTCCAACCCTGCCACATACACCAAAATATTTGATGAAATCCGGAAGCTTTTTGCCGAGTTACCGGAGGCAAAAATACGGGCCTATAAGCCTGGCCGTTTTTCATTTAACGTATCAGGAGGGCGATGCGAAACATGTAAAGGTGGTGGCGTACAAGTTATCGAAATGAACTTCTTACCTGATGTAATGGTCGAATGTCCGGATTGTGGCGGACGAAGATACAACCGCGAAACCTGTGAAGTGCGTTACAAAGGTAAATCGATTAGCGATGTGCTAAATATGACTATCAATCAAGGTGTAGAGTTTTTCCAACACATTCCTAAGCTTTCTAAAACATTACAAACATTACAAGATGTAGGCCTTGGCTACATTACGCTCGGTCAACCATCCACTACTCTTTCTGGTGGCGAAAGTCAGCGCGTTAAACTTGCTGCTGAATTAGCCAAGCGAGATACAGGCCAAACCATTTACATTCTGGATGAACCAACAACAGGTCTTCATTTTGAAGATATCCGCGTACTTTTAGATGTGTTACACCGTTTAGTAGATAAAGGAAATACCGTTTTAGTCATTGAGCACAACCTTGATGTTATTAAAGTGGCTGATCATGTCATTGATATTGGTCCTGAAGGAGGACGCTTTGGTGGTGAACTAATGTGCTACGGAACACCTGAACAAATTGCTAAGCATAAAAAAAGCTATACCGCTAAATACTTAAAGGAAGAGTTAAAAAAGAAATAAACGGATTCGATAGCTGAAAGCCAATGGTATATATGTATTCTGACACCTCAGTATTGAGGTTCTACACATCCTTTAGGCCATTTTAAATATTATTTACATCTATTCTTCATGAAAAGTTCTATTTTTATTAATCGAACTTTAAAACTAACATCATGACGAAGACGATTCATATAAAATGTGTAAACAATAATAAAACAAAAACTTACCCCCCAGGAACTTCGCTTAAAGCCATTGCAAAAGATTTAGGAATAAAGCTCAAAACACCTATTCTTGGCGCTTATGTTAATAATAAATTACGCGAACTGTCTTATGAGGTTTATCAGCCAAAAACAATTGAATTTATAGATATTTCACGACCAGATGGTATGCGTATGTATATTCGCAGCCTTTCATTAGTGCTATATAAAGCGGTTTCCGAGAAATATCCACAAGCACAACTTCGTATCGAACACTCTGTATCGAAAGGCACATATTGCTCTGTAGAAGGTGAAGAACTAACCATCGATGATGTGTTTGTTATTCAGAACAGAATGCGGGAAATTATTGATTCAGACACCCCATTCATACTTCATAAAGAAGAATCAGAAGATGTAATTAAACATTTCGAACAGCAAGGGTACGATGACAAAACTGCACTAATTCGTCATCGTGGACAACTGTACACTTCATACCATCAACTTGAAAAACACATTGGGATGTACTATGGTTATGTGGTGCCATCAACAGGATATCTTAAGGTATTTGATCTAATAAAATATTACAACGGAATGTTGCTTCAGATACCCAAGCGAAGTAATCCAGATGAATTAGAAGATATTGTGGTTCAAAATAAAATGTTTGACATTTTTCAGGAATTTGCTGAATGGAACCGCGTATTAAACATTCGCAACCTGGCTGACATTAATAGCTCATGCGCTAATGGCAAAGCTGAAACACTGATTAAAATATCCGAAGCGCTTCACGAAAAGAAAATTGGGCATATTGCAGATATGATTGATGAGCGAAAAAAAACTGTTAAACTCGTATTAATCAGCGGCCCATCATCAAGCGGAAAAACAACATTTGGTAAGCGCCTCGCCATTCAGCTGATGGTAGCGGGCCTAAAACCGGTAAACCTTTCGCTCGATAATTACTTTGTAAATCGTGAAGAAACACCACTAGATGAAAATGGCGAATATGACTTTGAAGCGCTTAATGCTTTAGATGTTGAATTATTTAATCAACAATTGATTGATTTGCTAGCCGGTAAAGAGGTTGCAATACCTAAGTTCTCTTTTGAAACCGGGCAACGTTATTACGATGGTGAAAAACTTCAAATGAACGATGATAATATTCTTATCGTAGAAGGCATTCATGGTCTTAATCCTGAACTCACTCACCTGATACCAGACCAATCTAAATTCAAAATCTATGTTTCGGCTCTTACATCGGTTAACATCGACAATCAAAACCTGATACACACAACTGACAACCGATTAATCCGAAGAATAGTAAGAGATTACAAATACAGAAAATACTCAGCACAAGACACTATTTCACGCTGGTCAAGCGTTCGTCGGGGTGAAGATGCTCACATCTTCCCTTTCCAGGAAGAAGCTGATGTGATGTTTAATACTGCGTTACTCTATGAACTTTCGGTATTAAAACAACAGGCCGAACCAATTCTTTTGGAGGTTCAACCCAACCAACCAGAATTCGCAGAAGCGCGGCGACTACTTAACTTCTTTAGCTATTTTAAACCGATTCAAGCAGGTGAAATACCGCCAACCTCTATTATTCGCGAGTTTTTGGGCGGAAGTAGTTTTGACTATTAAAAGTAAATCACACTACAAGCTCTTACAGTCCAGAAAGAACGCTGAAATTAACTGGAAAACATCAAAAAACTAAGAAGAACGAGGAGATACCAGAAAGGATTAATATTTCCGCTTTCTTATTACCTTTGTAGTACTCTAATAACTTTTAATAAGCCTCGTTATAAAAAGTTTTGAATCAAAATATGGAAAACACACGAAATCTGGTAATTATACCAACGTATAACGAAAAAGAAAATATAGAAGCAATAATAAGCACAGTCTTCAATTTACCACGTCAATTTGAAATACTTATTATTGATGATAATTCGCCAGATGGAACAGGCCAGATTGTTAAAGATCTTATCGAGGTTTATAAAGATCGTCTTCATATTCTTGAACGCGAAGGGAAGCAGGGCTTAGGAACGGCCTACATTACCGGATTTAAATGGGCCATTAAACATCAATACGACTATATTTTTGAGATGGATGCAGACTTCTCTCATCCTCCTGAGGACCTTATCAACCTTCATGATGCTTGCCTTAAACAAGAAGCCGATCTAGCCATAGGATCACGATACATATCAGGCGTTAACGTGGTTAACTGGCCAATGGGGCGCGTATTAATGTCCTACTTTGCATCTGTTTACGTGCGTATGGTTACAGGGCTTAAAATAATGGATACCACAGCTGGATTTAAATGCTATAGAAGAAAAGTACTGGAAACAATCCAATTGGATAACATCCGATTAAAAGGGTATGCCTTCCAGATTGAAATGAAATTTACGACTTGGAAATTTGGCTTTAAAATTGTTGAAGTGCCTATTATATTTACCGATCGTACGCAAGGTACGTCTAAAATGAGTGGCGGTATTTTTAACGAAGCCGTTTGGGGCGTTATCAAAATGAAAATAGCAAGCTGGTTTAAATCCTATCAAGTGGTTGATTAATAATTTTTGATGTTCGACCTTTGCCTTATGGTTTATGAATTAGTGAGTTTAATTATTCCCTTATGGCGATAATTGCCCTAATCATTAATTACAACTTTCGATCCAGACTAAATCATCACTGACAAAACCATATTTGCAATACACTGTTATACAAGCACAATCATAATTTTCACTTATACCATAAAAACATGTCGACTCTACTTATAAAAAACGCCACCATTATAAATGAAGGCACAAAGCAAATTGGAAGTATCCTAATAAAAGACAGCTTTATCCAAAAAATCATTTCTGGCAACGATCTCCCTCAGGCCGATGATGTGATAGATGCGACCGGACTCTTATTACTCCCTGGAGCCATTGATGATCAGGTTCATTTTAGAGAGCCAGGCCTGACTCACAAAGCCAACATTCAGTCAGAGTCGAGAGCTGCAGTAGCAGGCGGAATCACTTCTTTTATGGAAATGCCAAACACCAAACCGCAAGCTACAAATCAAGAAGTGCTTGAAGAAAAATATAAGCTTGCTTCAAAAGTATCGGCAGCAAACTATTCCTTTTACATCGGTGCTACAAACGATAATATTGAAGAATTATTGAAGACTAATCCTAAAACCGTGTGTGGGATTAAAGTTTTTATGGGATCATCAACAGGTAATATGTTAGTAGATGAAGAAACTGTACTTGATCGAATATTTGCTGAAAGCCCAGTGCTAATTGCCACTCACTGCGAAGATGAAGCAACAATACAAGAGAATACAACCATCTATAAAAATAAGTACGGCGAAGACATGCCGTTCAAATACCATCCACTTATTCGCTCTGCCGAAGCCTGTTACAAATCATCAAAGAAAGCAGCCGGACTAGCGCGCAAGCACAATGCTCGTTTACACATTCTTCACCTGAGTTCAGCCGGTGAACTGGAGTTACTTGATAAAGACATGCCACTAAAAGAAAAGAAAGTAACTGGAGAGGTTTGCGTTCACCACCTTTGGTTTACAGATGAGGATTACGACAAATACGGCTCGCGCATTAAATGGAATCCGGCAGTTAAAACAGAAAATGATCGCAATCATTTACGTAAAGGCCTCATTAATGGCAATCTTGATGTAGTAGCAACCGACCATGCTCCGCACACTCTTGAAGAAAAAAATAACAAATATTTCAGCGCCCCATCTGGGGGGCCACTTGTGCAGCATGCTTTGGTTTCAATGCTTGAAATGGTGAAACAAGGCATCTTTACTTATGAGCTGGTTGTTGAAAAAATGGCGCATAACCCGGCCACACTTTTTCAGATTGAAAAACGAGGTTTTATTCGCGAAGGCTATAAAGCTGATTTAGTATTGGTTAATCCAAATGATAATTGGGAAGTTAAACCTGAGAACATTCTTTATAAATGCGGCTGGTCGCCTTTTGAAGGCACAACCTTCTCGCACAAAGTTGTTAATACCATTATTAATGGTGAGTTAGCATATGCTAATAACAAAGTTAACACCGTCATTAGAGGCGAACGCCTTACATTTGAGCGATAGAAACAATGATTACTCTATATTAATATGAACAACACAATCATAAAAGCTAAGCACATTACAATTATAGTAATGTGCTTAGTTGCTTTACTTCAAGCTTGTAATAATAAAGCCGAACGCAATACACCTACAACCAACACTTTGATTCCAGAACAGTGCATTGCCGATACCATTATCTATTCAGTGGTTATAAAAAATCCCAATCCACTTGATACCTGGACGGATGAATGCCTTAGCCAGTTAAAAAGACAACAATTGGTTGATCAACTTTTTGATGCAGTTTACAAGCATAAGGCTACTGCATATAGCTACACTAACCACAGAGAACTATCCATTGCTGAGATTAAAACAATGGAACAAAGTGCCGATTTCAGTCGTGATAAAGTAGCTAAACTTCAATTTTGGGAATCATGGTATTTTGACGAGCAATTACAAAGCATGAACAAGAAAGTACATGCCGTACTCCTCGCCTATGAAATTAACACTGAAGACGGTGAATTACGTGGTTACAAAGCAGCCTTCTACATTAAAATGAAACCTTAAAATTTAAGTTCCGTTGTGTTGCACTTTCTTAAGAATAACATTTTTCCAACCGCTTAGTTAATTCCCCACAAAAACGAGTAATAGAATTAAGCAATATAGTGTACACGATCAACAATATAGATATGTCTTTAATCGTATGAAAAGAATTTAACGAAATGGTGAGCATACTTTCACCTCATTAAGTTAATCTCAACAAAAGTGTGGGAATAGAGCTAAGCTATAAATAGAACATACTAACATTGCAGAAAGGTTCACAACGACACAGCAAGGCTCTAACAAAACTTAAAAGCTATTTTCAACTGCTTAAATGAACCTTCATAAAGGTGCGGGAACAGAATTACTTCAAACATTACTCTCTCTCATTTTTGCAGAAGCCTTGCCAAACACATAAACACGTACCACAAAACCCAGCAAATAAAACCAACTGAAACATTAGATATCATCATGTTTGCGAGAAGATTCTCTATAGCCTAAACAAGTGTATTTAAAAAAAATACTTCCTTAACACATTAATAATAGATAGAAAATCAAAAGTTCCAGTCCGATGCCTGTAAAACATAGCGTGCTGTTTTCCGGCTTACCTGCGAATCAACTACAACCTTACCCTTCATCATTTTCTGTATAGACGAATCGTTATAATGACGAATGGTAAGCAATTCCATATTCTCATTATAACGCACATCAAACTGTTCGCTCAATTCATCAATGGCAGCGCTAATTCTTTTCGAATCATCAACACAAACCGAAAAATTAAGTGCCGAAGTCTGCATCATATTTAACTTGATCCGATGCTTTGAGAAGACCTGAAAGATATCACTTAGGCTTTCTTCAATGATAAAAGAGAAATCTTTTGGCGACATCGAAAGTAATACCTGATCACGTTTTAATACATAAATTGGTTGCAATTCACCCTTCTGCTCACTGGTTTGAATAACTGTTCCTTCATTATCTGGTTCGATAAATGAGTTCACCAACAACGGAATACCCTTATTTTGTAACGGTTTCAACGTTTTAGGATGAATGACCTGTGCTCCATAGTAAGTCAATTCGATAGCTTCCCAATACGATAACTCATCAATTTTTGTCGCATTAGGATACCAACGTGGATCAGCATTCAACACACCGGCCACATCTTTCCAAATAGACAAATCATTAGCATTAAGCGCATACGCAATAATAGCTCCGGTATAATCAGATCCTTCACGTCCAAGCGTAGTGGTCAGATTATTCTCTGTTGAGCCAATAAAACCTTGAGTTACATACAAAGTGTGAGTATTTTCTTTGAATGTGTCTAGCATAAACTGTTGCGTCAGCTCCCAATTTACTCCTGCACTACGATAGCAATCATCCGTCTTTAGTACCTTACGAATATCTACCCACTTGTTATGTTGCATTATATGATTAAGATATGCGCTAACAATGGTAGTGCTTAACAACTCACCAAATGGAACTATCTGATCGTATTCAAAATCATAATTTAACGATGGCTCAATCTGTAAGCGTTGCCTTAACTGTGTTAAAAGCTGGTCAACACCATCACACGCCTTGACTTCAAATAATTCAGCACAAATCCCTTTGTGGTACAATTCCAGATCATTAAGTTGTGATTTCAATTCTTCAGAATCTTTTTCTAAATAGGCTTCAACAATACGCTCCATGGCATTGGTTGTTTTACCCATAGCCGATATAACTACAACCAATGGCTCATGATATTGCTTTACAATCTGGGCTAAATTCTTAACGCCTTCTGCATCTTTTACCGATGCACCACCAAATTTAAATACTCTCATGCCATAAAATTACATCTTCAATTTGTTTCGCAGAACATTTTAAAAATAAAAATTACTTTCAATTTATAACTATTTCCTTTCATCACACAACAAGTGCAACATGTCATTGTTAATTACCAAAGGATTAGACTATCTTTCAATTTAATATCAAAATCAAATCTACATGACAAAGTTTGAAGTAACAACCTTAAATGAATTTATTCTAAAGAGCCAGATGAACCTTGACTATAAGGCTGATGGAGGCTTTTCTCACTTATTACATCACGTTAGTACTGCTGCTCGTATAGTGAATAGGGAAGTAAATAAAGCCGGATTAGTCGACATTCTTGGTGATGCTGGCATTACCAATATACAAGGCGAAGATCAGAAGAAACTAGATATCATTGCCAACGAATACTTTATTGATGCAATGCACAGTTGTGGCGAAATATGTGCAATAGCATCCGAAGAAAATGAGAGTTTCATTTTTTTCGAAGATGAAATGGCTCGGAAAGGGAAATATGTTTTTTTAATGGATCCTCTTGATGGCTCTTCTAATATTGATGTCAATGTATCGATAGGTACCATTTTTTCAATTTACAAACGGGTTACTCCCGAAGGTGATAAGGCAACGATGGACGACTTTTTACAAGCAGGCATAGAGCAGGTTGCTTCAGGTTATGTTCTTTATGGCAGCTCAACGATGTTGGTTTACACGACTGGAAATGGCGTAAATGGTTTTACACTTGATCCTTCAATCGGTGAATTCTGCCTTTCTCACCAACTTATTAAAACACCAGAAAACGGCACTCTATATTCCATTAACGAAGGTAATTATAAGAAATTTCCAAAAGGTGTTAAGAAATACATTAAATACTGCCAGGAACGTGATACGGATAGTAATCGTCCTTATTCGTCGCGCTATATTGGCTCATTGGTAGCCGACTTCCATCGCAACTTATTAAAAGGTGGTATTTTCATCTACCCTGAGATTGAAACTGCCCCAATGGGTAAACTCCGATTATTATACGAATGTAACCCAATCGCCTTTTTGGCCGAACAAGCCGGCGGTGCTGCCAGTGATGGGCAACAACGTATTATGGAGCTTAAACCCACATCTCTACACCAACGAACGCCATTTTATACAGGATCGACCAAAATGGTAAAGAAAGTTGAAAGCTACCTAAAAAAATATGGTAAAGAAGATTAACTTCTTCAATGCAGCGACTCATTGTTATAGCAATACAGTGAGTCGCTCTTTTCTACGTTCATTTTTCCATCCTCATAATTTTCAGCTATTTTTGCCAAAAATAGTCGAACGTGGAGATTAAACAGATACAAGCATATTACAAAGAGGACACGCGTGTTGCCCAAATAAATGACGCATTAAATACTCAACAAACTCGTATTGCTTTAAAAGGATTAACAGGTAGCCTAAGTGCTGTTGTTCAAGCCAATTTAATTTCAAAAGGCCCACACTTTATTATTCTTAATGACCGCGAAGAAGCGGCCTACCTCTATAATGATTTAAGACAGTTAACCAGCTCCGAAAACGTTTCTTTTCTTCCTTCGTCCTATAAACGATCACCTGAGTACGGACAAAAAGATTCGCAAAACGTGCTATTACGTACCGAAGCACTTAGCCAGCTTCAAAACAACAAGAAAGAGCTTTTTGTCATTTCGTACCCCGAAGCGCTTATCGAAAAAGTACTTTCTGCAAAAGCACTTGAAGAAAATCGACTTATTATTAACAC
>Ga0209475_10005295_pt1 | contig 10652 bp, 10 predicted proteins | sample tdDd471_FD_187128 | JGI IMG/M metagenome (GOLD analysis project Ga0209475, IMG submission 187128) | Marine sediment microbial communities from the Atlantic coast under amendment with organic carbon and nitrate - tdDd47.1 (SPAdes)... | ecosystem: Environmental > Aquatic > Marine > Coastal >...
TGGAGTAACTATGCTTTCAGCTCATACAGTAAGTTTAATTGTTAGAATAAAAGAGGTAATGGAACAAGCAGTATTTGAAAATCTGGTTGTAGAACTTAGAAATATACCACAGGGATACACAGTAGGCGACTTTGAAGAAATAAGGGATGTGGAAATGGTTGTACCTCAGAATACTATTTCAACATTGACAGTATCCCATGTTAAATTATATATTGATTTATCTGATTTAACAGAAGGCGAGCATGAGCTTAAAATACAATGCGAAGTACCAGAAGAGTTTAGAGCAACTGGAATAATAATAGAAAACGATACAGCAATCGTTAACATGGTAGCGAATAATTGATAAGATTAAATGATATTAAGGTAAGTGTAAATTATAATAATAATGAAGTAAAAAAAGCTTTAGCTAATAAGTTAAGAATTAATATAAACGATGTAAAGTCATTCGATATAGTAAGGCGTTCCATAGATGCAAGATATAACAATGTACGTTTTAGTTTAGGTGTTCTAGCTGATGTTAAAGGCTTTGATGAGCAAATTGATGAAAGTTCGCACATTAAGTTAATAGATTTACAAAAAGCAAAAAATGATAACAATGCAAGACCTGTAATCGTAGGTGCAGGTCCTGCTGGTATGTTTGCCGCATTGGTATTAGCTGAAGCTGGACATAAGCCATACGTTGTTGAACGAGGACAATGCATTGAAGATAGAAAAAAGCAAATTGAACACTTTCAAGATACAGGTGTATTGGATACAGAATCAAATGTATGCTTTGGTGAAGGTGGAGCAGGCACATTTTCAGATGGTAAACTTGTAACTAGGGTTAATGACCCTTTATGTACATATATATTAAATACTTTTGTAGAGCATGGCGCATTAAAAGATATTTTAATAGATGCTAGACCTCATATTGGGACAGATGTATTATCCAAAATATTAATTGCCATAAGAAAGCGCATTATATCTCTAGGTGGACAAGTATTGTTTAGCGAGAAGATGGTTGATATGGATTTTACAGACAATAAAGTAAAATGCATTAAAACTGATAAAAGAAGTATTTTGTGCGAAGATGTGATATTAGCTACAGGCCATGGAGCAAGGGATGTATACGAACTATTAAACAAAAAGAATCTATTCATGGAGCCTAAAGGATTTGCTTTAGGAGTGAGAATAGAACATCCTAGAGAACAAATTGATAAATCTATATACGGAGATTATGCTGGGCATGAAAGACTAGGCGCAGCAATGTATAATTTAAAAGGCAAATTTGCAGGAAGAAATGTATATAGTTTCTGTATGTGTCCAGGTGGCGAGGTTATAAATGCATCAACAGAGCTAGATGGACTATGCGTTAATGGAATGTCCTATAATGCCCGAGATGGTGTCAACTCTAATGCTGCAGTTGTGGTTCAAATGCATCCAAGCGATTGGGGTAGTGACACTATGAATGGTATTGAGTTTCAAAGAAAGTACGAACGTTTATGCTTTACAACAGCAGGATCTGATTTCAGTGCACCAGTACAGAAGTTGGGTGATTTTGAAAAAAATATACTATCCAAAGAATTTGGTGCAGTTAAATCGACAATAAAAGGTAGTACAAAGTTTGTAAATCTTAATAATGTGCTAGGTGAAGATATAAGTGCAAGTATAAAATATGCAATTAACTATTGGGATGGAAGAATTAAAGGATATTCAATGTATGATGCTATCTTAACTGGTGTTGAAAGTAGAACGAGTTCTCCAATAAGAGTTTTACGAGGGAAGGATTTACAGTCTGTAACTGTGAAAGGGTTGTACCCCTGTGGAGAAGGTGCTGGCTATGCTGGAGGTATTATGTCTGCTGCAATAGATGGAATAAAATGCGCATTAAAAATAATAAATAGGGATTGAGAAGAAGTAGAATGACAAATAAAAACTTAGTTTACTATGCAAGTTTTTTTACATATACAATACAAGGAATGGTAGCAATTAGCTTAGGGTTGTTAATCCCACATATGAGTATTACATATTCTATAAATCACTCACAAAGTGGCACAATGATATTGTTTATGCTTTTAGGTGGAACGATTGCCTCTACAGTAGGGGGTTTATTAAATGATAGACTCGGAGAGAAGACACTAACTATTATAGGTTCATTATGCTTAATCCTTGGCTATAGTATGATGTTGCTTATAAATAATATTACTATTATTTTCATACTACTCTTTATAGTAGGATGTGGTACAGGAATTTTTAATATAGCTCTTAATATGCTTGTAGCTACTGTATCAAGATCTAATCCCAAAAAAACAAATGCTTTACATACTTTTTTTGCTATAGGAGCAGTTTTGGCAACTATAATTATAACAATTATCACATATTATGAATTACCATGGAAAATGTTTTTGTTTATCCTAATAGCTATGTCAGCAACAAGTATTTTGCTATTCGCTAACATACATATTGAAAGACATGCTCAAAAAAGCAAATCAAAAAGTAATGACTTAAGTTTCTTTAAAAAGCCTCAAATCTATATTTTAGTGTTGTTAACATTTTTCTATGTAGGTGCAGAATGTTCTATTAATGGTTGGGCTGTAACATTCTTTAATGAATCTGGCATTGTTTCAAACTCAGCTTCAAATACAGTTTTAACGATTTTTTGGGTATTAGTTATCATAGGTAGGTTATTAAACCAACGTTTAAGTATTACTCTAGAAAGTAGAATAATAGGCAGTAGTATCATAATTTTGATTAGTTATGTTTTACTGTTAAGTACATCTTCTATTATAGTACTAATAGTTTCAGTTATAATGTTAGGTTTATCTATGTCTGCATTCTATCCTAATGTAGTTGCCAATTCATCAGAAAAGCTTAAAGATAACGCTACAGCAATTGGATTGATATTGTCTTTTGGCGGATTAGGTGGAGCTGTAATACCATGGACTAGTGGTATTATTGCTGAAAGTAATGGTATAAAAGCTGGTATGTATGCAGTTATTGTATCAATAATATTTCTAATAATAGCATCTTTGTTAAACAGTCTGCTTAGGAACAAAAAGACTGTGTTAAGAGCAGCAAGAGAAGATATAGAATAGTTAATATACATATTTTGATATAATAATAAATATTAAAATTTAAAGGTATTTACAATATAACAAAAAGTTAAATTACAATAAGACTTATTTCCATTATCCATAATTGTTAAATAGTTCATACAATATTTTGTCTAATTTGCTTGAAAAATTACATCAATAGGACTATAATAAAAACACAAAATAGATATTATTCCTGCGGTGTTTGTTGGGCTTTTTATTAAAAACCACAGTATTAACTAGGGAGATCGGGTTCGATTGCTAATGTCATGCCCCCTTAGAGTGGAAGACAGATGCCTCGATAGTTCACCCACCTGCTTTTATGCGGGTTCCTAATAGGATGTTTGACGGCATTGCGGGACATAAATTTGACTGATGTTAGTATTTACAAAGGTCAAATTTTTTTATATAATGAAACATACTTTGAAAAGAGTGTTATTATGAGAGAATTATTAAAGATTACAGAAAAAAGAATAAAAAACCATTTGCATTATGGTAAGTGGTACTATATAGTGGCAATTATAGCTGTGCTTGTGCTTGTTAATTTAGCGTATACAATTACAGAGCCAAACTACCCAAAGGAAAGCACAGTAGTTATAATGATGTATGCTGGTAATGCAGATGAGGAAGTCATTGAAACATGGGAAAGTGAAATGCTACAGCTATTGCCAGATGATCAAAGAGAAGTAGAGTTAATATCTACTCCCCCTATCGATACAACCACGCAAACTGTAGTTGTTGCTAGAATTGCTGCAGCAGAAGATGACGTATTAATAGTAAATTCTGAGGATATTGCTGTTTATGCAGACCAAGGGGCATTTTTGCCTCTGGACGAGCATATGGATTTAGACAAAATATTTAGAATGTATCCAGATGTAGACTGGTCGCAATATAAGCAAAGATCTGAGTCCTTGGACGACAAAGAAGAGCATATATATTGGTTACCATTAAATATGGTTAAGGGATTTGAGGATCTGGGATTAAAGGGAGATAATCTAGGCATTGGAATATTATCAAATAGTGTTAATGCAGACAATGCCGCACTTTGTATAGACTATATAATTACTAAATAATAGAGACCTGTAAGTGTTTGGGAGATGTGAAGGGAAATGATTAGAGAAAAGAGAACTAAAAAGGAAGTATCAGGCAATAGAGCATTTGTTGTTGTTATATTATTGTCTATTGGAATAATATTTTTATCTAGCTTGGTAGGGTATTTGCAAAATCAATTTGGAATTATGCATCTAGAGAAGATTATCTATGTAATAGTTATTGTTGTTGCTTACTTTTTAATAAAGAATTATTTAACTGAATATAGATATTCGTTTTTTGATAATGAATTAATTATAGAAAGAATACTTGGTAAGCGTACTACACAAATAGCTACGATTAAGTCAAGGCAAATAGCGTTTTTTGGAAAGTTATCAGAGATAGAATGGGATAATAAGGATATGCATATAGACCACTGCGATGTTTCTAAAAAAGAGGCTTATGTTATTAAGTATGTTCAGCATGAAATGACAAAACTACTTACATTAAACCCAAGTGAAGATTTGGTAATGCACATTCAAAAATCTGTAGAAGCAAAAGATTTTGATGAAGTGGATGAAGAAAAGTTAATAAAATAATGTCAAAACTTTATATTAAAAAGATGTTGGAGGAGTATAAAGAATGTAATTCAGCAAGGTTTCATATGCCAGGACACAAAGGTACTGTGAATCCTTATGATATAACAGAGATTAGTGTAACAGATGATTTAAACAATCCAGAATCATATATATTAGATGCCGAAAGAGCATTAAGCAAAAGCTATCAAAGCACACATTCTTTTTTTGCAGTGAATGGATCAACTAGCAGCATACATGCTATGCTGAAATATGCAAGCTTAAACAGCTCATACCCAATCTTAATATCTAGAAATAGTCACAAAAGCATACTGCAAGGATGTATGATTTTTAATATTGATACAATCATTATAGAAGATGAATATGATGACGATTTTCAAGCATTTACTTATAATGAGCATAAAGTTATATACTCTATAGAAAACAATAAGTTGTCTGCTGTTGTTATTACATCAGTTGATTATTTTGGAAGAACTATTGATATATCAAGGATTTCTAAGTTGTGCAAAGAAAAGGATATATTACTACTTTGTGATGAAGCTCATGGAGCACATTTTCATATAAGCGATTTAATGCCAGTTAGCTCTCTACCATTTGCTGATATTTGTGTCCACAGCCCTCATAAAACACTGTCAGCTTTAACGCAATGTTCTTATGTACATGTGTCGGACAAGATAGATCTAGAGAAGTTTAAAAGCATATTACATAGCTTGCAAACAAGTAGCCCTAGCTTTTTGCTAATTCAGTCAATGGATAATGCAAGATATAGCTTTGATATTATGAAGGAAGATTGGGAAAACAGGGTACAAACAGCAAAGATACTCAGGAATAAATTAAATAGTATTGATGGCATAAACGTAGTTGGAGAAAGTTGGACTCAGAATTGTGGATACTACCAAAAGGACCCAACCCGATTAGTTGTAGATGTAAGTAAAATTGGCAATGGAATTAATATAGGTAAAGTACTAGAAAATAAACATAAAATTTTTATGGAGATGTATAGCTTTAAATATATAGTAGGCATTTTAACCCCATGGGATATTAAAGAATGGGATAGTATGTTGTATAATGCTTTGCTAGAAATATCAAATGAGAAATGCAATACATATAAAATACCTAATTATCCTCACAATCATACTAAGGAAATAAGCTGCATAGATGCGCAAAGATTAAGTTGGGAAGCAGTTCCTTTGGATGATTCAGTAGGAAAGGTATCAGCTACATCAGTAGGGGTATACCCACCAGGAGTGCCCTTAATACTCCCTGGAGAAGTTATTAGTAAAGAAATAATAGGATATATGCTTGAGGTTAAGAGGCTAGGGGGAAGTCTTTTTGGCGTAAATAATAGATATATAAATTGTTTAAAAGGAGAGCACTAAGCTCTCCTTTGTATTAGCGTGTTGGTATAATTTCAACCCAATATCCATCGGGGTCATTTATAAAGTATATTCCCATATCAGGGTTCTCATAACATATGCATCCCATCTCTTTATGTTTTTTGTATGCTGCATCAAAATCATCAACAATAAAAGCCAAGTGGAATTCTTCTTCTCCTAAATCATAGGCATCTGGGTGGTCTGCAAGCCATGTAAGTTCTAATGAAAATGGCGAACCTTGCTTATCTTTTAAAAATACTATTTTGAATTTGTTGTGTTCAGGTTCTCTTCTTTTAAACTCTACTAAATCTAATGCTTCCTTGTAGAATGCTATTGATTTTTCCAAATTTTTTACGTTAAAGTTAAGGTGTGCAAATTTAAAATTCATTTTTTCTCCTTTTATGCTAAGTACTTGGTTTTGATAATTATTTTATATATGATAATATTATACCAGTAATTGAAGAAATAAAACATATTTTTGTATGCTTTGTGACAATTTTATATGCAAAAAATTAAAACAGTGGTACAATTACAAAATAGTATTAATGGAGGTGAACTATATGAGTTCAAAACGAATAGTTGCTATTTTTTGGGGTGTTGTAGCTATCCTAATTTTAATAGTATGCTTGACGTCAATATATAGAGTTGAGGAAGGCGAGCAAGCATTAGTTTTAACATTTGGAGAATTGACAGACGTAAATGACGATGCTGGTCTATATTGGCACATTCCGATAGCTCAAAATGTAAAAAAACAATCCACATCAAATAAATATACATTTGAGTATGGGTATAGAACTACATCAACTGCAACAACTTCACAAGGTGCAACGTATGTTGATGATTTTAATGAATCAATCATGCTAACCAGTGATCTCAACATTGTAAGTGTTGAAGCAATCTACCAAGTTATAGTGAGTGACGCTTCTTTATTTTTCTATGAAGTAGACGAACCATTTGAAACATTACAATTTGCTTTTGAAACAGTAATACGTAGAAATGTTCAAAATACATCATTAGATGATGCACTAGTTAACAAAAAAGTTATTTCTGATAAAGTAAAAGCTGATTTTTCTGAAATGCTCTTAAACTATAATATGGGTGTAAAAGTTGATCATGTGGAAATTCAAAACATTGAAGTACCATCTGATGTTAAACATGCATATGAAGATGTTATTAATGCACAAAACGAAGAACAAAGAAAAACGGATGAAGCTGAAAAATATTATTATCAAGTTGTACCACAAGCAGAAGCTTCAGCTTATAAAATGATTGAAGATGCTGAAGCGCAAAAGGCAGAAACTATAGCATCAGCAGAAGGTGATGTTGCGGTATTTAATGCAATCTATGAAAAATATAAATTAGACCCTGAAATAACACGCACCAGATTGTTCATTGAAACAATAGAAAAAATAATGCAAAATGCTGACCATAAATATGTTATTGAGAATTCAGGGGATGGAACAATTAAATTTTTACCAATAGGAGGTGAAGAGTAATGAATAACAATACTGTTAATTTGAACAGAAAAATGAACACACAAGAGTCTATTAAGGGAGTTAAGAAAATTATTACAATAGTTGTTGTATTTATTGTTATTTTGATATTAATATCTTCATCTACTTTTACCGTTAAAGAACATGAACAGGCTGTTGTTAACCGTTTTGGAAGTATTAAGAGAATTATTATTGACGAAAATAATACATTTATTACTGAATATCCAGAAACTATGAATGTTCAAGGTGCTGAGTTAACAAGCACATCTGTAGAAGTAGGCAAAGGTTTGTTTTTGAAGATACCTTTTATTGATCAAGTAGAAAAATATGATAGTTGGTTATACACATACGTAACTACCCCGCAAAATGTAAATACAAATGAGAAAAAGCAGTATGAAGTTACCATGTATGCACAATGGCGAATTGCAAATCCAGGATTATTTGCTCTAACGTTAAAAAATACCACTAGTGCTAGTATTTTTCTTGACAATATGATTTATCCAGAGATAGTACAAAAAATAAACAATACGCGTAGTGATGATTTTATAACTAATAAGGATCTTTGGAACTCAATAATGCAAGATGCACAGATTAATATAAATGAGAAGCTTCGTGAAAGTGGTATTGAAGTAATTGATATGCAAGTGCATAGAACTATTTTACCGGATACTAATCTTCAATCAACATATGACAAGATGATTGCTAACCGTGAAAAGATTGCACAACAGCACAGATCACAAGGTGAAGCATATTATACTAAGCAAGTTTCATCAGCAGATCGTGAAGCTCGGGAGCTTGTTGCAGGAGCAATTCTTGAAAGTGAACAAATCATTGGTGAAGGTGAAGCAGAGGCTTTGGGATTATATGCAACTTCATATAGCATAGATCCAAAATTCTATGCATACTGGAGATCATTACAAGCTCTTGAAACATCTCTTGAAGATAACACAACTTTAGTCCTTGACGATACACATCCACTATGGGCTGACCTACTTGAGATGGCAACTTGGGATAGTGCTACAGGAAACTAAAAAATATATAGATAATAATCAAAAATCCTTAGTCTTATGACTAAGGATTTTTATAATGCTTTGTTAGGTATTCTAACTGGCTTTTAGGTTTTAATTCTTATAATCTAGCAATTTCGTTATCACTATGGCAAATAGATGTATTAACTCTTCATTTTGTTGAGGTTTCATATTTAGTATATAATTATTGTTAAAAAATGATTTCCTCTGTTGAATCGTAGCTACTATTTCTCCGTTTTTATATAGATGAATAACAGACATATCCATTCTATGGGAAACAGTGTAAGTTTTACTTGGGCTTGAGACATATAAGTCAAAACCTGAAAATGTGTTGCTTAGGTATGCTGTCAATACTTCATTTGATGATGCATCATATATAGTACTCTGATAGTTGCCTTTTTTCTCAAAAGTATCAACTAGATAAATTATCTTATCAGAATTATCATAGATAATTTCTTTACCTTCTATAGAAGGGAGCTTTTTTGACACTTTTAATAAAAAGCCATCATTTGAGCTATATATTGCGTCTTTTTTACCTCTTATCGTATGATCGTGTTTAATTAGATACTCCATTTTCCACCTCTTATATGTTTTTATCTGTAAGTTGCTTATATAGTACTACTATCCTATACTTCAATAGTACCATAATATAAAATGGAAAATTTAATTCTATTATATGTATTAGGTTTTTTAACAAATGTATAATTTAAGTAAAGCAAGGTGAAAATAGATATTATTTATTATATATAAAAAGTGTGTTTTAATATTTATATGTGTAAAAAAAGCATATTAATACTAATTAATATGCTGATACTATATTTGATATATCATAAGGGCAATCGATTAAATAATCTGGATTACCAGAAGACAATATCTCTTTGCTGTCATAACCCCATGTTACAGCAATTACCTTGATGTTATTATGCTTACAAGCTTCAATATCTCCTAGCTCATCTCCAATATATAACAGCTCATGTTTTTTAATATTATACTGTTTCATATACTTCTTTAGAATTTTCTTCTTTGACATTTTACCTTTTGTAGAAAAAATTTCTTCAATTGTGACTATTTTATGTCTATCTATAACCTTCTTTATGTTTTCTTTTGAATTTAACGAAATGATATTTGTTGTATATTTTTGTGATAAATTTTCAATTACTTCTTTTATATTTTCGAATAAATCAACATTATGCAACTTGTTTTGCATCTTTTTTTGTGCCATCAATGCAAATTTAGGCAGTTCATGCCACTTGATACCATATGCTTTAACTGCATCTTTCCAATGCATACTCATGTAATGAGATAGTTCATCTTCACTAAGTGGATTTTTGTTAAAATGAGTTAATACTTCGTTTATTAGCTCTGGAACTAGAGGGGATGTATTTGCAATTGTACCATCAAAATCGAAAACAACATGTTTAATCATATTCTTACCTATCTCTGAAAACAAAATTTGTGTTTTATGATTATATCACGATTGCTTTAAAACCACAATTTCTTTAAGTAAATTTTAAGTTAGGAAATACCAATAAGATAATCTTTTAAATCTTTAAGATTGTTTTTATCAGGATTTAGTACAGCATATTCATAGGCTTTATCTTTATAATGTTTTACCTGCCTACCTTTAACAGTTAATAGCGACATAATGTCTGTACCGTTAATTTGAAGCATATTATATGATATAAATTGATTGTGCTTTATCATATTATTATAGATTTTGTGTAGTTGTAATGATTTATTAAAGTGTACTATATCTATAAATTCTATAAGCCTTTTAGCTAGTTTTCTTCCCATTTTTGCAAAGCGTATGATTATAGCATCTTTATTATAATTATAAACTTCTCTATTTGATAATAGTCTTTCTACTTCATTAGCCAAATCTTTACCTAACGATAAATCTAAAATAAAGTTTCGAGCATCTTTAGGTAAATTATCACTTAAAAAGACGGCCCAACGTATATATCTGTTACATGGGGAGGAACATACTTGTTTTGCAGTATCTTTCATTACAGATTTACAAATAATATGATTTGCTTTAGAATTATAAATAGCATCTATG
>Ga0209475_10005297_pt1 | contig 10647 bp, 7 predicted proteins | sample tdDd471_FD_187128 | JGI IMG/M metagenome (GOLD analysis project Ga0209475, IMG submission 187128) | Marine sediment microbial communities from the Atlantic coast under amendment with organic carbon and nitrate - tdDd47.1 (SPAdes)... | ecosystem: Environmental > Aquatic > Marine > Coastal >...
GTTGCAAAAGACACCCCTGCTTACCGATGTTAGCGCTTATGTTAAAAGTTACGAAATAGTGATTTTGACTTACAATGAGACAATATTGCAATTAAAGACTTGTTAATATAACAAATATGTAATTAACATATCTCAATGTTTATGTTTGATTACGTGTAACGATCTTAAGTTATGGCGGAAAATTTATATCTCCCACGAGTGGCACGGATGTTGATAGGTGTTATGCCAACTGTTGAAAAGACACACTTTGACGCGCAACCAGTGAACTTCAGACGGGGATAGGAAATGACGAGAGGAACTCGAACAGCGATGATGACGGCAGCAGCACTTCTGATGATGAAGGGCTCTGCCTTTGCACTGACCGGGGATGGGGTGGACACGGGAAGTACCAGTTGGATGCTGATCTCCACGGCCCTGGTGCTTTTGATGGTGCCTGGCCTCGCCATGTTCTACGGCGGCTTGGTGCGGACCAAGAACGTGCTCTCCACCATGATGCACACCTTTGTGGCCCTGGCTGTTATCGGGGTGCTCTGGGTGGTCTGCGGCTACAGCCTCACCTTCGGGAAAAGCATTCTGGGGGGCTTTTGGGGATGGAACCCCGATTTTTTTCTGCTCTCCGGCATCGACTCCACCATCACCGACGGCATCCCCGAGTACATCATTGCCATGTTCCAGGGGAAGTTTGCCATCATCACGCCGGCCCTCATCAGCGGTGCCATCGCAGAGCGGGTCTGGTTCCGAGGGTATATCGCCTTTATCGCCCTCTGGTTTCTCTTTGTCTATGCCCCTTTGTGCCACTGGATCTGGGCGCCCGACGGCTGGCTCTTCAACCACGGCGCCGCAGGGGTCATCGATCTTGCCGGTGGTCTTGTGATTCACGTCTCCGCAGGGATCAGCGCCCTGGTGGCCGCCATATACCTGGGGCCCCGCAAGGGCTTTCCCAAGACGGCGTTTCACCCCAACAACCTTGTCATGACCATGATGGGGGCTGGCCTTCTCTGGGTGGGATGGTTCGGGTTCAACGCCGGGTCAACCCTGGGCAGCGGCCTTGATACGGCCAGGGCACTTGCCATGACCCAGATTTCCGCAGCCTCAGGGGCCCTCACCTGGCTGGTCATCGAAGCGTGGATCTACAAGAAGGCCACCGCCCTTGGCTTTGTCTCCGGCATCCTGGCTGGCCTTGTGGTCATTACCCCGGCCGCCGGTGTGGTTCTCCCCGGCGGCGCCCTTATTCTTGGCGCCCTCTCCTCCTGCCTCTGTTACTGGGTGCTGACCCTGAAAACAAAACTTGGTTACGACGACTCCCTCGACTGCTTCGGCATCCATGGCGTGGGCAGCGGGCTCGGCGTTCTCATGCTCTCCTTTTTTATCCGGGACAGCTGGATGGCCGATGCTTCCGCAGCCGCCGGGAAACCCTGGACTGCTTTTGATCAGCTCCTCGTCCAGCTTACCGGCATGGGCGCCACCATTGCCCTGGCCGCCAGCATAACCCTGGTCCTTTGTGTCGCCATTGAGAAGACCATCGGCTTCCGTATCGACGAAGAGTCCGAAATGATCGGCCTCGACCAAACCCTCCACGGCGAAACCGGCTACGGCCTGACAAAAGGATAATAGAGCGCTTGCCTCCGGTGGCTAGGGGGGCACCTGGAAACCCGGTGGTGAATGCGATACGTGTTTAGGTTTGCTGTATCTGACATTATTGTAAGGCTGTTTATAACCTACAGTCTGTGAAAAAATCTCCCAAAACAGAGCGGGCCGTGATGGATCAGTTGATGATCCCCACGGCCCGTTTTGTTTTTAGTTTAGATGCGTCCGGACTGGTTAAATTACAGGTGTGGGCCACGATGATGCACCACACACAACGCGAAAGCGTTTGAATCACATCGGTCATTATTCACGGGCGAAGCCCGTCAACAAATGTGAGGGGCCCGAGGAACGAGGGCTCGGAGCATTTGCATACCTGCTTTCGAGGTGGCACACCTCGTTAAAATGCGCTGATGAGCATGCGGGTGGCCACCACGTAAAGAAGAAGGGCGAAGATGCGTTTGAGTTTGTCCACGGGGAGGCTGTGGGTCAGTTTGGCTCCCAGGGGGGCGGTGAGAACGCTCAGGCTGATGATGCCCAAAAGGGCTGGGAGGTGGACATAGCCCAGGGCAAAGTCCGGCAGATTTTCAGTACCCAGTCCGTTGAGGACGTAGCCGAAGCCCCCGGCCAGGGCAATGGGCAGGCCGATGGCCGACGAGGTGCCGATGGCGTGGCGGATGGAGATATTGCACCAGGTGAGGAAGGGGACCGAGAGCGTACCGCCGCCGATGCCCACAAGGCTGGAAAAACAACCGATGACGCTGCCGGCACCGAAGATGCCTGCTGTACCGGGAATCTCCCTTGCGGCTGCGGGTTTTTTACCCAGGATCATCTGGGTGGCCACATAGTAGAGAAAGACGACAAAGATCCCTTTCAGGACCTGGGTGGGCAGGAGGGAGGCCACCCAGGAACCGGAAAAGGTCCCCACAATGATCCCCGGGGTGATGCCCTTGAAGACGTCCCAGCGTACGGCCTTGTGCTTGTGGTGGGCCGACAGGCTGGAGATGGAGGTGAAGATGATGCTGGCAAGGGAGGTGCCCAGGGCCAGGTGCATGGTGAGGTCGGCCGGGATCTGCTGCAGGGTGAAGCTGAAGACCAGCATGGGGACAATCACCAGGCCGCCCCCGATTCCAAGAAGTCCTGCCAGGATGCCTGCAATGGCGCCCACGGCCGCGTAGAGCAAAAACGATGTCAGCATGTCTTGATGTGGTCCTTTTTTTAGATTGAAGAGCGCCTCCGGCGGCCCTGCCGGGGACCGAACTTTTGAAAAGTTCGACAAACAGGTTTTGACTGTTGATTTCGTCGCCACCAACGGAGCGTTTGAAGAGCAGGGCCCACAGCTTAAGCCCTTGTGGCGCACTGTGCATCATGCCGAACATGGTGCGAATGCGGACGCGAGTACCTTAAAGTAACGACACCCGATGCGCATTCGCATACCTGGGGGCCAGGGGGGCATCCCCTGGGTTCTATTCCTGCTCTTCTTTATTCCCGAACACGGCGCTTTCCACGGTTTCAAGGTGGCGGCGCATGGCATTTTCGGCAGAGATGCTGTCCCCCCGCTCCAGGGCGTCGATGACGGCCACGTGGCTTTCCACGGAAGCGCGGCTTCGCTCTGCGGTCTGGAGGGCCTGGGTGCGGGATTCGGTGAGGATGGCGGTGAGGTTTTTCACCACGCTCAAGAGGATCCCGTTCCCTGAGGCTTCGGCAAGACAGAGATGGAACTCCTGATCGATGTCCTCGGTGGTCTCTCCGGCCAGGGCTCTTTTTTCCTGTTCATACACCAGGAGTTTCAGACGCACGAGTTGCTCTTCGGTGATGTGCAGAGCGGCTCTGGCGGCGAGTTGAGGCTCAATGATCTGGCGGACATCAAAGATCTCCGCAAGCCGTTCCGTCTTTAAGGGGACCACACGGGCGAGGCGATCCGAGAGGGCCGACTCGTCGGGCTCTGACACAAAAGTCCCGGCTCCGCGTCGCGTCTCCACGATCTGTTGTTCGGCAAGGGTGTGAATGGCCTCACGGATGCAGCTCCGGGAGACGGCAAAGTGTTCGGTGAGGGTTCGCTCAGGGGGGAGCCGTGTGCCCGGGGGCCACTCCCCTTTATGAATGCGTGTTGCTATTTTGCGGGCAACCGTCTCAAAGAGGCGTTCCCCGTGGTCTGTTTTGGTCATACCAATTCTCCGGTTTGTTGTTTTTTGGTAAGACCAATACCATGTTGTGTGGTCCAATACAAACAAAAAAGCGAACGGCCCGGTGTCCCGTTGCACATGTCGTCCCGGAGACTCTGCAGGGGGGCAAGCTGATGAAAACTTTAAAAAAACAGAATTGGTGTCAATGTTGGCGGCACAGTAGCTTTGGGCAATGGCTACCCACGTCGATGAGGGGGAGCATCCGTGCATCTTGCGGCGTGTGCCAGGAGGCGCTGAACAGGGACCCGACATGGGGGCAAGTGACGGGTTGGGGGAGGGGGTTTATGAAAAGTTATGAACAATGGGGGTTGTTTTATGGCCATTGATGCTTTTTTGCAGGGGCAGGGGTGTTGTTTGAGTGAAAAAAGGTCGTTTTGGGTGATGTTGGATGGTTTGTGGGTTGTTTTGCCATAGGCTTTGGCTGAATACTCGCTTTGTTTCGGGCTGTGGGGCTCGGTATGGCATTTTATGTGGGGGGATGGTTTTCTCATGCGTTTCTGGCGCAGGCTTGTGCCACCTGTTCAAAGTGAGGTGGCAATGGAGACGATGGAACGGCGGGGTACCCCTTTCGCTATTCCATGCGCCCACTCTGCCACTGCGTTTGTTACTCACCCCCATTGGGGAAATCGGAGAGGTCAAGGTCCGGGTAAAGACGCCGTGCACAGTCGTTGCAGATGCCGTGGGTGAAGTCGAGGTCGGCGTGGGTTCTCAGGTAGCTCTCGATCTGGTGCCAGTAGCCCTTGTCATCGCGCACTTTTTTGCAGGAGGCGCAGATGGGAAGCAGCCCTCGAAGGGTTTTGACATGGGCGAGGGCCTTTTGAAGGTCATCGATGAGCTTTGCCTGCTTCCGAATCATTTGGCGGACCTGGACATGGGTGCGGACACGGGAGAGGACCTCTTCCCTTCTGAAGGGTTTGGGGATGTAATCCTGGCCGCCGCACTGAAACCCTTCAACAATGGCCGTGGTTTCGTTTTTTGCCGTGACAAAGACCACGGGAATATCGGCCGTCAGGGGGTCGCGTTTAAGCTGGGTGCAGGTTTCAAAACCGTCCATGCCGGGTGGCATCATCACATCCAGAAGAATCAGGTCGGGCAGGAAGTACTGTGTGACCTCAATGGCCTTTGCGCCGCTGGTGGCAAAGGCCAGGGTGTACCCTTCCGGCTCCAGGATCTTCATGATGAGATCGATGTTTTCCGGCTTGTCATCCACGATGAGGATTTTTGCGGCGTCATGGGGTTTTTCTTCAGGACTCTCCATGGATTTCTCCTTTTGGGGTGTTGGTCATCAGCTTGATGATGCCATCCATGTCGTATTTACGCAACCGGTGAGCCATGGCGGTACCCAGCTTTTCATGGCGGTCTCCCATGGAATTGAGTTTTTCTATGATCTGTTTGAGTTCACTGACCTGTCCGAACTGAGCGGCCTCCTGGATTTGTGTTCGCATGCCCTCAGGCAGAGGGATGGCGAAGGGCGTCTCGTCAATAGCGGGACCCGTGGCGGGGGGTGGGGGCTGGACGGCTTTGAACTGACGTGGGAATCGTTTTTCAACCACTGCTGCAATGGCTTCGATACGAAGCGGCTTGGCGATGCAGTGGTCGATTCCCTTTTCGCGAGATATCTGGTCGTGAAGGTCAAAGACATCGGCAGAGACCAGCACCGTTGGGATGGCGTCAAGGGTGGTGCGGCGCCTGACCTCCCGGGCCAGGGCAAGGCCGTCCATCATGGGCATGTGGTAGTCCACAAAAAGAATGTCCACAGGCTGAGATTCCAGTTGCTCCAGGGCATCTCGCCCGTTATCCGCACTGGTGACGGAGAAGCCCCATCCGGTAAGAATGCTGGAGAGCATTTCGCGGCTGTTGCGGTCGTCGTCCACCACCATGGCATGAATGCTCTGGGCTTTGGACAGTTGCCTGATGGCCGGGGCCGGGTCGTCGGGGAAGACGCTTTCTACGGGGACCTGGGGGAGGCGTATGGAAAAATGGAAGCGGCACCCAACCCCTTCATTGGAGGCAAGCTCCAGGCGGCCCCCCATAAGCTGGACATAGCTGTTGGAGATGGAGAGCCCCAGGCCGGTGCCATCTTCACGGGCATCGTTGTGGACTTGCCGAAATGGCTGAAAAATCATCTGTTGCAGGTCCTCGGGGATGCCGGGCCCAGTATCCTGCACCTCAAGGTGGAAGAGGTCGGGGGCGGTCTCCTCCACCCTCAGGCTTACCCTGCCGGTGTCGGTGAATTTAACGGCATTGCTTAAGAGGTTGATGAGCACCTGACGGAGTTTCCCCTGGTCGCCTTCAACGGGGATGGCGGTACGATCTTTGGGGCCAATCACCTCCCAGGTGAGTTTTTTCTCTTTGCAGCGCAGGGCAAAGAGGGTGTCCAGGCTGGAGAGGAGGGCGGCCAGATCAAAGGGGGCGACGCGGAGGTCCACCTTGCCCGCTTCGATTTTGGAAAAATCGAGGATTTCATTGATGACCTCCAGGAGGTGGCTTCCGCTTTTTTCAATGGTGTTCACGGCATGGATGGTGTCTGGGTCCCCCAGCTGTTTCTGTTGGAGGATCTGGGCATATCCGAGGATGGCGTTCATGGGGGTTCGGATTTCATGGCTCATGTTGGCCACGAAGATACTTTTGTACTGATTGGCGATCTCCGCCTCTTCTTTGGCTTTTTTCAGGGCCTCTTTCACTTTTTCCCTCTCCGTGATCTCGATTTGAAGCAGGCGGTTGGCCCCTTCCAGCTCGCTGGTTCGTTCCTTTACCTCGTTTTCCAAATTGCTGTAGAGGTGCTGCAGGTTGCTGCTCATGCGGTTGAAGGCGTGGAAGAGGTCCCCGATTTCGTCCCTGCGGGTGTCGAGGTCGGGTTTTACGAACTCCCCCCTGGAGAGGGACTGAGCCATGCTGGAGAGGGTGACCACAGGGGTGATGATGCTTCGGGCCAGGAACAGGTGAAGGCTGGCGGCCACCAGTATCACAATAAGAAGGCTGCCCACGGCCAGGGTGAGCGCGTCCATTCGAAGTTTTGATTTCACGGAGTCGGTGAAGATTCCGATCTCCACTTCGCCCAGGAGGGTGCCTGAGTCAGAGGTGATTTTCCGGGCAGCGACCAGGATGTTGTCGCCGGTCTGGCGCTGTTTTTTTTTTATGTTTTTCCCCCGGATGGTGGTTTCGACGTTGGTGAGGGAGTTTCCGTTGGCGTCATAGATTTCACAAAATGCGACCTGGGGGAACTGCCCCACGCTTAAGGCCACCTCCTCAAGGATGAAGTAGCTGTATTTTTCCAGGGGGTGAACGCTGAATTTGGCCACAAGGGACGTAAGGCGTTCGGCCTGCTGGGTGAGGGCCCCCATGAGTTGGTGACGCTGTTTCTCCAAAATGAGGACACCCGACAGGACAAGGGTGGCCAGCAGGATCAGAAGAATACCTGTGGTGATCTTTCTCTGGAGTGTCCAGGCAATCCTCATGGTGTTCCTTTGGATGGTTGGGCGGTGGACGGGAATCGGATTTCACCGGCGATGATCTTAAGTCGCACTTCGGCAAGGCGGTTGATAATTTCCTGGGGAATCAGTTCCCGTGTGTAGGTCATGGGGGAGAGTCCCACGCCCTCTTCGAGGAGGCCGTAATAGCGGACCCCTGGTTTAAACCGGCCCATGGCGATTTTTGCCACCTCCTTGTACGTGGCGGTGTCCAGGCGCTTCATCATGCTGGTGAGCACATGGCCCACGGCGAGATGGTCCTGATCGGAGTCCACGCCGATGACAAAGCGATTGGCGCCCCGGGCTGCCTGAATAATGCCGTTGCCGGTGAGGCCGGCCACAGAAAAAATGGTGTTTGCCCCGCGGTCATACATCTCTGTTGCCACGGCATGCCCTTGTGCCGGGCTGTTAAACCCGCTTAAGTCCGGGGCCTCGGAGATGTAAGCCACATCGATGGGAATTCCCGGAGAAGCGTAGCGGACCCCGGCCTGGAACCCGATGAAAAATGGCTTCAGCACAGGGATGTCCACGGCGCCAATAAAACCCAGTTTTCGGGTGTCCGGCATGGAGGCGGCCAGGACTCCGGCGAGGAAGGCGCCCTCCTCGACGGCAAAGACCGTGGAAACCACGTTGGCATGATCGCCTATCGGTACGTCGTGCATGATAAAATAGATGTTCGGGTAGCGTTTGGCGTACGTTTCCACAAGATTCTGGAACTCAAAGCCGTTGGCCACGACTACCTGAACACGCCGGAAAATGAGGCGTTGCATCGCTTTTTCGGCGGCAGACTCTGTTTTTTCCATGTCTTCGACGACAACGTCGATGCCCAGCTCCTGTTTTGCCTTGATAAGCCCTGCGTAGGTCATGTCGTTGAAGGACTGGTCCCCGATCCCTGATTGCCCGACCAGAAACCCCACGGTGAGGGGGTCAGCAGCCGCCGAGCCGCAAGGGAGAAGGAGCAGTAGCAGTGCGAAGATGATTTTTTTCATGGGGACACCTCCCGGCAGTGGCTTACGGTAAGTTCTCCGGTAATGATTTTTGACTCCACGCGTTTCAGTTGCTGGTGGACCGCATCGGGGATTAACTCCCGGGTATACCGCATGGGGCTGAGGCTCACACCACCATTTGCGAGGTTGTATTCGCTCTCTCCTGGTTGGAACCGGTGGTTCAGTATTTTTTCCACTTCCATGAAGGAGGCCCGGTCCAGACGCTTTACCATGCTGGTGAGGATAAGGCCCCGGGCCATGTGGTCCTGGTCGGCATCCACGCCGATGACGTAGCGGTTGTGGGTGCGGGCGGCTTGAATGATGCCATTTCCTGAAAGGCCGGCCACGGCAAAGATGATGTCGGCGTCTTGGTCGTACAGGGTGGAGGCAATGGCATATCCGGCATTCGGGTTGCTGAAACCCCTGTAGTTCCCGGCTTTGGCGATAAACCTGCTGATGACCCTTGCCTTTGGATTTGCATAACGAACCCCTTCGGTGAACCCCTGGCGGAAGGAGTGGATGGCACACATTTCAACGCCGCCAATAAAGCCGATGCGCTGGGAGTGGGTCATGGAGCCGGCCAGCACCCCTGCCAGAAAAGCGCCCTCGTGGTTGGCAAAGGTGGTGGAGACGATGTTGTCGTACCCGGTGACAAGGTAATCATTGATGATGAAGTAGATCTCCGGCTTTTCGGCAGCGGTTTTTTTGATGACAGGCAGAAGGCCCGCGCCATTGCAGACCACCACTTTGGTACCGGAGGCGAGGAGGCGATCAAGGGCGGCTTGCCGGGAGGTGTCGTTCTCTTGTGCTTCCGAAAAGAAGAGGCGAATGCCGTATTTTTCACGTGCTTTGGCCAGTCCCAGCCAGGTCATGTCGTTGTAGGACTGATCTCCCAGCCCTCCGCCACCGGCAAGGAAGCCCACGGTCAGGGGTTCGGCCCGGCAGGTCCCCGCCAGAAAAAGCGCAAAGATGCAGCAGGCTGCCGCACGTTTCAGGTGTTTCAGTGGCTGTGGTGAAAAGCCCATGTCGCTGCCTTTTCCAATGGTTTGAAGGGCATTGGCGTGTAAACCCACCCATGGGCGGTGCGATGCATGGGGGGGCGATATATCATGAAATGGTTTGGTATTCTTAAAAAATTAACACACCGCCCTGTAAAGATCAATTTTTCCAGGGTAATCGAGATTTTGTGTGGGATTTTGGCCGTTTTTTAACGGGGGTTCCGTGGGAGGACCAGACAGCCCCATGTGTGTCGTTTCAGCGAAAGGTTTTTCTTGGGGGAGATTGCGACATGTGTGGAAAGTTATAAACAATTGGTGGGGTCTTGCGGGGTACTGGTGGATTTTGTTTCGGTTTTGTCTGTTTTGTGTTGCTGGGGGTGGGGGGTTGGTTCTCTTTTGGTGTGTTGACGGGAGATTCGTTGGGGGTTGTCTTGATTTGTGTGGTGTTTGCCGTGTTTTGTTTGGGGTGTTGGTGTTTTTTTAAGGGTATGCCTTCCCATGGAAGGCGGCTTTTGGCGTGGGTTCAGCGGTAGGGCAGGCTGGATCCTTGTGTGGCTTCCCACATCTGGTGTGGTATAAACGGCCCATGAATATGAACATGAACCTTACAGCAGTGGATTATCATATTGCCCAGGACGCCTGGCTTCGCGACATCAACCTGCACCTTTCCATGGGGGAGGTGTGGGCAGTGATCGGTCCCAATGGCTCGGGCAAGTCGGCCTTGGGAAAACTTCTGGCCGGCAAGGCGCTTCCTACCAGCGGATGTGTGAGCGGCCTTCCCATGGCCGTTGGGCATATCTCCTTTGAAGACCATCTGGCCGCCATAGAACGGGAAATCCGAGAGGACGACACCGACTTTATGGACCGCATCGACCCGGGCCGCTCCGCCCTGGGGTTTATCATGGAGGGGGGCAGGGACGAGCCGAAGGCGCGCCTGCTCGGTGAGTCCTTTGGGTTGGCCCCACTCTTTGACCGGGGGTTGCGCTTCCTCTCCACCGGGGAGATTCGAAAATCCCTGATCTGCCGTGCGTTGATGGCCGACCCTGCCCTTCTTGTCCTGGATGACCCCTTCTGTGGTCTCGACAAAGGGGCGGCAGCGTCCCTGGGCGAGCGGATCCATGCCCTCTCCCGGGCAGGGGTGACGCCGGTGATGATTCTCGGGCGCACGGGGGAGTTGCCCCCGTTTGTCACCCATGTGGCAGAAATGGAAGAGGGGCGTCTCGTAAGCTCCGGCCCCCGGGATGAGTGGGCGGCAAGACGCAAGGACTTGAAAGCCAGGAGCCGTTCCCTTGCGGAACTTCCCGAGGCGTGTTTCCTCGAAGATGACAAGGCTGCTGCTCCTCTTTCAGGGGAGGCGCTTGTCCGGTTTCAAGATGTGTCCGTGGCCTACAACGGAAGGCCCGTGGTGACGGGCATTACCTTT
>Ga0209475_10005299_pt1 | contig 10646 bp, 8 predicted proteins | sample tdDd471_FD_187128 | JGI IMG/M metagenome (GOLD analysis project Ga0209475, IMG submission 187128) | Marine sediment microbial communities from the Atlantic coast under amendment with organic carbon and nitrate - tdDd47.1 (SPAdes)... | ecosystem: Environmental > Aquatic > Marine > Coastal >...
CCGATCCGGCGCCATGACAGGCCTCGCAGCCCACGCCCTCGGCGTCGGCATACTTGCCCTTGGCGTTGACCTTTACATCTCCGCCCAGGAAAGCCTGGGTGGCATGGCACTTGAGGCAATCAGCCGCCTTCTGGGGGTCGCCAACGCCCTTTTCTTCGGCGATTTTCTTGGCCTCAGGAGTGCCCAGCGTCTCGAAAGCACCGGCGTGGGCCGAGCCTCCCCAGATCTTGTACTGGTCACCGGTCTTCGAGCCGTGGCACATCTTGCACTTGGGCGCGCCGATCAGTTCGGGAGCGGCCACTGCTTCCTGGAATGCTCCCATGAACAAACCACCGATAACTGCCAGACCCAGGATCATCAACATCTGCCGCTTCATGCTCTCTCCTCCGGTGCGCGTACCCAGCGATAGCCGACTTCGCGCGTTCAGATTGTTAATCGATACCGCAGGTCTGAAAGTAGCACCTCGCGGTCCTCTTGTCACCATTTCGTCACTCAAAAAATCGAGGCCTATCTGATTGTGTCCGATCACTTAAGCAATCGATTGAACCAGTTGCCCTTGGGCAGATCTTCGGTTGTAACAAGCGGCACGCTACCGAGTTCCCTGCCATCCAGCTTGACCACCGCCCGGCCGACGACCTCCCCGGCCGCCAGGGGTGCGGCCAGTTTCTCCGGCAGTTCATAATCCACCACGAGATCATCCTGCCTGCTACGCGGTACGCTGACGGTCAGTGATTCGCCGTAGGCCACCGAGGAGCGCTTGACCTTACCTCCCTTGACCGGCACTTCCAGATCCAGCGGCTGACCGGCTTCGGGGATGATCGCCACCTGCTCGAAAGCGTTGAAGCCGTAGGTCAGCAAGCGAGTCGTTTCGTTGGCCCGAGCATGATCCGTGGGACACCCCATGACCACAGAGATCAGACGTTTTCCCTTCTGGACAGCCGTGGCGGTGACGCAGAAACCGGCGCCTCCGGTGTAGCCTGTTTTCAGACCGTCGAGGCCTCGATAGTTCCCCACCAGCTTGTTGGGATTGTAGAGTGTGAACTCGCCGCCGCGAAAGGGGGCGGTCTTGGTGGACGCCCATTCCAGGGCGTCGGGATACTTGATCAGTTCCATCCCCAGCAGGGACAGATCGTGGGCCGTTGTCAAATCCGGCCTCTGGCCTCTGCCGGCAGGTAGGCCATGGACCGAGTTGAACTCGGTATCGGACATGCCCAGATCCCGAGCTCTCATGTTCATCAGATCCACGAAGGCATCGGTACTGCCGGCCACGTGCTCGGCCAGCGCCACCGCGGCATCGTTGGCGGAATGGATGGCCAAGGCCTGGAGCAGTTCCTCTACGGTGAACTCTTCGTTGTGTTTGAGATAGACCTGGGAGCCTCCCATGCGGCTGGACTTGGCCGAGACCCGCACCGTTTCCCCCATGGTCAGATCCTCGTCTGCCAGATGCTCGAGAACGATCAACTCGGTCATCATCTTGAGCATGGACGCAGGCTGCCTGCGCAAACGATCATTGTTTGCCACCAGCACCAGACCGGTTTCGGCGTCGATGACGATGGCCGACTTGAATTCGCCCGACAACGACGCGGGAGCAGCTCCGGTCCCGACTCCATCCTCCGGAGTCTCGGCTTCCGCCGGTACCGCCAGCAGACAGAGCAGGAATATCGTCAGTGAAACCGGGAAGGCTGAGCGGTGAAGATCCATCTTCGCCATAGGATCGGTCCTTTAATTGCAGATTGAAGGGGCACGGGTGGTTTGGCTGTCACCACCGGTTGAGACTAATCAACGATTATACCCGTGTCAACGGAGTGGGGTTGCCCGATGTTTTTATTTGGTGGCCGGCCCGCGTTCCCTGCGAAGGCGAAAAGGTGATCATCCTACGGAAAATATCGCCACTGGACGATCGTCATATCCATCGCCTATTTTCCTGGATTGGTACGATATTCCATCCACCGCCAGAAGGTACTTCATGCCCCTGCGATCCGGACAATTGGACAGTGACCATCGAACGGGAGGCTTGACCTCCCGCTCCCGTCTAGCTGTTCTGGCCGGTCTCTGGGCCTTCGCCCTGCCTCAACCCTTGCTGGATCTCATCGCCAAGAATCCTCAGTTCCTTTCGGTCCATCAGGTGGGACCGCTGGGTACCGTGATACTGGTTGTGGCTGCGTTCACGGTGGTGCCGCTGGGATTGTGGCTGGTCATCGAGTTGACCGCTCGGCTGCGCAAGCGCTGGGGACTGGGATTGTTGACCCTGGTGGCGATCCTGATGATTGCCGCAACTGTGCGCCCGGCGGTGGGCCGGATCGGCTCTCTCGGCGGATGGCTGCAGGTGGCGGTGGCACTGGCGGCAGGCGGAGTGGCTGTCGGCCTTGTCTGGAAACTGCCGAGGGTGGGGCGTCAACTGGGACTGCTGGGTTGGGTGCCGGTGCTGTTCAGCGTCGTATTCCTGAGCCAGGGAGGTCCGCGATCGATCCTGTTTCCTCCGGGTCACGAAGACCATGAGGGACCGTCTAGAGCCGAACCCTTGCCTGCCGGATTCGAGAACACGCCCGTCGTCCTGGTGGTCTTCGACTCGTTTCCGACCGTGAGCCTGGTCAACCGTGACCTGGAGATAGACGATTCACTGTGTCCGAACCTGGCCGAGTTTGCCCGGGACGCCATCTGGTTCCGCAACACACTGTCCATCAGCCCCAGCACCCTCTGGGCGGTGCCCGCCATCATGACCGGCAGGTATCCGGCGCCCGGCAGTTCACCAACTCTGGACTGGCATCGCGACAATATCTTCACCTGGCTGGGCGACACTCACCGGATCCACGCTTTCGAATCCCACACCCTGCTCGACCCTGCGTCGGCCACCCGGGTTTCATTGTGGGAAAAGATCGATCTGCTCCTGTCGGACCTGGCAATCATCAGTCAGCATATCCTGTTGCCTGCGGACCTGGCTCGCGGCGTACCACCGGTGACCAACGACTGGAAAGACTTCGCGGGAGCCGCTGGAAACGAGGACTCGCCTCACGCGGGAGCCCGGGACCGGTTGCTGCAGGACTTCGTGGAGGCCATCACGCCCTCGCAGCCGGCCGGTTGCTACTTCCTGCACGCGGTGGTGCCTCATGCACCTTTGGTCTATTTGCCATCGGGTGAACGGTACTCACGCAACGGCACCGAACCCAGCGGGCAGGGTGCACAGTGGGGACTCTGGCAGGACGATCCGTGGGCGGTCATCCACAGCCACCAGCGCCACCTGCTACAGGTGGGGTACACCGATCGCTTGGTGGGACGAATCGTGGCCCGGTTGAAGGAGCAGGGACTCTACGACGACGCGCTGGTCGTTTTCACCGCTGACCATGGGGTGAGCTTCCGTCCCGGCGACAAGCGACGCGATCGCAGCGACACTAATCTCGGCGACATCATGCCTGTACCTCTGTTGATCAAACCGCCGCACCACCGCGCAGCAATTGTCGACGACCACGTGGTACGAACAGTGGATATACTCCCGACCATGGCTCAGGCCCTGGGTACGGCCCTCACCTGGTCGACCCAAGGGCGTAGCGCCCTGGATCCGGAGTTCCCCGGCATCGAAACAGTGGCTCACCAGGAAAAGAGTTCGTTCGTCGAAATTGATCCCGGCACGGTTCTGGATCAACGTAGAGCCAGTTTGCAGATCAAAGAGCAACGTTTCGGCAGACGCCCTGGCACTGAATCACTATACATGCCATTGCGGGGCATGCAGCTGTGGGGACACCCGGTCAGCCAGTCCCTGCCGCGCAGGGGCGGCGTGGAAGTCTCGATGCTGCGCCCCAGTCCCTGGCTGGCCCCTGATCCGGAAACCGGATACTCGCCGGTGGAGTTCGTGGGTTTCGAGATGGGTGCTAGCACCCTGCCGCCCCACTGTGACTATCTAATCGCCGTCGACGGCCGGATCCGAGCCGCAACGCGCCCGTACCAACGCGCAGAGAACGCCACCGTCGCCACCATCTCGGCCATGTTGCCCGAGGCCCACCTGAGTGCCGGTGAGCACCTTGTCGAGGTCTACGTGGCCGATTGGAGTGGCAACGAACCGATCATCCAATCCCTAGGATCCGGAGCCTTCGGCGGCGCCGGCATCAATCTCGTCACCACGCCGCTGCCTGGCCTGACCATCGGTGGTCTGTACGGACTGAATCTGTGGGGGGGCGGGCCGGCCCGCTGGACCGATGGACAGGCTGCATTCATTCTTTCGGGTCTGAAGGAACTCCCGGCCGGTAGGATTCGGGTCGAGATCGAAGCGGCAAGTCCCGGCGGCACCCCCCTGATCGTGACTGTCAACGGGGTCCCGGTCATCAACTCGTACGTCGAGAACAAGCCGTCCAGCCATGAAGCCACTCTCGCTGGGATCGCCAGCTACGGTGAGGTCAGGATCGGCGTCCACAGCCACACGTTCCAGCCCAGCGAGTTCGACGCGGGCAGCAAGGACGAACGTTTTTTGGGGGTAGCACTGAGAAGGGTGGAGTTCGCGGCGGACACCGAGTCCTCATCGGATCCAACCGAGGCCGCCCCTCCAGGAGGGGACTGGATGCTGTTGCGCCCGCAACCGGACTCGCCGGCCACTTTCGACGGGCTCCATCGAACCGAGGACTGGAACGGCGAACCGACCGCCTGGAGCAACGGACAATTGACCATCCGGGTTCCCTGGAAGGGGCCCTCCAAACCCAGGTACCTACATCTCGATCTGGCCAGTTCCGGCCCCGAGCCCAACGAGTTGTCCCTGGAGGTCAATGGCGTCCCGGTGGGTCGGAGCCGTCTGGCGCCGGGGCCCTGGCTTGGTTGGGCGGATCTTTCAGGCGTCCCGCCGGCCGATAGTCTGACGATCCGAATCCTGTCGGACACGTTCGTCCCCGGCGCGAGAGATCCCCACAATGCCGATTCGCGGGAGTTGGGAGTGGCATTCCGGTTGTTGTCCCTGATCCCCTGAACCGGCGCAGCGAACCGACCTCGGACCTGACAACATCTTTACATCTCAGAACCCCTGAGCTAGTTTGATTGCACTGAATTTCGCCCGATTCCCGCATTATCGCGAAAGGATCATCCAGCATGTCGACCCAGGAACTGTTCGCCGCCCTGCAGCGGCTCCTGACCTGTCCGAGGCCACTCCCAAGTACCGCGATTGCGGTGGCGGGAATGTTGATGCTGACCCCGGCTACGGCCTTTGCATACATCGATCCGGGTACCGGCAGTTTTGTCATTCAGGGTATCATCGCCGCGGTCGTCGGCGCGGGCGTGTTCTTCAAGCTATTCTGGGGACGCATCAAGACTGCGATCACCGGCAAATCGCCTGAACCGGATGATGATGTCGATGAATGAGGGAATCCTGCCTTCGTCGTTCCGAGACCCCAGCGGCTTCCTGTTCCGGCACGAGGGGCGTCTGTTGCGCCAGGTCAACGCACGGTATGCCCGGGACTACGATCTGCTGAACAGCTCCGGACTGTATGACCTGTTGGTGGAAAAAAGTCTGCTGGTGCCCCACGTCGAGGCCCCGGTAGATCTGGCCCGCCATGGTGGCGCCTACAAGGTGATCGAGCCCGACCTGGTGCCCTTCGTCAGTTATCCCTACGAGTGGTGCTTCTCCCAACTAAAAGACGCGGCTCTGGCAACCCTTCGCATCCAAAAGCTGGCGCTGAAAAAGGGAATGATCCTCAAGGACGCCTCGGCCTACAACATCCAGTTCCATCGGGGCAAACCGATGCTCATCGACACCCTGTCGTTCACTGCCTACAACGAGGGTGAACCCTGGGTGGCCTATCGCCAGTTCTGCCAGCATTTCCTGGCCCCGCTGGCCTTGATGGCCCTGCGGGACGTCCGCCTGTCCAGCCTGCTACGCTCGAATATCGACGGCGTGCCTTTGGATCTGGCCAGCAGCTTGCTACCCTGGCGAACGCGGTTGGTGCCGGGCCTCCTGATGCACATCCACGCCCACGCCTCGAGCCAGAAGAAACACGAGGACAGCCGCAAGGCCGCACGGACGGCCAAGGTCAGTCGCAACGCGTTGACCGGGATTCTGGACAGCTTGCGCGGCAGTATCCGCAAGCTGCAGTGGCGTCCCGGCGGTACGGAATGGGGCGATTACTACAACGACACCAACTACAGTGACGAATCGCTGCAGTTGAAACGCGAAATGGTCGGTGCCCAACTGGACCGCACCGATGCGACCGTGGTGTGGGATGTAGGCGCGAACAACGGCTACTTCAGCCGGGTCGCGAGCGAGCGCGGGCTGTGGACCGTGGCCTCGGATATCGATCCGACCGCCGTGGAGCAGAACTGGCAGGTCTGCAAGCAGGAGAAGGAACAGAATCTTCTGCCCCTGTTGATGGATCTGACCAACCCCAGCCCGGCCCTGGGCTGGGCCCACCGGGAACGTATGGCCTTCCTGGAACGGGGACCCGCCGATGCCGTACTGGCTCTGGCCCTGATCCACCACTTGGCCATCAGCAACAACGTGCCTCTGGACCGTTTGGCCGAGTTCTTCGCCGCGGCTGGCACCTGGTTGATCATCGAGTTCGTGCCCAAGAGCGACTCCCAGGTCCAGCGTCTGCTGGCAACCCGGGAAGATGTGTTTCCCGACTACCATCTGGAGGGGTTTGAAACCGTCTTCAGCCGGCTGTTCGAGATCGTGGCCAAGGAGCCGATCCCGGGCAGCGAACGCACCTTGTTTCTGCTGCGACAAAGGCCCAGGGCGTAGCTCGACGATTCGGAGTCATTCTTCGGCAAGCTATCCGCGAAACAAAAGACCGGCTGGGCGTGGCTAATACCCTGCGCCTCGGCCGTTCTAATGCTGGCACTGCCCATGCTGATCTACCTGAAGCACCAGAGATATCCGTTGGCACAACCCGAGATCCTGGTGATCTTCGCCGGGATCGCGGTGGTCGGCCTGCTCCTCGGCTTGGCCATGCTTCTGGGGCGTTCACCGGGTCTGGTGATCGGCACTTCGGCCTTGCTGATCTACGTGCTGGATATCCAGACCTCGTGGCTCGACCGATCGGCGTGGCTTCTGCCGGTAGTATGCGTACTCGCGGCTGGTTTCTGCTGGCTGATGCGAAAGCATCTGTCTCGCATGTTGTTCCTGATCTCGGCCGCCATGTTCGTTTCGACCCTGGTTTTGCCCGGCGGCCACCCGGTCATTCGAGAGGGCCGGTTCGAGGCCGCTGCGCCGGGCTTGACCGACCTGCCGTTGGTCCTGCATCTGATTCTGGACGAGCAGACAGGAATCGAAGGCATCCCGCGTGAGTTCGATCCCGACCGTGCTATCGCCGACCAGATGAAGGACTTCTATCTGGAGAACGACTTTCAGGTCTTCGGCCGAGCCTACAGTCGATACTGGCAGACCAGGGACTCCGTATCCAATCTGCTGAATTTCGCGTCCAACGATACATCCGTCGTGTTCTTCGGCGGCCGTTTCGAAGAAGGTCAGTTGTTGCGAGAGAATGCCTGGTTCGATCGTCTCCATGAACAGGGCTTCAGTATCCACGTCGTTCAGTCGGACTATATGCTCTACCATCGCGGATCCGATTCGGATGCGGCCTCTGGTTCCGACACCGGTGTCACATTCACGTCTCAGGCGATCCGGCCGCTGATCCGAACCACGCTTTCGACCCGGGAAAAGATTCCTTTCATCGTCGGTACGTACATCGAGCTGTCCGAGTATCTGAAGCGTCTGGACCGACTCTACAGGAAGATCCGCACCTCACGATTCGGAGCGGTTCTCCACCTGCCGTATTTTGGCGGATTGGACGTTACCCGAGTCAGTCCCCTGGCGGCCATGGACGCCATGGCCGAGTTGAAATCCCTGCTGAATCAAGCTCAACCGGGCCAGGCTATTTTCGGGCATGTTCTGTTACCTCACCATCCGTACGCATTGGACCCTGATTGTGGCTTGGAGCCAAGAGTCGAGCGCTGGCTCGAGTTCAAGGAGAGTGCGGCCCACCCGCAACGAAACACCCGGGAATCCCGTGCCGTGCGGTATCCGCTCTACCTGGACCAGCTGTTGTGCACGCAAGCATTGTTGGGCGAGCTTTTCGGGATTCTCATGGCCAGGGGGTTGTGGGACAGCGCGATCGTCGTCGTACACGGTGATCACGGATCCCGCATCGACATGGGATCATCGTCGTCCCATTTCGTGGCGCATCTGAATCCCTCGGATTTTCTCGACGGACACTCCACGCTCTTCGCCGTCAAGCGTCCCGGCGTCCCGGGCAGCTACGACCGGCGGCAACTTCCGATCGACCACCTGTTTCGACGGTTGCTGGTGGATGAGATTCCCCCCGGAGATCCGGAGCTTGAGAACAACCCTTTCGTATTGATCAGAGGACAGGGATTCGACGGGACCACGCTGGTTCGGCAGCCCATGCCCGGCTTTGACCATGGCCAGGCACACTAGCCTTGCCGTGGACGAACTCGACCTAGCGAAAACCCCAGTACCGGCTGCCGGCGAAGTTGAAGGCAGGCACAATCACCACGACGGCGACCAGACCGCTGGTGTTGCTCTGGTCCAGGACACTGGTGACCAGGTGCATGATGCCCGCATTCAAGGCCGCACCGATCAATGCCACGGTCAGATACCGGACCAGATACCGTTCGTGGCGACCAGTCACCCGGAATGTCCACGAGTGATTCAGCAGGTAGGAACACACAAAAGCCGTCAGAAACGCCGGCACTGTGGCCACGGTAGGATTCCAGGCAAGCCCGCGAGTCAGCGCCAGGAAAACCACCACGTGGACAAGAGTCGCTGCGAACCCCACGATTCCAAAGCGCACCAGCTGTCCGACCGTCTTACCCATACCGGCGGCCCACCAGCAGCAGCGACACGCCCCAGGGAGCCGTGAATGCGGGCATCAGGTGTCGCTCGGCGGCAAATATACTCCGCAGAAGGCTGTTCAGAGGAGCCGGAGGCACTTGCAGATCGGCCTCGACCCGACCCGGGAAACGGCGCTCGATCAACCGCACCGCGGCAATCAATGGAAACAGGAAGACATTGAAGCAGGACAGGTACTGGATCTGGAGCGGGGCACCTTCGACAACCCGACGCAGCTGCCGTGCGTCGTAACGGCGATGGTGGTGGTGTACCTCGTCGTGGGCACTCCACAGGAAGCCGAAGGCCGGCACCGTGGCCAGGAACCAACCGCCCGGTTTCAACAACCTGTGCACGGTCTGCAACGAGGCGGCATCGTCAGCGATGTGTTCAAGTACATCGAGCATGACCACCAGATCGAAACTTTCGTCCGGGTACGGAACATCGTCGGGCAGCGAGGCGGCCTCGACCTCGGCCAGATTCAGGGCGGACGCATAATTGCGTGCCGTCTCGTCGCTGTCGGCCGCGTACAACTGGCCGTAGCGGGCTAGCATCTCGAAGTTCCCGCCGCTGCCGCAGCCGAGTTCCAGGATGCGCCGGTCTTCCCGGGCAGGAAGACGTTTGAGCCAATGCTCGATGATCCGGCGCCGACCAACGAACCACCAGTGGTCGCGCTCGACGGCTGCCATCTGATGATAGACCGACTCCCTCATGTCACTGAAGGTCCGTGGGGATCGGCGTCCTCACTCGGCCCATACTTCTGGCGGATCACGTATAGAGGTCGACTCTTGACCTCGACGAAGATCCGGCCGATGTACTCGCCGAGAACGCCGATGCCGATGAGGTTGACGCCGCCGAGAAACAGCACGATGACGATCAGTGAAGCGTAGCCGGGAACATCGACACCCACGAAGATCGTGCGCGTGATCAGGTACACCATGTAGATGAATGCGACCAGCGCCACACTCAGCCCCATGTAGGTCCATACTTTCAACGGCTTGGAGCTGAACGAAGTGATGCCATCCAGCGCGTGGCGCCAGAGTTTCAGGTAGTTCCACTTGGTGTCGCCGCTACGGCGCGGGTCTCGATCAAAATCCAGGGCAATCTGCCGGAATCCAGCCCAGGCAAAAAGACCCTTCATGAATCGCGTGCGCTCAGGCATGGCGTTCAGGGTATCGACGACACGACGGTCCATGAGGCGATAGTCACCGGTATTCTCGGGTATCGGAATCTCCGACAGGCGATTGATGAAACGGTAGAACGCACCAGCCGAAGCCAGCTTGAGCCGCGTCTCGCCCCGGCGGCTGCGGCGCCGCGCATAGACCACGTCGTATCCTTCGCGCCAGCGGGCAACCATGGACTCGATCAACTCGGGAGGATCCTGCAGATCGGCGTCAATGGGAATGACCGCCTGTCCCCGAGCTTGGGCCAGCCCAGCGGTGAGGGCAAGTTCCTTGCCGAAGTTACGGGCAAGATCTATCACGACGACCCGGGTATCGGTCTCCCGCTGCCGCAGCAGGTCGGCCAGGGTCGAGTCGGTACTGCCGTCGTTGATGCAGACGATCTCGTAGTTCTCGGCGACCGGCATCAGCGCCTGTCGCAGGCGATCGAACAGAGCGGTCAGACCGGCCGCCTCGTTGAACATGGGGATAACGATGGAGAGTTCGACGGGGTCCACGAAGCCTTGCCTTTTCTCTTGCCGGGTTCGCCTTCATTGTTGCCGGGATGCCGAGCACTCCCTCGGATCCGGCCATCATCAGCGGCGGATATCCGGAAGTCAACGGCAGGATCCGCGGCCGGAGCCCACGACAGCACGATTCTCAGTACA
>Ga0209475_10005302_pt1 | contig 10642 bp, 7 predicted proteins | sample tdDd471_FD_187128 | JGI IMG/M metagenome (GOLD analysis project Ga0209475, IMG submission 187128) | Marine sediment microbial communities from the Atlantic coast under amendment with organic carbon and nitrate - tdDd47.1 (SPAdes)... | ecosystem: Environmental > Aquatic > Marine > Coastal >...
ATAGTGAACTTCTGAATAAGTATTGCTGATTAAAAATATTAGCTATATTTACTGCAATTAAGTTTAAAAGTGAATCAAATCAAACAACCTCATATCAATAGCGGCAATATTGAGAGGCGAGAAAGTGTATATGAGTATTTGTTTAATACTTATTACGTTGGCTTGTGTTCATATGCTATTCGTTATGTTGAGCGTAAAGATTTAGCTGAAGAAATAGTATCAGAAACCTTCTTTAAAATGTGGCAAAGAGGTACTATTGAACTTACAGGTTCAATGAAATCTTATTTGTTTCAGGCTGTTTATAATAATTGTATGTATTTTCTTCGTCAACAATCCTCCGAAAGAAAACGAATTACTAATATACAGCAGCAATTTGAAAGTAATAATACGTATCGCTTATTAGAAGATTTTACCGAACGTGATAGCTTAATCTTAAAAGAGTTAGAGGAGATGATTCACGAGGCTATAAAGCGTTTACCCGAGCAAGCGCAAAAAGTATTTGCCCTTAAGCGTTATAAGGGTTTAAAGAACAAAGAAGTTGCAGATCAACTCAATATTTCTGTTAAGACTGTTGAAATGCATATGACACGAGCCTTATTGTTTCTAAAAACAGAATTAAAGGACTACATTCCTACATTTTTATTATTTTTTCTTCTTGGTAAATAATTAATATCAGTCATTTATATTTTTTTTTCAAAAAAAGTAAAAAACGATACAGGGTTTTTTCTTCTGGTTGCATCTTGTATATAAACCATGCAACGAATGAGTGAAATTGATAATCGGGATGTTTTAATTTTCAGATTCCTTTCTGGAGAGTCTTCTATTGAGGAAAATGAAGTGTTAAAGCAAGCTTTAAGTGCGGATGAGGATTTTTATCGGCATTATGTTGAACTTCGAGAAGTTTGGTATGCTGCAGGAGTTAAAGAAAATGCAGAAGGATTTGATGTGGAACGCGCAATTTCGAATTTTAAACGACAGACAACAGAAATTAATACTCGGAAGAATATCAGGCGATTGCAAATTAAGCAGTGGATGAAGGTTGTAAGTGTGGCTGCCTCTCTCTTTATTCTCTTCTTTGTTGGTAAATATATGTTTTCGATAGATGAACCAGAAATGAAAACATATTGCCATTCAACAAATAAGGGAGAGCGGAAAGTTGTGTTTCTGCCCGATAGTACAAAAGTTTGGTTAAGTGGAGAGACAGATTTATTCTTTTCATCAGATTATAATTTAGAAGAGCGCGAAGTAAAGTTGGATGGGGAAGCATTTTTTGATGTTGTAAAGAATAAAGAAAAGCCTTTTGAGGTATTATCAGGAAATCACAGTGTAACCGTTCTTGGTACGCGCTTTAATGTGAATGCAAGGAGTGTGAAATCATATATTGAAACTGTACTTGAAGAAGGAAAAGTGCGTGTGTCTTTATTGAATAATGATGAAGCATACATTCTTATGCCAGGAGAAAAAGTAGTATACAATAGGCTAACACAAACTATAAAAACTTATGAGAATATTGATGTAAGTTCTTATACTTCATGGACGACTGGTTTATTACGATTTAGAAATGAAACTTTGGAAAATTTAGAGGAGCGATTAGAAAGTTGGTACGGTGTAGATATTATTATAGAAGATGAAGCGGTAAGTACCCTCCGATTTACCGGAACAATTGAGAACGAAAGTATTGAACAATTACTAAGCATAATGCGAATGTCAAATGGCATTAACTATACCAAGAAGAATGAATCCTTTTTAATCACACTTGAAAAAAATAATATGCCCATGAAATAAGAATAATTAACTAAAGAAAAAAACCGGAAAAATGCTGCCACATTATCCGGTCATATAATTATTAAATCCTGTTTAAGTAGAACCTAAACATTACAAATTTATGAAATTAAAATCGGATCGTAATGCCTTTTTTGAAAAGAAAAGCATTAGAAAATTGTATCGAGTTATGAGGCTAACATTTTTATTGTTCGTCATTGGCCTACTACAAGTATCGGCTAGCGGATACTCGCAAAAGAAAAGTATAACCATCTCGTCGGAGCGAATTGAGTTGGCAAAGCTTTTTGAAGAAGTTGAAAAGAAGAGTGATTATAAATTTTTCTTTAACAATGATGATGTTGATGCATCGGTGATCACATCTGTAAAGGCATCTAATGCTGATGTTTATAGTGTTTTGGATGAGGCGCTGAGTGGTTTGCCATACATGTACAAGGTATTAGATGACAATTTAATCTTTGTTCACCGAAAAAGTGATGTTAACAGTTTAATACAACAATCAATTACAGTTACTGGAACAATAATTGATAATACGGGAGAACCTCTTCCCGGTGTAAACGTATTTGATAAAGCAGCTCCTTCAAATGGTGTTATAACCGGTATTGATGGCTCTTATTCTTTGAGATTATCAAATTCTGATGCGGTTATTGTATTCTCCTACATTGGTTTTGAAACGCAAGAAGTGAATGCTGCTGGAAGAACAAATGTTAGTGTGACTTTGATGCCTGATACTAAAGAGTTGGATGATGTTGTCGTTGTTGGGTATGGCGTTCAAAGGCGTGAGGCTTTAACAAGTTCTGTTTCTACAGTTCAAGGAAAAGATTTGCAAAAAGTGTCTTCATCAAGTTTTGACAAGGCATTACAGGGGAATACCGCTGGTGTTGTTGTAAGCAGTGCTGTTGGTAATCCAGGTAGTTATGCCGAAGTGGTTATTAGAGGTAGCGGTAGTATTAATGCTTCAAATTCACCTTTATATATTGTTGATGGAGTTCCTGTATTAACAGGTAGGGTTGGTGATTGGGCCGACGATAGTCGTTCGAATTTCTTGAGCAGTCTGAATAGCCACGATATCGAAAATGTTACGATTATGAAAGATGCTGCTGCAACGGCTATTTATGGTTCCAGAGCAAGTAACGGCGTAATCATCATTACAACCAAAAGTGGGAAACAAGGTAAAACTAAGGTTAGTTTTAATGTAGAGAAAGGTGTCTCCACATTAACAAATGCCAAAAACAAAAATGCAAATAGTGAGGATCTGGTTAAATACTTTCAAGATGCGTCACGAAATGCTGGTGAGTTATATGATCCGAACGGAAATTATGCAGATTGGTATGACCCAATGGTAGACCAAGGTCTTTATTTTCCAAATTCTTTAGCAGATACTAACTTTGATTGGTGGGATGCCTATACACAAGATGGCACCTATGATAATTACAATGTCAATATTAGCGGAGGTGATGAAAAAACGAACTTCTTTGTGAGTGCTGGGTATTTAAATCAGGAAGGAACCGTTGTAGGTACCAGTTTTGATCGTTTTAGTGGACGTGTTAATTTAAATCATCAATTAAATAAATATATCAAAATTGGTAATAATACGCAGATTAGCAGGAGCAAACAAAATTATGTGTATGATGGTTGGGCATGGGCTAACCCAGTAGCGGCTTCATTCTGGACCTTGCCTTTCTATTCTTCGCATACTGAAGATGGAGAGTATAATCATGACCTTGGAGGTTCTAATGGTAATTACAATGTTTTGCATATTAATGATGTTAGCTCTATGCAAAATCGAACTGTAAGTATTGTAAATTCAACATATGTAGAACTCGCGATTACTGATAACCTTAAAGCAAAAAGTGTGTTTGGTTTAGACTGGAAAGATGTTGATGATGACCAATATTTTGACCCAAGTGCAGCTAATGCTTCAAGTTGGGGTGGAGGTTATTATGCCGTTAATAATAAATACTATAAGTGGAATATAAGTAATACTTTAACTTATAATAAGATTTTCAACGGGGTACATAGTCTTAATGTTTTAGTTGGTCAGGAAGCTCGAGAATATAACAATTGGTGGCTTTATGCAGGTGCTTCTAAAATTGATCCTGATATTCCAAATCTTGATGGGACTTCTGATGAACAAGAAGTAGGAGGTTCAAGGATTGAAAATTCCGGCATATCTTACTTTTCAAATGCTTCTTATAGTTTTGATAGTAGATATTATTTGGGTGCAAGTATCCGAAGAGATGCTAGTAGTAAATTTGGTTCAGATAACAAGTGGGCAACTTTCTCATCTGTTTCTTTAGGATACACCTTATCTAATGAAGATTTCTTTAATGTTTCCTGGATTAATAATTTGAAATTTAGAGCTTCCTATGGTGAAACAGGTAACAGTGGAATCGATAGCTATGCCAGCAAGGGGTTGTATCAAGCTGATAAATACAATTCAAATTTAGCACTATACCCTAAGCAAATCGAAAACAATATGATGCGTTGGGAAAGTGCAAAAACAACAAATGTTGGCGTTGACTTGATGTTGTTTAATCGCATTACAGGAACGGTAGAATATTATTGGAGAAATACACATGATTTGTTAGTTGATGCAGAGATATCGCAGACTTCAGGTCAATCATCCATATTAGTAAATAGTGGAGAAATACTAAATGAAGGCTTGGAGGTTGCTTTGAGTAGTCAAAATATAAAAGGGAGTAATTTTACTTGGACTACCGACATTAATTTCACTTTACCTTCAAGCGAAATAATCAGCCTTGGCGATGATATGGAAGAAATGAGTAATGGTTCATACCAAAAAAGACGTATTGGAGGAAACTATACCGAATGGAACTTGTTTCAGTTTGCTGGTGTGAATCCAGATAATGGAATGGCACTTTGGTATGATGAAAATGGAGAGAAAACAGAGAACTATGGCGATGCGGTGAGAGAATATTGTGGTAGTCCAGAACCGACGCTCTATGGTAGTATGACCAATACAATTAATTTTAAGGGTATCGAACTAAGCTTTATGTTTTATGGAGTTACAGGAAATGAAGTTATGTTCTCAGAAAGAATATACCGTGAACATGATGGTTCAGATGTTGGTGCAAGTAGCTCCGGCCCAGTAACGGAGTATGTAGCACAAAACTATTGGACGACACCAGGACAAATCACAGATGTTCCAAAGCCAATTGCATATAACGATACACAAAGTAATGAATGGGTAAGTTCAAGATGGCTTGAAGATGGTTCTTATTTAAGATTGAAAACCTTAAAATTGGGTTATACACTACCTAAAAAATGGATTGAAAAGGCTTTCATAAATAATGCTAATATATATTTCCAAGGGACTAATTTATTAACATGGTCCAATGTTAGTGGACTTGATCCTGAAGTTGGAACAAACGGTTATTCTTATAACGCTGTACCAAATGCACGTACATTTATTTTTGGTGTTAATTTAGATTTTTAATCTAACATAAAAAACGAAATGAAAAAAATACTATACATAATATCATTCATATTTTTACTTGGATGTTCAGAGGACTTTATTGATAGAAATCCATTTGGTGATATTGATAAAGATCAGGCATTGTCTACATATTCTAAATTGGAAAGTAGTACTAATGGATTGTATGTTTATTTAATGAGAACAGATCTTTATGGTGCCTTTATTCCTATTTCAGGCTCAGCTAAAGGTGACGACTTAATTCGTAATACAGCTGCAGAAACTGACCGTTATGAAAGTGAGTTGACGATGACTTTCTTTCCAACATCTACGGCATCAGGTTTGTGGAGTAATGCTTATCAAGCAATAACCTCGGCAAATAATGTGATAAATGCAATTGATGCAAATGGTTTTGATCCACAAAATGAACCTCAAAGTTCTATTGATAATTTGAAAGGTGAAGCTTTAACAATTAGAGCCTTAATGCACTTTAATTTGGTTAATTTCTTTAGTCAGCATTACACATTTAGTGATGCAACGCTTGAAGAAGGAGCTGATGGCAATGGAGGACACTTAGGTGTTCCATATAAATTTAATAGCGAAATTGAAGAGCCGGCAAGAAATACGCTTAAAGAGGTGTATGATTATATTATTACAGACTTGGAGAACGCTATTTCCCTTTTAGAGAATACAAAAGGTTGTGTATATATATCGCAAACCACTGCCAAAGCTTTGTTAGCTCGTGTAGCTTTATATAAAGAAGATTGGGCGCTGGCAGCTAAAATGGCTGACGAAGTGATAAAATCTAACAGATATAACCTTTTAGATGTTGATACTTACACAAATTACTGGTCATTAAAAAGAGAAAATGGCTCTGAAAGTATATTTGAGATCAATATGGACTTAAGTGATGGTAATTTTCCTGGTAGAGGTGAAGATATTGGAGGTATATACCTTGGTTATGAAGACTTAGGTGCACCTGTTGGCTTATTAGGTATGTATGAGGCTGGTGATATTCGAACTAGTGTAATTAAAGATAATGGTGCTGATGGATATAGTATTTATAAATACCCTGGAGATGGCGTTAATAAAAGTGTAAATAACACTAAGGTAATTCGTTTCTCTGAAATGTATCTTATTAGAGCAGAATCTAACCTTAGGGCTTCAACAAGTGTTGGAGATACGCCATTGAATGATTTTAATTTAATTCGTAACAAGAGGGGGGCTTCTGAATTATCTTCTATAGATGCTGAGATCATTCTTAACGAAAGACAGCTTGAATTTGCTTTTGAAGGTTTAAGGTTATTTGATTTAGCAAGATATAAAAAGGATATCGATCGTCCAGAGATTGCACAAAAACCACTTGTTGCCTACCCTGATAAATCATTTGCTTATCCTATAAGTGAGTATGAAATGAGAAACAATCAGAACATGGAACAAACGGGCGGATATTAATAATCAATATCTTTCTGTGTATAAAGTGCCATTGAAGTATTAAACATAGAGGGCAGTAGATTTGCTGCCCTCATATTTCTACTAAAATGAAAAATGTAGTATTAATTGGTTTAATCTTGTTTTCTATAAATTGCTATTCTCAGGATACTAAACCGCATGTAATTTGCAGTACAACTGATGTACATGTACTTCCAGATCAGGTTTTAAAGACATTAAAATCCACGGGGCAAGAATATCATATTCCTGTTGTCTTTCATGTTTTTGATCCTTATAATCCACAAAATTATTTAAGTCTGGATAAAGCTCAAAAAGTCATCAAATTGCTTAATGATAATTTTGCAGCACAAAACCCTTTAATCACTCGGGTACAGGATGAGTTTAAGCATCTGATACAAGCAAGTCGAATAATTTTCCATTTGGCAAAGAAAGATCCCTATGGTAATGCTACCAATGGAATAACATATCATAAAAAAGATATTAAAGGCGATAATCCTGGCTGTAATGTTACTTTAAAACAGCAAGTTAATTGGAATATGGGGGGAGATTATTCTGGTATTCAACGCTATCTTCAGGTTTGGTTAACCTATAATGTCAATGGTTCTGGTAATGGCACCGGTTGGTCCTATTTACCCAATACCGATGGAGGTGGAAAAATGGCAGGAATAGTATACAATCATAAATATTTGTTTGGAACATCAAGTGATAATGTTTTGTCGCACGAGGTTGGTCATTATTTAGGTTTGTCACATACATTTGGTAGTAGCTATGATCACTGTGGGGATGATGGAATTGATGATACGCCGGAAACGCAATGTTTCACATGGGAATGTAAAAAAGGCGATTTGTGCAATGATGGACTGGTTAATACTGAGAATTTTATGGATTACTCTGGTTGTACATCAATGTTCACCATAGGACAAACTCAATATATGCACTACTGGTTGGAGCATAATTATCGCTCAAATTTATGGTCAGAAGAAAATCTGCAATTCACAGGTGTTTCTGATGACGGGCATATTGGCATTGAAGATGAACTAGAAACCATTGTTGAAGTATATCCCAATCCTACAAAAGGAGTTATTAATATTAAAGGTATTGATGAGTATAAGGCTGAACTATATGATGTATTAGGTAACAAGATTACCCAAACTTATAATGAGGCAATTATTCATTCAGTTTCTGGTATGTATTTTCTGAAAATAACCCATAAGGGGCACTTTATAACCAAAAAAATATATATTAAATAAGTTCCCAATTTGAAAATATTAGTGTGTGATTTGGATTTATATTTAGAAAAGAGCCTTCAAAGCTAGGCTCTTTTCTTTCAAAATCAGAATTCCCAAAAATTAATAATATATTAAATTTACCCCAAATCATCTGTACTTTGATAGTCGTTCGTGCAAACGTGCAATGAACGGCTGTCAAATAATAATAATCATATAGACTAAAGGTTGATTAAAATTTTCCAGGATGATTAACTAAGGTGGCTTTTGAGCCACCTTTTTTGTTTTATAAGCTGGATAATCTTTATTTTCGTGAGATAAAAAACGAAAGAATGGTTCAACAATACAATTACGAATTAGAATTTAAAGTACGCGATTACGAATGTGATTTGCAGGGCATAGTAAATAATTCGGTCTATCAGAATTATTTAGAACATACCCGACACGAATTTTTAGATTCGATTGGGATTAATTTCAAAGAGTTATTTGACAAGAATATTGTTGCAGTTGTTGCTCGGATAGATCTATCGTACAAAACACCTTTAAAGAGTAATGATCGGTTTGTTGTTCGTACGCGAGTAGAACATAAGGGTATTAAGTATATGTTTTATCAAGATATTTATCGCTTACCAGATGAGCAACTGTGCCTGAAAGGTGTTGTAACAACCACAACCCTTATTAATGATAAGCTTGCTGTGTCTGAAGAATTAGCCCACGCTATTTCAAAAGCAGGCCTGATATCTCAATAGATATATTCGGCTTTATTCTATATGAAGTAAGTTTACCTTTATTCATAGAATAAAGCCGTGGTATATTTTTATAGTTCAATTGCAACCGGGCAATGGTCTGATCCCATCACCTCGTGTAATATAGAGGCATCTTTTAACTGAGGAAGAATGACTTCACTCGCCAGGAAATAATCGATTCTCCAGCCTACATTTTTCCCCCTTGCACCTGCTCTGTAACTCCACCAAGAGTATCTATCTTTTTCCTCAGGATAGAAGTGACGGAAAGTATCTTTTAAACCACCTTGTGAAAAACGATCCATGCCATCAATTTCTTCTTGCATAAAGCCAGCAGACTTATTGTAGTTTGGTTTCGGACGGGCTAAATCAATAGCTGTATGTGCTACATTAAAATCACCACAAACCAATACCGGTTTTGTTTTTTCCAGCTTTTTCAGATAATTAAAAAAGTCTTTATCCCAGTTTTGTCGATAATCGAGACGCTTTAGTTCACTTCCTGAGTTTGGAACGTAAACTGTAATAAGGAAGAATTCATCATATTCAGCGCAAAGAACCCGGCCTTCCTGATCGTGCTCTTCAACACCCATATCTTTTGTAATGCTTAATGGCTTTTCTTTTGAAATTATAGCTGTGCCGGAATAACCTTTTTTAACAGCAGAATTCGCATAGATATGGTAATCTGATAGGTTGGATAATGTTTCAGCAACTTGATCATCTTGAGCCTTAGTTTCTTGTAAGCATAAAATATCAGCTCCCATCTTTTCGAAGTCGGCGAAGAAATTCTTTTTTGCAACAGCTCTAATGCCATTCACATTCCATGAGATTATTTTCATTGTATCTTTTGTTTTATTTTAAGCTTCGCAAATTAGCGATTCTTATTATTTGGGCAAAAACGAAATGCTATCTAAGCTGATTTATTGGATTTATGAAATCGTTTGCCACGTTTAAATACTAATCGATGTTTCAATTCTTTTTTTTTCATTTGGAGAAGCAAGTATGTAGGTTTGACAATCATCGCCACAACAAGCATTGTACTTGTCTTTGCAACTATTACATTGGATAAATAGGAGGTTGCAGTGCTTGTTGGCGCAGTTTACATGCGTATCACATGCTGAGCCACACTGGTGACAATGGCTAATAACATCCTCACTTATGCGTTCTCCAAGTCGATTGTCGAATACAAAATTTTTGCCTATGAATTTATTTTCAATGTTTTGATGTTCAACCTGACGCGTGTAATCAATTATACCTCCTAAAAGTTGGTTAACGTCTGAAAAACCATGGTGTTTCAGGTAGGCACTTGTTTTTTCACATCTGACTCCACCAGTGCAATACAGCAATATTTTTTTATCTTCTTCACCTTTAAGCGTAGTTACGACCTCAGGCAACTCTTCTTTAAAGGTTTCAGCATCTGGTAAAATTGCTCCCTCAAAACGACCAATCTCACTTTCATAATGGTTTCGCATATCAACAATAATTGCACCCTCATCTATGGCTGTGTTCCATTCTTTGGCATTAAGGTGTTGCCCCACGTTAGTAACGTCATATTTTTGAGGTTTTAATCCATCGGCAACAATTTGGTGGCGCACCTTAACCTGAAGTTTCAAAAAGGACTTGCGATCATCTTCAATAGCTATTTTAAGGGGCATATTTTTAAATTCATATTGGGCATTGAGGAATTCCTTAAAATCTTGCCAATAATGATCAGGTACACTCATTTGGCCATTAATGCCCTCATTTGCAATATAGATTCTTCCATAGCATTGTAGTTTATTCCACGTCTGATAAAGGTAATCGCGCATTTCTGCTGGTTTATCAATAAGCACATAGCGATAGAAGGATACCGTTGTTCTTTTGAAGGTTTCATTATCTAGTCGTTCCTGGAGCTGTTCAGGACTTAAGGTATTTATGAGATGTTTTTTGCTGCTATTGGGATCCATACGATTGAATTTTGCACAAAAATATAAAAATACCTTTAAGTCCGAAATAATAAGTAGAGCAAA
>Ga0209475_10005303_pt1 | contig 10642 bp, 9 predicted proteins | sample tdDd471_FD_187128 | JGI IMG/M metagenome (GOLD analysis project Ga0209475, IMG submission 187128) | Marine sediment microbial communities from the Atlantic coast under amendment with organic carbon and nitrate - tdDd47.1 (SPAdes)... | ecosystem: Environmental > Aquatic > Marine > Coastal >...
TAAACGGCCATCAGCTGGCGAGTTCGGCGGGCAGTTTGAAGCGGGTTCGTTCTTCGGTCACCGTGTCGAATTCGATCCGGACCGTAAAATGCTCCCGGCAGGCGTCGATGACTTCTTCGACAAGGATTTCCGGAGCCGACGCCCCGGCTGAAAGGCCCAAATGTTCAACGCCGCCGAAAGCCGTCCAATCGATATCGGAGGCGCGTTGGACCAGCATGGATTTTTTGCAGCCGTTGCGCGAGGCGACTTCAACGAGGCGCTTTGAGTTGGAGGAATTGGGTGCGCCCAACACCATGATCATGTCGCATTTTTCGGCGATGGATTTTACGGCGTTTTGCCGGTTGGTCGTGGCGTAGCAGATGTCGTCTTTGCCGGGAGCCTGAATTTGCGGCAGGCGCTCTTTCAAGGCGGCGACGATCCCGGCTGTGTCATCGACCGACAAAGTGGTTTGGGTGACGTAGCCGCAGGGCGTTCCCTCCGGAAGCTCAAGTGCCCGCGCCTGGGATTCGTTTTCGATCAGGACGACCTCGCCGTCCGGCAGTTGGCCCATGGTGCCGATGACTTCGGGGTGTCCGGCATGGCCGATCAAGATGATTCGGTTGCCTTCCCGGTAATGCCGTTCGGCTTCCCGATGGACTTTTGAAACCAAGGGGCAGGTGGCGTCGATGTGGGTGAGGCCGCGGGCGGCCGCTTTGGCCGGAACGCTTTTCGGAACGCCGTGGGCCGAAAAAATCACCGGTACGCCGTCGGGCACTTCGTCGAGCGTATCGACGAAGACGGCCCCTTTGTCGCGCAGGCCGTCGACGACAAATTTGTTGTGAACGATTTCGTGCCTGACATAAACCGGCGCGCCAAATTTGATCAGGGCTTCCTCGACGATCTGAATGGCCCTGTCGACGCCGGCGCAAAACCCCCTGGGGGCGGCCAGATGAATGGTAAGAACGCGCTCGTTTTTCATGGGGGTTAATTGAGTGTTGATGGGTGTTTATGTCAAGGAAAAGCGCTATCATCCGACGCAAACGAACCTATCGGGACCTCATGCGTAAACTTTTCCAACATCTCTTCCTGGGCTTGGCGCTTCTGTCTTTTTTCAAGACGGGGCTGGCCGCGCCGGTCGAGGTTCCGGTCATGCCGCCGCCCGATATGCTTGTCTTGCCGCTCAACAAGACGGTTCTTCGCGTTCAAAAAGCCTTGCAGGAAACCGGCGATTTTAGGGGCGTCTTGGACGGTCGGATGAGTCCGGCTTTGGAACGGGCCATCCGGGCCTTTGAAAAGAAGAACCGGCTGAAAGTCACCGGCAAGCCGACCGAAGACCTCGCCCGGCAAATTGAAACAAGAGGCAATGTCAGGCAACTGTTGGGCCGGTTGAAGGAGGTTCGCGAGCGGGAGCTGGAAGCCGCCCGGCAAGCCCTGCTTTCCAGCCCCCTGACCAGTCACTTGGCGGATGCCCCGGAACGGGAAAAGGCCGATCCGTTGCGCAATACGGAGGCCTGTTTCGGTAACCCGACGGCCAAGTGCCTGTTGGATGAAGCGGCGGAGAACGCCAAAGCGGTGACGGACGAGGAGCAAAGGGATTGGGCCTTAAGTGAAATCCTGACCGCGCAGGCGCGGGCCGGTTTGATGGAAGACGCCATGGCGACCGCCGAGCGCATTTCCGACCTTCGGTTGATCGTTGTCGCTCTTCGTAAAATGGCCGGAGCGAGAGCGCAGGCGGGACGGTTCGGCGAAGCGTTCGACGCGGTCGAGGTGATCCCTGATCAGCGGCAAAAACTGGAAGCGGTGTTGTCGATCATGGAAGCGGGAGCCCTGCGCGAAGCCAAAGGACGCGTGGTTGGGCCGGGCATGGAGGCCTTGATCGAAAAAGCGGTCGTTGCGCTGCAGGCCGAGCCTGCTCCTTTTGAAAAGCTGAGAGCTTGGGCGCGAATCTCCACCGTTCAGGCCGGACGGGGAGACCGGGAAGGAGCGGAGGCATCGATTGTGCGTATTGCCGATTTGGTGGCGGCCAACGGTTTTGACCGCGAACGCGACGAGGCCTTGCGTTTGCTGGCGACGGCTTACGCTCAATTGGGGCGGATTGACGAGGCGCGCGCGATTTTGCAAGAGTCCGGCGATAAGGATGCGACGCCCGTTCTGGTCGCCGCCAGCCGCGCCCTGTTGGAGGAAGGAACTCCAAGTCGGGCCTATGATGCGGCGGCGGGCATCCCAGCGGTGCGTTACCGCTCCGTTGCCTTGAGCCGGATTGCGGTGACTCAATGGCGTTCGGGAGACGCTGAAGCGGCTCGCGCCACGTTGGACGAAGCGCTTGAAGCCGCCGAGAAAATTGAATTCTCCTTCGCCAAATCCTTTGCCCACTCACGAATCGTCGACGCCCTGGCGCAGGTTGGGCGATACGATGAGGCGATTGAAGGGGTTAAGAAAATCGACGATAGCGGCTTGAAAGCGCGCGCCCTTTGGGCGATTGCCGCAAAGCGGCGCAAGGCGGGCGACCATGCCGGGCGCGAAAAAACCGCGGACCTGGCTTGGGAAGCAAGCGACGCCATCGCCAGTACGTTGAGCCGCTGCTGGATGTTCGCCGATCTTGCGGAAGAGGAAGCCCTGGCGAACCACCCGCGCGACGCCCGGACGATGTTGATGACCGGCATCGCCGTGGCTGACGCCATGGGGAACGCCTGGAGCCGGTCGAGAGCCTTGGCAAGGCTTGCCTTGGCATTGCTTGCCGTGGAAAATTCTCCTGAATAGGGATTTGACGGAAACATTAAGTGCAAAGACATTGGGGAGGATGAAGAATGGCTGACAGGAAACCCGGACCCTACAAAGTGGAGTTTGAAGCGGGTAAACGTTATTTCTGCTGCATGTGCGGTCAAAGTAAAACGCCGCCGATTTGCGATGGGTCGCACAAGGGAACCGGCAAAATGCCGAAAAGAGTGGATGCCGTCAAAACCGAAACCGTCTATCTTTGCGGCTGCGGACACACCAAAACGCCGCCGTTTTGCGACAATTCGCATAAACAGCTCTAGCTGATCGTTGTTTGTATCGGGGGAAGAAATGAAATTGACCGGGCTGCTGAAACAGGTATCGGCCATGGGGATTGCGGTAGCCCTGTTGACGGGTTGTTCTGCCGTCGACGATGTGGTGGAAATGGTCAAGCCGAGCGGGCCGACGGTGTGTCCCGACATTTCGGTATTGCTCGACGCTTCCGAGCAGACCGCCTTTAAAGACGGCCCGGGCCGGGACCTGATCGACATCGAATTTGAAGGGGAGATATCGGGTGTGCAGGTGGCCTGCGACTACGATCTCGACCGGACGACGAAAGCGGGAACGCTGGACGTGATGGTGACGCCCTTCTTCACCGTCCAAAAAGGCGCGGCCAATACGACCGGGCGGGCGCCCGTTTCGTATTTTGTCGCGGTTACCGACCGGGATAAAAAGATCATCAACAAGCGGACGTTCAGCGTGGATTTGGTTTTCCAAGGCAATGCGACTCAAGCCCGGTTCGCCGATGAGCCGGTTGTCATGACCTTGCCGATTGAGGCCGGGCGCGACGGTACCGATTACCTGATCTATGCCGGATTCCAATTGACCCGCGAGCAGATGGACTACAACGCCCGCAAACGGGAACGGCGATAAATCTTTTAAAATCAATCCATTAAAAGCCACGTTACAGGGGCGGTTGACCTGCTGTTTCTGAACCGTACACTGATTTTCATCTCCACGCGCGAACCCTGCGGGAGAGATCGGTGCGGTCGTCCTGGGGCGGCTGCTTCGACGCCGAAGGAGCAACGGGCCCCCGGAAACTCTCAGGCACATGGACCGTAGGGGAATGTGGCTCTGGAAAGCAGGCGTGCTTAATCGTTTGGCCGTCTCACCGAAGATGAAACCCGGCTGGCGTGATCGCCGCTTGATCGCAGATCGTCCGGGGAATCTTTCAGGTTCCGTGACAGAGGGGGGCGACCAGCGAGCCGACGACCGCACCGGTTTAGGCTTCGGATTCTGTTTGGAGGAACCCAGGTTGAGCGAAACCGCTTCGGAAGACCTTTTAAAAACCCCTCTTGCCCCCCTGCATGAAAAGCTGGGCGGTAAGATGGTGCCGTTCGCCGGCTACGAAATGCCCGTCCAGTATCCCGCCGGGATCATGACCGAGCACAGTCACACGCGGGAAAGCGCGTCGTTGTTCGATGTATCGCACATGGGCCAAGCGGTGCTGCGGGGCGACGACGTGGCGGCGGCGATGGAGATGTTGGTGCCCGCCGATTTGCAGGCGCTTCCCGTTGGCAAAACCGGCTATACGATGCTGACCAATGAAAGCGGCGGCATCATCGACGACCTGATGATCGCCAATCATGGCGACCATCTCCATTTGGTGGTCAACGCGTCGCGTAAAGACGTCGACTTTCTTCATATCGGCGACCGGTTAAGAGGCCGGGCGGAGTTGGAAATCCGCGACGACCGGGCGTTGATCGCCTTGCAAGGGCCGAAGGCCGCGCAGGTGATGGAGCGCTTCGCTCCCGAATGCGCCTCCTTGAAGTTTTTGTTCACCGCCACGGCAAGTATCGCTGGCGTTTCCTGTTTCGTTTCGCGTTTGGGATATACGGGGGAAGACGGTTTCGAACTGTCGGTCCCGGCCGATGCCGTTTTGGCCGTCGCGGAAGCCTTTTTGGCCGAAGCCGAGGTCGAGGCGGCTGGCCTGGGGGCGCGGGACTCGCTGCGCCTTGAAGCCGGTTTGGCGCTTTACGGAAACGATATCGATACGACGACGACGCCCATCGAGGCGAACTTGGCCTGGACCGTCGGCAAGCGCCGCCGGGCGGAAGGCGGGTTCCTCGGGGCCGACGTGATCCTGCGGCAGCTGGAAAAAGGAACCGACCGGTTGAAAGTCGGTATCAAGCCGAACGGGCGCGCTCCGGCGCGGGCCCATACGGAAATCCAGGATACCGACGGCAACGTGATCGGCGAGATCACCTCGGGAGGGTTCGGCCCGACGGTCGGCGGCCCGGTGGCCATGGGCTACTTGAAAACCGATTTCTGCGCCGTCGGTACGGCACTCAATTTGATGGTCCGGGACAAGGCGCTCCCGGCCAAAGTGGCGGCGTTACCGTTTACGCCGCATCGTTATTTCAGGGGTTAGGGAGTTCTGGGACATGGCGACCGTTAAGTTTACCAAGGATCATGAATGGGTCAGCGTCGAGGGCGACGTGGCGACCGTGGGGATTACCGACTACGCCCAGCAGCAGTTGGGCGACGTGGTGTATGTCGAGGTGCCGGAAGCCGGGCGTTCGGTCGATCAGGGCGGCGAGGCCGCGGTGGTCGAATCGGTCAAGGCGGCCAGCGAGGTCTATGCGCCGATCGGCGGCGAGGTGACCGAAGGCAACGCAGCGCTTGAAGAGGACCCCTCGCTGGTCAACAGCGCGGCGGAAAGCGACGGCTGGTTTTTCAAGATGACGGTCGGCGACGCCTCGCAATTGGATGGCCTGATGGATGAGGCCGCCTACAAAGCCTATATCGCGGAGCTCGGTTGATGCGCTACCTGCCGCTCAGCGAGGCCGACCGCTCCGACATGTTGAAGGTTGTCGGAGCCTCTTCGGTCGACGCTCTTTTTAAGGACGTCCCCAAATCGGTTTTGCTGAACGAGCCCGTCGATCTGCCTCTGTCTGCCGGGGAAATGGCGGTCGAGCAGAGCATCGGCGCGATGGCCCGCAAAAACATCGGCACCGGATCGGCTCCTTCGTTTTTAGGGGCCGGGGCGTACCGCCACCACGTACCCGCCGCCGTGGATCATCTGGTCCAGCGCGGCGAGTTCCTCACCTCCTATACCCCTTACCAGCCGGAAATTTCCCAAGGGACGCTGCAGTACCTTTTCGAGTTTCAAACCCAGGTCGCCCTACTGACCGGCATGGAGGTCGCCAATGCGTCGCTGTACGACGGGGCGACGGCGGTGGCCGAAGCCATGCTGATGGCGGCGCGGATCACCAAGCGCAACAAGGCGGTTTTGTCGGGCGGTTTGCATCCGCACTACCGCGACGTCTCGGTCAATCAGGCGCGGTTTATGGATTTCCAAGTGATTTGCGCCGATCCCGATCCCTTCGCCAAGGAAGACCTGTCTGCCCTAATCGACGAGCAAACCGCCTGCGTCGTCGTCCAGAACCCGGGCTTTTTCGGCCAGGTCCGCGACTTGAGCGGTTTGGCGGCGGACTGCCAAGCCAAAGGCGTGTTGCTGGTGGTGGCGGTGAGCGAGGTGGTCTCGTTGGGTGCGGTGCGCTCGCCGGGCGCCATGGGCGCCGACATCGTGGTCGGGGAAGGGCAATCGCTGGGCAACGGCCTGTCGTTCGGCGGTCCCTATCTCGGCCTGATGGCCTGCCGTCAGAAATACCTGCGTCAGATGCCGGGCCGCTTGGCCGGGGAAACGGTGGATGTCGAAGGCCGCCGCGGTTGGGTGCTGACCCTGTCGACCCGCGAGCAACACATCCGCCGCGAAAAAGCGACCAGCAACATCTGCACCAACTCAGGCCTTTGCGCGCTGGCCTTCACCATGCACCTGACCATGCTGGGCGAGGCGGGTCTGACCCGGCTGGCCAAACTCAATCACGTGGCGGCGGTCAAACTGGCCGAGCGGCTGGAAAGCGTCAAAGGCGTGGAAGTCGTCAGCGATACCTTCTTCAACGAGTTTACCGTGAAGTTGCCGAAGGCGGCGGCTTCCGTGGTCGATGCCCTGGCCGATAAGGGAATCCTCGGCGGCGTGCCGGTTTCCAGGCTGTATCCGGGGGAGAAAAGGCTGGAAAACCTTTTGCTGGTCGCGGCGACCGAACTCAATACGGACGATCAAGCGGCGGCGTTTGAAGCGGCCTTGAAGGAGGCGCTCTGATGCCGACACGGACAATTACCGGAAACCGCGGCCTGCAGCTCGAAGAGCCGCTGATTTTTGAGCAAGACACGCCGGGCATGAGCGGGGTCGACCTGCCGGAACCGGAAGAGGTCGCCGACCGTTTGGGCGGCTTGGCGCGGGAGGAAGGCATCGGCCTTCCCGGCCTGTCGGAGCCGCAGGTGGTGCGCCATTACATGCGCTTGAGCCAAAAGAACTACGCCATCGATTCCGGCGTCTACCCTTTGGGCTCCTGCACCATGAAACACAATCCGCGCCTCAACGAGAAGATGGCGCGCCTGCCGGGCCTGGGCGATCTGCATCCCATGCAACCGGCCTCGACGGTGCAAGGGGCCTTGGAGCTGATGGACGTTCTCGCCCATTGGCTGAAGGTGTTGACCGGCATGCCGGCGGTCGCCTTGTCGCCTGCCGCCGGGGCGCATGGCGAGCTATGCGGCCTGATGGCGGTGCGCGCCGCCCTCGAAGATCAGGGCAACCCGCGCAAGATCGTGCTGGTGCCCGAGTCCGCCCACGGCACCAACCCGGCCAGCGCTTCCTTGTGCGGATATGCGGTCAAATCCATCCCGGCCAACAAACGCGGGCGGGTCGATCTCGACGCCTTGAAAGCAGCGCTCAACGAAGACGTCGCCTGTTTCATGCTGACCAACCCCAATACCTGCGGCTTGTTCGAAGATAAAATCCTCGATATCGCCGACGCGGTGCATGGCGTCGGGGCTTATTTCTATTGCGACGGGGCCAACTTTAACGCCATCGTCGGACGGGTGCGGCCCGGCGACCTCGGCATCGACTGCATGCACATCAACCTGCACAAAACCTTCTCCACGCCCCACGGCGGCGGTGGGCCGGGCAGCGGTCCGACGGTGTTCTCCGAAGCCTTAGCCCCCTTCGTGCCGGTGCCTTACGTGGTCGATACGGGCGACGGGTTCGATCTGGTCGAACATGCCGAACACTCCGACCAAAAACCGTTCGGCCGGATGAAAGGCTTTCACGGCCAGTTCGGCGTTTTCGTCCGGGCGCTTTCTTACATGATGAGCATGGGCTCCGACGGTCTGCGTCAGGCTTCCGCCGATGCGGTGCTGAACGCCAACTACATCGCCGCGCGGCTGAACGACCTGCTGACCCAGTCCTACGACGGACCTTGCATGCACGAGGTGTTGTTCGACGACCGCTTCTTGAAGGATACGGGAGTCTCAACGCTGGACTTCGCCAAGGCGATGATCGACGACGGGGTCCATCCCATGACCATGTATTTCCCCTTGGTCGTGCACGGCGCGCTGTTGATGGAGCCGACGGAAACCGAGTCCAAACAGGCGCTGGATCAGTTCGTCGACCTGGTGCGCGGCCTCGCCGAGCGGGCGCAAGGCGGCAACGAACAGTACTTCAAGGAAGCCCCGCGCATGACCCCACGCCGCCGCCTGGACGAAACCACGGCGGCGAGGAAGCCGGTATTGCGGTGGACGGCGGAGGAGGGGTGAAGCTTGGTCAAGAACTCATAAGGGGGCGACAAGCGTAAGCCGTCCGCTGCTGCTCCAGAAGCCGACGGTTGCTTCTGGGGCTGGAGAAGGCTGCTTGTGACCCGGAGCGGTCAAATATGAACGCGAACGAGCGCAGCTTTGTGATGTCGTTGAGAGTCGGTATCGGTCTGACACAAAATCGTCAGTTTATCATTGTCTAAAAAGACATCCCGAAACTGCACTTGGCCTTTAACCCGAACAGTGAAAAATCCATTGCCATAAAACGAAGCATCAAGTTGTCCATTTGGGAGCAACCTTCCAATGAAGACGTCACTAATCCCATTTCCAGAGTTCTCAGTTCCAACAACAAGAATATTGTCACCATGAGGAATTAATCGCTCACAGACGCCACGATAATTTGCACGAAAATCGACCAATCCGCCTTCACCGAAAAATTCATCTGGGTCGCCATTGTCTAAAAGCCGGACAATATCTGCTTCGTTTGCCGCTCCCCCGACGAGCACACGCCCGTCAGGCTGTGACGCTGCTGTTAGAACTTGGTTGTGAAAAGCATGGCGGTCCGGCCCACCAATATTTCCGATGTCAACAATTCCACCTTCTCCAAAGCGTTCATCCAATATACCCTCTGGGGTGAAGCGGGCTATAAAAGACTGTCTTCCTTGATTTCTATTTGTCTTACCGAAAATATAGAGGTGTTCATTCGATGCATGGCAACGAACCCAATCCGCTCCAAGTTTATGGACCCCTTGTAATTTGACCAGTGCAGGGACCATCCCCCTCTGCCTCAAATTTCCAGCCTCGTCCAATATGGCAATAACGCTGTTTTCATTTGGGCCGTGAAAAATTGGTGCTGTGCCATTGAATAAGACGCAGCCAATTTGATCTGCTCCAAAATTTTCGAAGCCGATAAAATTTCCATCGTAATCAAAACGAGCGATTTCTTTGTTGGTCTGTCCGAGATCAAACCGCGGAATAACAAGAATGTCCTCTGGTCGAACGACAATGTCGTTCACCATGAAATAGTCACCGGACTGACCGTATGAAACTCCCGGAGGGGCTAGGGAAAGCAATCCGTCGTTTCCGAAAGACTTATCGGCCTCGCCCTCGTCGGTAACCACGCATAGGCAAGGCGAAGCATTTATTGTCCCAGCAATTAAAATCGAGCCTTCGCGTCTGAAAGCCCGCCGACCTTCGAACATTTTAGAGGGCAGAATGCAAATTCCGTCATGCCCGAAAACGAGATCAAAGCCCTGAATAAATGGGTTCCGCCCCAACGCCGGCTTCGCATATTCCACACCATAGATATCCGCTGCTAGTTTCTTTAATTGATCGTAAAAAATCGCGTCGTTTCGGAAATCTGCATACAGTCTAGCGCCAACAAACTTCGGCAACCTAGCTTGCTCGTTATTGCGCACTATTTGGATCAATGTGTTGTCGTAGACACCCTTCATTAACTCCGCACTCATCAATAACTTTTCGTACGCGACGCCTGATCTATCGTCTTGATCACATTTCTCACAATAGTTTTCCGTACAGATCATTAAGACGCGATCAGCTTCGGTGAGCGTTTCCATAAATTTCGGCAAAACGTTACCGAACTTCAGGTCCCACGCATCCAGGATGACATCAATCCCGAAGTCCTTCCGTAATATGAAGGCGAGGTTCTCCACCCATTTTTTATGTTCATCAGAGTCGTGGGAATATGAGATAAATACTTTTGGCCGCTCCATGAACAAGGCCCTTATTCAGTTCGTTGAAATTAAAATAGTGTCGCACAAAACATAAACCAACTGGGCAAGTTTCGTATCCGGTGACTTTTGGCTATCAGGGCCGCTTGTGGCTAAACCCGGCGGCTTCAATGCCAGTCACCATTCGGCTGGAAATGATTTAAAAGCGGATGCCTGGGTCGTCCGGCGAAAATCCTAGAACCCGTTTGGCGACAACAGAACCCCTAAAAAAAGCTCCCGCCGTCGTCGGGGTCGACCATGGCGAATAGGGTGGAGACGTAGTCCATCTCCTGGCGGCGGCCGCGGCGCTTGATGAGTTTTTACTGACCCAATACTGACCGACAGCTCAGCATAGTCATTATATTGAAAACGATATATATCTAAAATATATTGAAAACGATATATATCTAAAATATATTGAAAACGATATAAAGGACCTCGTACTGCTTGGAGCAAATTGCATGGAAACCATAAGAGATGCCATGAGCCTTGGCAATGTCATCGCGCGGAAGCGCAAAAGCCTGGGCCTCAGCCAAACTCAGCTTGGCGCCAAGGTTGGCATG
>Ga0209475_10005311_pt1 | contig 10631 bp, 11 predicted proteins | sample tdDd471_FD_187128 | JGI IMG/M metagenome (GOLD analysis project Ga0209475, IMG submission 187128) | Marine sediment microbial communities from the Atlantic coast under amendment with organic carbon and nitrate - tdDd47.1 (SPAdes)... | ecosystem: Environmental > Aquatic > Marine > Coastal >...
GCTGGTGGAGTCCAATGCCGAACGGCTGAACCGGATCGAGGCCGGCGAAACCGTTGTCGTGGGCGTCAACAGGTTCACCACCACCGAGCCCTCACCGCTGATGAGCGCGGACGGCGGCATCATGACTGTCGATCCGGCGGTCGAGCAGGAGCAGATCGACCGGCTGAACGCCTGGCGCGCTGAGCGGGACGAACCCGCCGTGCAGGCCGCGCTCGCCGCGCTGCGCCAGGCCGCGCGCGAGGGGCGCAACATCATGGAGCCCTCGATCGCGGCGGCCAGGGCCGGCGCCACCACCGGCGAATGGGCCGAACAGATGCGCGCCGTGCACGGCACCTACCGCGGCCCTACCGGCGTCTCCGGATCGGTGTCGAACAAGACCGAGGGGCTCGACGATCTGCGCGCCGCCGTCGATGCGGTCAGCGACCGGCTGGGACGCCGCCTGAAATTCCTGGTCGGCAAGCCCGGGCTCGACGGCCATTCCAACGGCGCCGAACAGATCGCCTTCCGCGCCCGCGATTGCGGCATGGACATCTCCTACGAGGGGATTCGCCTCACGCCGCAGGAAATCGTCGACAAGGCGATCGAGGAAAACGCCCATGTCGTCGGTCTTTCCATCCTCTCTGGCAGCCACATTCCCCTTGTCGAAGACGTGATGATTCGCATGAAAAACGCCGGATTGACCCATATTCCGGTGATCGTCGGCGGCATCATCCCCGAGGACGACGCTGAAAAATTGCGCGAAATGGGCGTGGCGAGAATCTATACGCCAAAGGATTTCGAACTGAATACCATAATGGGCGATATCATTTCCCTGGCGGATCCTGAAAAAATCGCTGCAGAATAGCAACGCCATCGCATTTTGACGCTGATCAGCGTCGCATTTATCGCTATTGTTGTTGGAACGCGTCGGCTATAGGGTCGGCGTTTCTGACAATAATAGGAGAATACGATGGCAATTGACCTTTCTGCTATGTCGCGCAAAGATCTGCTGGATCTCAGGAAAGACCTGGACAAGGCGATCAAGGACGCCGAGCAGCGCGAACGGCGCGAGGCCCTGATGGCGGCGGAAAAGGCGGCCGCTGAATTCGGCTTTTCCCTGTCCGAACTGGCCGATGCCAAAACGCGCCCTGCGGGCAAACAGGCGAAATCGCCGCCGAAATACCGCAACCCGGATGACCACGAACAGACCTGGTCGGGCCGCGGACGCAAGCCGCAGTGGGTGCATGATGCGCTCAAGCGGGGCGTCGATATCACCGAAATGGAAATGTGAGAATCAGCCGGCCTTGAAATGACCATTCATATTGGCGCCGCACCCGGCGACATTGCCGAAACGGTATTGTTGCCGGGGGACCCTTATCGCGCGAAATGGGCCGCCGAAACTTTCCTTTCGGATGCGAAGCAAATCAATTCCGTGCGCGGAATGCTTGGATTTACCGGCAGCTGGAACGGAAACCCGGTCACCATCCAGGGCAGCGGCATGGGCATGCCGTCGCTGTCGATCTACGTCAACGAGCTGATCCGCGACTACGGCGCGCAGACCCTGATCCGCATCGGCTCCTGCGGCGGGATGCAGGATCAGGTCGGCCTGCGCGACGTGATCCTGGCGATGACGGCCAGCACTGTCACCTCGCCCTCCTCCACCATATTCCGCGAGGTGAACTTCGCCCCCTGCGCCGACTGGACCCTGCTGCGCGCCGCCGCCGCGGCGGCCGAGGCCCAGGGCGCGCGCGCCCATATCGGCGGCATCTATTCCTCCGACACTTTCTATGACGAACGCCCCGACCTGAACGAACAGATGGTGCGCCACGGCATCCTCGGGGTCGAGATGGAGGCGGCCGAGCTTTATTCGCTCGCCGCCCGCCACAATCGGCGGGCCCTGGCGGTGCTGACGGTCTCCGACCAACTGATCACCGGCGCGGCACTGCCCTCCGAGGACCGCGAGCGCAGCTTTGCCGCGATGGTGGAGATCGCCCTCAACGCGGCCTTTCCCGGCGCGCAATAACCCGGGCGCGGGCCAGGGCACGCCCTTCGGGGTCAGCGCCCGTGGCTGCGGTCATACCCGTTCACCGGCGGCGGCGCCCATCCCTCCAGCGCACCCTCGGGCGGTGCGAAGACCTCGATCAGCAGCGGGTGGCAGGCGGCCGCGTCGCTGGAATGTTCGGCCGAACAATCCCCGCCCGGACAGGCGCTGAGCGCGCCCAGCAGGTCGATCTCGGCGAAGAATTCCAGGTGATCCCCCGGGCGCACAGGGCTGGCCTTCATGAAATACTGCCCGGTGTCGCGGGTGAACCCGGTGCACATGAAAACGTTCAGCACGTCATGCACATGCCGCTCCGCCTCGGTCAGAGACAGCCCCGCGTGATCGGCCAGCGCCCGCGTCAGGTTGGAATGGCAGCAATGGTGATACTGCCCCCCGGCCAGAAGGTTATGCGTATAGGGGTCGCAGCGGGTGCCGATCACGTCATGCACCGAGCCGCCAAAGGCGTCGATGCCGTACCACGACAGCGTGTCTGCGGTGATCGTCGCCATCGGCCGCATCGCCGGGAAACTGCTCCACAGCCGCGCGCCCTTGGTCACATGGGTGCCGTGCAGCGCCCGCGTCTTGCCGGAATAGAACCGCTCGGACAGATCCTGCGCGTTCCACAGGTTCAGATCCCCCACCTGCGGCCCCTGGATCGAGGAGATGCGAAAGAACTGCCCGGCCGCCACCTCGAAACAGGCCGCCTCGCGCGGCGGCGCGATCACCTCGGCCAGTTTGCGCGCCCCGGCCCGCGCCCGGGCATAAAGCGCCAGATCGGGCCGCGGCAGCGCATCAACGGGATAGCAGATCACCGGCGCGATGGCGCGGCGCGCCTCGGCATCCTCGGGGGCTTGGGTCATGGCGGGCTCCGTTTCGCTTCGCCCCACCAAACCGCGCCCGGCCCTAAAGCGCAAGCGCGGCACGGAAACCGCCCGACCCGGTCTTTTTCTGGCCGAAAATACTCCCGGGGGAGGCGCCGCAGGCGACGGGGGCAGCGCCCCCGGCCCGGCCGTCTGGGCCGGGCCGACGACATCCGCTCAGATCACCACGACATCCAGCGGCGGGAACCCGTTGAAGCCGACGCTGGCATAGGTCGAGGTATAGGCGCCGCAATTGCGGATCAGGAAACGGTCGCCCGACCGCAGCCCCAGCGGCAGCTCGACCGGGCGCTTTTCATAAAGCACGTCGGCGCTGTCGCAGGACGGTCCGGCCAGAATGCAGGCGCCCATCGGCTCGTGATCGCGGTCGGTCACGAACTGATAGCGGATCGCCTCGTCCATGGTCTCGGCCAGGCCCGAGAACTTACCGATATCCAGGTAGACCCAGCGGTGCAGGTCGCTGTCGGACTTGCGGCTGACCAGCAGCACCTCGGCGGCGATCATGCCGGCCTCGGCCACCAGCCCGCGGCCCGGTTCTGCCATGACATGCGGCACGTCGCCGAACCGCTCGCTCACCAGCTCCATCACCCGTGCCGAATAGGCCGTCGGGCCCTCGATCTCCTCGCCGTAATAGGCCGGGAACCCGCCGCCGATGTTCAGCAGCTCCAGCGCGTGCCCGGCGTCGCGCGCGGCGTGCCAGACGGCGGCCACCTGGTCCAGCGTGGTGGTCCACATCGCGGCGCGCCGGGTCTGGCTGCCGACGTGGAACGACAGGCCGACCGGGCTCAGCCCCAGCGCCACGGCCTGGTCCATCAGCGAAATCGCCTTGTCGCGGGCGCAGCCGAACTTGCGCGACAGCGGCCAGTCGGCCTCCGACGCATCGACGATCAGGCGGATGTAGACCCGCGCGCCGGGGGCAAAGGCGGCGATCTTCTCGATCTCTTCCTCGGCGTCGGCGGCGAACAAGGTAATGCCGGCGTGAAAGGCGAACTCGATATCGCGCGGCTTTTTCACCGTGTTGCCAAACGAGATGTTCTCGGGATGCGCGCCCAGCGACAGGCACAGCTCGATCTCGGCGCGCGAGGCCGCGTCAAAGCCCGAGCCGAGGCCCACCAACCGCTCGATGATCTCGCGCGCCGGGTTGGCCTTGACGGCATAATGGATGCGCGCCCGGCCAAGACCGGCCTTCAGCGCGTGATACTGATCGGCGACGCGATCCACGTCCAGAACCAGCGTCGGGTGGTCGAACTGCGTCGAGCGGATGAAATTTTCGATGCGATCGTTCGGGCGCACGTCTTTTGCGACCGAAAACTCGGTTACGTATGCGTTCATGGTCATCTCCATCAGACCCGGCCATTCCGGTTTCCCGGCGCAGACCGCTCACTTCAAAGGGAGACGTTACCGTCGCTACGTAACCTTAGGGGCGTGACCCCTTTCGCCAGAGGCGCGTGCGTTGGCGTCTTAACCGCGCATATCGGGCCAAACCCCGAGTCGATCAAGTGGAAAAATCATGCGCGGAAATTTTTTTTCAAAGGGCCGTCAGCTGTGGTTTTTCAGGCATATCCGCGGCGCGCCCCGCGCCTCGTCCGGGATCTCTCCGCCGCAGGCGGCGCAGCGCCAGGCGCCGCGCGCCCGGTCCAGCCGCCAGCGGCAGTCGCGGCTCAGCGCGGTGCTGCGATGGCGCCAGACGAAATAGGCCAGAACGCCGGCCAGCAGGATCAGAAGCAACACGGGCAAGGGCCCCTCCCTTTCGGTCCGGGGCCCGGCCTAGCGCATTGACCGGGCGCTGACCAGCGGGCCGTCAGGCGGCGGCGTGATACTGGAACAGATCCTGCGCCGGGTCGGCCTCGGCGTGGTCCGGCAGCGGTTCGGGGGTGTAATAGGCCCAAGCCTCGTCCAGCGCGCGCAGGGCGGCGCGGGCATTTTGCACGGCGGCGGTTTCGGGGTGTTTCACGGTATTGCTCATGGGTCGCTCCGCTGTTTCAGAGACCCTCCCTGACCGCCAAGCTAGGGTCGATGCTGCGCCGCCGCATCGGACAAGAATGCAATCTTGCCATGCGCTTGCTGCATCACCCGATGATCAGGGACCCCGCCAGTCCCAACCCGAACCCAAACACCGCGCCAAGCGCCGGCGCACTGCTGTCGCGGGTCCGGGTGGCAGGGGCCACGTCCTGGAACAACAGATACAGGATGCCACCGGCGGAAAAGATCATGATCGCGCCAAGAACCGCATCCATCTCGACCAGAAACCACATCCCCAGCAGGGCGCAGATCGGCCCAAGTCCCGCCAGCAGGGCAAAGGCCAGCAGCAACGGCCGGGCCGCCACCCCACTGCGCCATATCTCGCCAAAGGCGGAAAACCCCTCGGGCAGGTTCTGCAGAAAGATCATCAATGCAAGCAGCTTGGCGGTCGCCGCCTCGGTCACCAGCATTGCTCCCAGGGCGACGGCCTCGGGCAGGAAATCCAGCAGCATAGCCACCAGCAGCGCACCGCCGCTGCCGCCGTCACGCTCCAGACGCAGATCGAGCAGATAGAAAACGATGCCGCCCAGAAACAGCAGCCCCAGCGCCACCGCCGGCGGCAGCATCGCCGCCCCCTCGGGCACCAGCACCAGCGCCACCGCGGACAGCAGCGCGCCGCCGCCAAAGGCGATCAGCGCGTGCATCACCGGTTCGGTGAACGCCGTCTCGTGATGATAGGCGATCCATGCCAACGCGCCACCGAGCGGCAGGGAAAGCCCCGCCGCCCCGGCCAACACCACCACGCCGGAGGTCGGATCCACCGGCGTCGCTCAGACCGCGCGCTTCACCATCAGTTTCTTGATCTCGGCGATGGACTTGGCCGGGTTCAGCCCCTTGGGGCAGGTCTTGGTGCAGTTCATGATGGTGTGGCAGCGATAGAGCTTGAAGGGGTCTTCAAGCTGATCCAGACGCTCGCCCGTGGCCTCGTCGCGGCTGTCGATGATCCAGCGATAGGCATGCAGCAACGCGGCCGGTCCGAGGTAGCGATCGCCATTCCACCAGTAGGACGGGCAAGAGGTCGAGCAGGAGGCGCACATCACGCATTCATACAGCCCGTCCAGCTTCTTGCGGTCCTCGATCGACTGCTTCCACTCTTTCGCCGGGCGGTTGGTCTTGGTCTCCAGCCAGGGCATGATCGAGGCATGCTGGGCATAGAAATGCGTCAGATCCGGGATCAGGTCCTTGACCACCGGCATATGCGGCAGCGGATAGATCTTCACGTCGCCCTTGATCTCGTCGAGACCATAGATACAGGCCAGCGTGTTGATCCCGTCGATGTTCATCGCGCAGGATCCACAGATCCCCTCGCGGCAGGATCGGCGGAAGGTCAGCGTCGGGTCGATCTCGTTCTTGATCTTGATCAGCGCGTCCAGAACCATCGGCCCGCATTTGTCCATGTCGATGAAATAGGTATCGACACGCGGGTTCTGCCCGTCGTCCGGGCTCCAGCGATAGATCTTGAAGCTCCGCACATTGGTCGCGCCCTCGGGCTTCGGCCAGGTCTTGCCGGTGGTGATGCGGGAATTCTTCGGGAGTGCAAGTTGAACCATGGGTCTGTCTCTCCTCAGAAGGTCCGCGCCTTGGGCGCGATTTTCTTCAGTGCGATGCCGCCCTGATCCTCGGTGGTCAGCGGATCGACGATCACCGGACGATAGCTCAGATCGACCTGGTTGCCCTCGACGCGGCTGATCGTGTGCACGCGCCAGTTCTCGTCGTCACGCGTGCTGTGATCCTCCGAGGCATGCGCCCCGCGGCTTTCCTTGCGCGCCTCGGCGCCGTGGATGGTTGCCAGCGCGTTGGGCATCAGGTTGGTCAGCTCCAGCGTTTCCATCAGGTCGCTGTTCCACACCAGACTGCGGTCGGTGACGGCCAGATCGCCCAGTTTGGCGGCGATCGCGGTCATCTTCTCGACGCCTTCCTTCAGCGTCTTGTCGGTGCGGAACACCGCCGCGTCGGACTGCATGGTGCGCTGCATCTCAAGCCGCAGCTCGGCGGTGGGGATGCCCCCCTTGGCGTGGCGCAGCCCGTCGAACCGGTCGAATGCCTTGTCGACCGAGGCGCTGTTCAGCTCCGGGTTCGGCGCCTCGGGGTCGACCACCTTGCCGGCTCGGATCGCGGCGGCGCGGCCAAAGACCACCAGGTCGATCAGCGAGTTGGAGCCGAGGCGGTTGGCCCCGTGCACGCTGGCGCAACCCGCCTCACCCACGGCCATCAGGCCCGGCACAACGGCGTTGGGATCCTCGGCGGTGGGGTTCAGCACCTCACCCCAATAGTTGGTCGGAATGCCGCCCATGTTGTAATGCACGGTGGGCAGGACCGGGATCGGCTCCTTGGTGACATCGACACCGGAAAAGACCCTGGCGCTTTCGGAAATCCCCGGCAGCCGTTCGGCCAGCGCCTCGGCCGGCAGGTGGCTCAGGTTCAAGTGGATGTGATCGCCAAGCTCGCCGACGCCGCGACCCTCGCGGATCTCCATCGTCATCGAGCGGCTGACATAATCGCGCGGCGCCAGGTCCTTGTACTGGGGCGCATAGCGCTCCATGAACCGCTCGCCCTCGGAGTTGGTCAGGTATCCGCCCTCGCCGCGGGCGCCCTCGGTGATCAGGCAACCGGCGCCGTAGATGCCGGTGGGATGGAATTGCACGAATTCCATGTCCTGCAGCGGCAGGTCGGCGCGTGTCACCATGCCGCCGCCGTCGCCGGTGCAGGTATGCGCCGAGGTGCAGGAAAAGAAGGCCCGGCCATAACCGCCGGTGGCCAACACCACGGTCTTGGCGTTGAACACATGCATGGTGCCGTCATCGAGCTTCCAGCACACCACACCCTGACAGACACCGTCGTCGGACATGATCAGGTCGATGGCGAAATACTCGACGTAGAATTCCGCGTTGTTCTTCAGGCTCTGACCATAGAGCGTGTGCAGGATCGCATGCCCGGTACGGTCGGCGGCGGCGCAGGTGCGCTGCACCGGCGGACCGTCGCCGAACTCGGTGGTGTGGCCGCCGAACGGGCGCTGATAGATCTTGCCCTCCTCGGTCCGGCTGAACGGCACACCATAGTGCTCCAGCTCGTAAACCGCCGCCGGGGCCGAGCGCGCCAGGTATTCCATCGCGTCGGTGTCGCCCAGCCAGTCCGAGCCCTTGACGGTGTCGAACATGTGCCATTGCCAGTGGTCAGGGCCCATGTTGCTGAGCGAGGCGGCGATGCCGCCCTGCGCCGCGACGGTATGCGAGCGGGTCGGAAACACCTTGGTCACGCAGGCGGTGCGCAACCCCTGCTCGGCCATGCCCAGCGTCGCGCGCAGACCGGCGCCGCCGGCGCCCACGACAACCACGTCGTAGTCATGGGTCTCAAATTCGTATGCAGCCATTCTTCTTGTCTCCCGTTCGGAGTTAGAGCGCGATGCGGGCGATGGCGAACAGGCCGACCGCCGCCGCCGAGTAGCTCAGCAGGATCATCGCGATGATCAATGCCCGTTGCGCCCAGCCGTGGACATAGTCCTCGATCAGCACCTGTACGCCGTCCTTGAAGTGACGGAAGCTCACAAGGATGGTCAGCGCCGCGACAATCGCCGGGAACGGCCGTCCGAAATAGGCCAGCACCGCATCATGCGGCTGGCCCAGCATCGGGCCGAAGGTAAAGACGAACAGCGGGATCAGCCCGAGCAGGGCGACAGAGCTGACCTTCATCACCCAGAAATGATGCACGCCGGACTTGGCGGTGCCGAGGCCATCGACGCGCTTGCGGTCGGTAAGATAACGCATTGGAACCTCCTTCAGATCACGACGACGGTGAACAGGGTCAGCAGGATGGATCCCGCGATGATCGCCCAGCCCAGCTTGGTGGCGATCTCCATGTCCAGCATCTTGGCATTGTCCCAGATCAGGTGCCGGATCCCGGCCAGCGTGTGATACCACAGCGCCCAGAGCGACAGGAACATCACCAGATCCCCGAACCAGCTTGTGATCACCGCGTCGGCCAGGGCGAAATACTCCGGCGAGGTGGCAGCGGCAAGGAACCACCAGACAATCAGAATCGCCGCCACAAGCAACGCGTTGCCGGTGATCCGGGTCAGGATCGAGGTGATTGCGGTTAGCTGAGGGCGATAGATCGACAGGTGCGGCGAAAGCGGGCGATCGCCCCGATTGACATCGGCCATGTTGGCTCCTTTCCGGTTGGCTGCGCTCGTTTTTACGCCTTTTTCAGCGCCTGTCACGTCGCAGACGGACAAAATTCGCGAAATCCCTATGCGGCGGCGCAGAAAAAACGCAAACGTGATCACATGAAATAGGCGCGTGATCACAAAACCGACCGCAGGTTCGATCCGGCACGAAACCGGCGCCGCTCAGGCGCCTCTGAGTCTCGCGCGGCCTCCTCCGCCGAAGCACCCCAACAAGGTCGGATGGCCCGGTCGGGGATGGACTGCGGCCTTGTCTTCTTCTCGTGTGAAATACTCCGGGGGTTTGGGGGCTGGCCCCCAATCCGCGACTCACATCGGCATCAACGCCCAGTAATCCAGATCCAGCAGCACATCGGGCAGGTACTTGCCATCGGCGCCGCGCAACTCGAACGGCGCGCCGCCCTTGGTCGCCACCAGCCGCAGCCGCACCGCGCCGACGCCCGGCGCCTGCGTTTCGGCCTTGTCCAGCACCTCGGACCACGCCTTGATCGTGTCGCCGGCGAAACAGGGGTTGGCATGCGCCCCGCCGTTGAGCCCGACGATCATCTGCGCGTTGGCCAGCCCGTTAAACGACAGCGCCCGCGCCATGCTGATCACATGCCCGCCATAGATCAGCCGCCCCTCGGGACGGAAGCTCAGGTCGAAATGCACCTTGGCGGTGTTCTGCCACAGGCGCGTCGCCATCATGTGCTCGGCCTCTTCGATGGTGACGCCGTCGACGTGGTCGATCTGCTCGCCGACCTCGTAATCGCCCCAGCGATGCGGCTCGCCCGCCAGATCGAAATCGTAGGTGCTGAAATCCAGCCCCTCGGGGATCACCAGATCCGCAGCGGCCAGCCCCTTTTTCAGCTCTGGCACCACCGTCTCGGGCGCCGGCGCGTCAAGGTCGGATTTGCGCACCATCACCCAGCGTACATATTCCATCACCACCTCGTCGCGCTGGTTCAGGCCCCGGGTGCGCACATAGACCACGCCGGTCTTGCCGTTGGAGTTCTGCTTGACCCCGATCACCTCGGATTCCGAGCGTAGGGTATCGCCTGCAAAGACCGGCTTCAGCCACCGCCCCTCGGCATAGCCCAGATTCGCCACCGCGTTCAGCGAGACATCCGGCACCGTCTTGCCAAACACCACGTGAAACGCGGCCAGATCGTCGATCGGAGAGGACGCCAGCCCACTCGCCTGCGCAAAGCTGTCCGAGGAATAAAGCGCGTGCCGCGCCGGATACAGCGCGTGATAGAGCGCCCGCTCGCCCCCCGAGACGGTGCGCGGAACCGCGTGTTTCAACACGTCCCCGACCGCGTAATCCTCGAAAAACCGGCCCGGGTTGGTCTTTTGCTGGCTCTGGGCCATTCACTGTTCTCCTAGTTTCATGTCGGGGGAATAGGCGGCCTCCACCTCCTTGGTCACCGCCTGGCCACAGCGCATCACGCCGCTGCCTGCGTCAAAGGCATAGGTGGGCGGCCCGTGCAGCACCCACCCCTTGGCCAGCGCCGCGCTGACCTTGTGGCAAAACGCCGAGGTATCGTCCTCG